>Ga0180121_10000127_pt1 | contig 27068 bp, 21 predicted proteins | sample AntDrymUQ5402106_2_FD_129676 | JGI IMG/M metagenome (GOLD analysis project Ga0180121, IMG submission 129676) | Polar desert sand microbial communities from Dry Valleys, Antarctica - metaG UQ540 (21.06) (version 2) (version 2) | ecosystem: Environmental > Terrestrial > Soil > Desert | place...
ACAAACGCAAACGTCCAGGCAATCGAGTCCTGCTGCGCGCCCGAGCTCGTGAGCATTTCACGGTGAACCGCGACCTTTCCTCTAGGTGTGAAAACTCAGAACAGAGTCTCCGTGAAATCACGTATTCGACGAGACCGTAGCCAGTAGCTGCGTTACGCGAGTCTGACGCGCAGCTCCAATTTCTGCATTTTCACACAGCCTCTCGCACGACGGGCTGTCTCAATGAAAGAGGCGCCCGGCCCTCCAGGGAAGCCGGGACCTTTCAGCTTTTGGAAGGCGATTCTTCGAAGCCTTATTGAGGAGTGTTCTCCCGGCGTTCCTGGCGCCGCTTTAGCACTTCATCGTGACGCGCTTTGCGTTCAGTTTTGAACTGCTCAAGTTTCGTGCGCTGCTCGGGCGTCAGGATGCTCTCGATTTCGGTGTGGACACTCTGCATCGAGTCGTGAATCTCCTGCCGAAGCGCTTTGGCCCGTGCCCCATCTTCAGCGGTAAAATTGCCTTGCGCTCTCTTCTCGCGCAGGTTAAATAGTTCTTCACGCTGAGCTTTGACGATCGCGAGATGGCCTTGAACGATGGCCTGCTGTTGTTGCCGTTGCTCATCTGTCAGATTTAGCTCGCGCAGACCACGAAACTTTCCGAACCCGTGACGGCCACTCCTGCCCATCCTCTCGTGACTTCGACCTCCTCGTTGTCGCATACCTTCCCCGCGTATACCGCCATCCTGGGCCGGGGTTTGCGGCTGCTGGCCGTAGGCGATCGCGCCGAAAGCCAGAGTCAGGCTAATCACGAGGGGTAAAATTCTTCGTAGAAACATTTTTCCTGGTACTCCTTTGTCGTTCTTAGTTAACGGATGACTGATGCGGAGGATCGCTATCGGCCTTTTCAATCTTTAGACGCCGCAGCGGGATGTTCGGTTGGGAAAGGTTGACGACCAGTTGCTTCAAGTGATATAGAGCACTTTGCACAGCAAAGGGCAGGGTGCCCATGAGGCGCTACCGAGCTCAAGCTGGTGCTTTGCCGATTAAGACTTCAGAAGTAGTCAAAGGGCAACGACCAAGTTACAATACCGGGCAAATGAGTCTCCTGGAAAAGATTAACGCAACCTCTGACCTGCGGCGCTTACCCCTCGAGCAATTGGAAACGGTCGCAGATGAAATTCGCAAATACATACTGGAAACAATGTCGCGTATCGGCGGCCACACCGGCGCTTCGCTGGGCGCGATCGAGCTGGCAGTCGCCCTGCACTACGCGTTTGATACACCCCGAGATCGTCTCGTGTGGGATGTGGGCCATCAGGCGTATGCGCACAAGATCCTGACTGGGCGACGAGACCTCCTGCCGACGATCAAGCAATACGGAGGCATCAGTGGTTTCTTGCGTCGCGACGAGTCGGAATACGACACCTTCGGGGCGGGGCATGCGTCAACCTCTTTATCGGCGGCGCTGGGCATGGCCATTGCGCGAGATAGAAAGGGTGAGGATCACCACGTCGTGGCATTGATCGGAGACGCGTCGCTAGCTGGTGGCATGGCGATGGAGGCGATCAACCAGGCTGGTCATTTGAAGACGCGCTTAATAGTTGTGCTGAACGACAACGAGATGTCGATAGCTCCGGCTGTCGGCGCACTAACGGGTTATTTGAATCGTATTCGTGGAGCCCAGGGATATCATCGCTTTAAGGACGAAGTGGAAGAGACTTTGCTGGCGATCCCATCGCTGGGCGAGCGTCTGCACCATGCCGCGAAGACGATGAAGGACGCGATTGCCGCCGCGGTTCTTCCTGGTGCGCTGGTAAGCGAGTTGGGATTTAAATATATCGGCTACGTTGATGGCCACAACCCGCGCGCACTGGTGGCCGCCCTGAGGGAAGCGAAGCTAGTTAAAGATGGTCCGGTAATAGTTCACGCGTTGACGACAAAGGGCAAAGGTCACCCGCAGGCTGAAAAAGACTATTACCGCTGGCACGCCACCGGGCCTTTCGATCTAAAAACGGGAAAGGCAGTGAAGGCGGCGGCGAAAGCTCCAACATACACCTCGGTTTTTGGAAAGACACTCTGCGAGTTGATGGAGAAAGACTCCAAGATCGTCGCCCTAACCGCCGCTATGCCCGATGGCACTGGCGTCTGCGACGCTCTGGAGAAGTTTCCGGATCGGTCGTTCGATGTGGGTATCGCCGAACAGCATTGCGTGACGTTTGCGGCCGGAATGTCCTGTGAAGGGTTAAAGCCTGTCTGTGCTATTTATTCCACTTTCCTGCAGCGCGGGTTTGACCAGTTGGTCCACGATGTCTGCATTCAGAATCTAAACGTGAAGTTCTGTCTCGATCGCGGGGGTATTGCCGGAGGAGACGGTCCAACTCATCACGGACTACTCGACATCGCCTATCTACGGGGGGTGCCGAACATCGTTTTGATGGCCCCGAAAGACGAGGGCGAGATGCGCGACATGATGCTAACCCTAGTTGAGCATGACGGCCCTGCGGCTATGCGCTATCCGCGAGGCAACGGAGTCGGCGTATCAATGGATCGCGAGCCTCAGCTACTGGAGATAGGCAAGGGTGAAATATTACGCGACGGAGGCGAGATCGCGATCGTGGCCTATGGTTCGATGGTGCACCCTTCACTCCACGCCGCCGAGAATCTCTCCCGAGAAGGAATTGAAACGACTGTAGTCAACGCGCGCTTTGTGAAACCCCTGGATGCGCCACTCCTATTGGCCTTAGCACACACGAAGCGTTTGATTGTCACAGTTGAAGAAGCCTATTTGGCCGGTGGTTTTGGCTCCGCAGTACTGGAGCTGCTCGAGGAGAACGGGTTGCAGGACAAGGTTCGCGTTGTGCGCATGGGAATTCCCGACCGCCTGGTGACACATGGCGATCCGAAATTGCTCCTGGCCAAGTACGGGCTCGATACTGATGGAATCTACACTCGCGTGAAGGAAAGTATAGAAGTTTTGGACGACCGGCGAACGAAACCGCAGAAGGTTCGTTCCTGACTCAGACTTTTAAATCACTCCAGGAATTGGCAAAAACTGCGCCCGTTCTACTTGATAGACGGGCGCGTTTCTTTTCTGCACGAAATGGTTGATTGATCGCCGCAACGTAACTGCAACAAGGGAACCGGTATACTGAAAGTCACGCCAAAGTAGATACTGCACCTCTCACGGTTTGCGTGTGGCCTTGGAGTTGCAAACAACCTTGTACCCCCGGGCGCGCGTCCGCGAACGTTCTAATGTTAGGATTCATAGTTATTATGGAAAAGAATTACTCTTTAACGGATCATTCAGCAGTCTCTCAGCGGGCTCTCTCGATGCCACACTTCGACGAGGACGCTACGTTGCTTTCAGCTCGGCCCGTTGTCCCGCTTCACGAAGTAAAGGTCGAAACGCGCCCAAAGCGGCATGTGATCTTCGGGTTGACGATTTTGACGGCGATCCTCGTAGGAGCGGTCAGCGCCACACTGTTGCTGATGCAAAGTGGTCAGAATTCGCAGAGAGCGGAGGAAGCTGAGGTGAGTCAGCCGAGCGTGTCACCCTCGGGAGCCGCTGGCGGTTCTACTTCCGAATCCGCCGAGGCGAGAGTGCCAGTGCTCGCGGAGCCGGATGAAGAACCGCAGATGAGGGAAGTACCGAGCGCGCGTGATTCATCGGTAAAAAAGCAGCCAACGGAAGCAATTTCGCGTAGCTCTGAAAAACCAGCTAGAGCCGGAAGCCCTGGTCGGGAAAGAGTCGAGGATGTCGACGACGATGAGAGGGAGTCGCGGCGAGCTGAGCGGAGAGATGCGCGGCGCGAAGCCAGGCGTGAGCTTCGCCGGAGGCGCGAGCAGACGGTCGACGACCTTCTGCGGATCAGAGAAATCTTCGAAGGCTCCCCAAGGCCATAGGATTTAGAGACGATCGTTAATCAGGTTTAGTACATAACGATCGAATGTTGACTGATTACAGAACGAGTGGCATTATTTCTCGCGAAGAGGCGAAAGAGTTTCGCCCGCTCCTATCTCGTCGCTTTGCCCCGTTGAACCTCTCACACAGGCTCCTCATATTCTGGTGTAGCTTTGTGCAGATTGCGCGTCCGAGGTACGCCTTACCGATACTCCGCGCGCGATAACGCAGAGTTCGAGGAGGCAAGCCTAAGGAAATGTCAGCGCGTGATCGGCAAGGCAAGGGAGTTGGATCCCTATCCAGGAAAACAGTTGCTATGAAGCGCGAGCGAATCGATAAGCTACTGGTCGAACGCGGACTTGTTGAGTCGCGCACAAAAGCTCAGGCAATGGTTATGGCGGGAAGCGTGCTGGTGAGCGAACAGCGCGTTGCCAAGCCCTCCGATCTCATTCGCACTGACGCTTACATTCGCATTAAGGGTGCTAACGATCCAACGTCGCGATATGTCAGCCGCGGCGGCCTGAAGCTGGAATCAGCCTTAAAGGAATTCGAAGTTGAGGTTGCGAACCTGACGTGTCTTGACGTGGGCGCTTCAACCGGTGGTTTCACAGACTGTTTGTTACAACGGGGCGCTTTGCGAGTAGTGACAGTTGACGTGGGTCACAACCAACTGGACTGGCGACTGCGAAACCATCCTCGCGTCGAGGTAAGAGAAGGCATAAACGCGCGCTACCTCAAGACGGATGATTTCGACGACCTATTTGACCTGGCCGTAATGGATGTTTCCTTTATTTCAGCAACCAAGGTAATGCCCGCGATTGTGAACCTGTTAACTGAGACGGGTCGCTTGATTACGCTCATCAAGCCGCAATTCGAGGTGGGGCGCTGCGAAGTAGGGAGCGGAGGCGTCGTTCGGGATCCGGAGAAACACATTCGTGTAGTTGAGGAGGTCAACAGTGCTGCCACAAGACTTGGACTTCTAATTTGTGGCGTGATTGAGTCTCCGATTCACGGCGCTGATGGCAATGTTGAGTTTCTGGCGTTGTACCTGAAAGAGAAACGTTAACCACGAAGACAAGAAGCTTTAAGCCACTAAGCAATGGTTGGCGGGACAAACACAGACTCAGTAGGGTTGGTCTTTCGCCTGTGGGTCGTACCAAGCCCAGACCAATTCGTCATTTAACATTCGTTGACACTCAAAAGCTCGCCCGCGTATCATCCCGTCGGTTTCAAATAGCTTATTCAAGATCTTCAAGTATCCCTCCGAAAAGAGTCGGAAGCGCTCGTGCTCCGCAAATGCAAAAGTTCTCCTTGCCGGCAAGACTGATGACCAAGTCTTCAATAAAGCGGGTGGGTTTTGTCGTCAAGCCGCATCAGCCTGAGGCGTTAAAGACCGTTTGTGCCGTTGTCCAGTGGTTAAGCGAACGCGGCATAGCCCTGCTCGGCGGTCCTGAGATTGAACGCGAACGCATCGAGCACGAAACAGGCTGCGCTGTGGAAGCACTGGATCCTGAGAAGCTCGTTGCAATGGACTTGATGCTCGTGCTCGGCGGCGACGGTACCATGATCGCAACCGCGCGCATGCTTGGCGATTCGGAAGTGCCCGTGCTCGGTGTCAATTACGGGGGCCTCGGATACCTGGCTGAGTTTCGCGTCGAGGAACTGTACACGGCACTGGAATCCATTCTCGAGGGAAACTACCGGCTCGACACGCGCGTGATGCTCGCGGTTCAACTTATTCGGGGCGACGAGGAAGTGACGCGCACGCGCGTCCTCAACGATGCGGTCATTAACAAATCGGCGCTGGCCCGAATCATTGAGATCGAAGCTTATCTCAACCAACAGTTTGTGAATTCATTCCGTGCTGACGGGTTGATCGTTTCCACGCCGACGGGTTCAACGGCTTATAACCTATCAGCAGGCGGCCCCGTGATCTATCCCTCTATGAACGCAGTTGTGATCACGCCAATCTGTCCGTTTACCCTTTCGAACCGTCCTATTGTCGTTCCGGATGACGCGGTCATTGAGTTGTGCCTGAAGACTCGTCAGGAGGATGTAGCGCTAACGCTCGATGGTCAGGTGGGATTCCCTTTGCAGGTTGAGGATCGCGTAGTCATTCGCAAAAGTCGAACGACTTTCAATCTTGTTCAGCCGATGAACAGAAATTACTTTGAGGTCTTGCGGGATAAGCTGCGCTGGGGACGATAGAAGCAGATTCGAGCCCAGGGTTTACCTCGTTATGGCTCAGAAAGAGGATTATCGTCGCCCCTGAGACAGACTGACCAGGTTCGCGCCACCGTTAAATCCAGGGGCGCCTCCGAACCTCCGTACCTGCAGTCGGAACTTGGAAACTCGAAGCTCGAAACTGAGAAACTTATGCCTGAAGATAACAAGAAACAACAGACCCGCCCCGCGATCGACGCCGACGCTTTCGAGCGCGAAGTCACGACCGATCTCGATGAGGAAACACCGGACAAACCGAAGGGCCTCGCACTCCATACTCGCATTTTGATTGGCCTGGCGGTCGGAGTGATTGCGGGTGTTACGGTCAACTACACTTTTGGTGGTAACCACCCGCGGGTTGCATGGGTCGTTGACAATATCACCGCACCAATCGGGCAGCTCTTCCTGCGCCTGTTGCTAATGATTGTCGTGCCTTTAGTCTTTTCTTCTTTAGTAGTTGGCGTGGCGGGAATTGGTGACGTTCGCAAACTGGGACGCGTAGGTCTGAAGTCGTTTGTCTATTGTTTCGTTCTGTCGGCTATTTCTGTGGTTATCGGGCTGACTCTTGCCAACACGATAAGACCGGGCGAGCGCATTGACCCAACGACGAAGGTGGCCCTCGAACAACGCTACGGCTCGGACGCTACTAAGCAAGTAGAGGCGGCTACGAAGGCAGGCGCGGCCCAGTCGCCGCTCATGCAGGTGGTTGAGACGATCGTGCCGTCAAATCCGTTTGCAGCGGTCGCCGGTGTACCCTCAAACCCCAGCACCGCAACTTCCGCGGGGACGCCGAACATGCTTCAGCTCATGTTCTTCGCTCTGGTAGTTGGTATTGCCATAACTCTTATTCCAGTCAGAGTCACAGCCCCGCTGCTAAGCGGGTTACAGGCTCTTTATGAGGTTACCGCAAAGCTCATCGAGATGATCATGAAGTTTGCGCCCTATGCGGTAGCCTGCCTGCTCTTCAACAATACAGCCCGCTTCGGACTAGATCTGTTGCAGGCTTTGGCGTGGTTTGTGGTCACCGTTTTGCTGGGTCTATCGCTGCACATGTTCGGCGTCTATTCGCTTTCCATCTATTTCCTCTCGCGGATGTCTCCACTGGAGTTTTTCAGACGCATTAAGACCGTAATCCTAACCGCGTTTTCAACATCGTCATCAAATGCGACTCTCCCGACCGCCTTGCGAGTGTCAGAAGAGAACCTGGGCGTGCCGCAGGAGATTAATAGTTTTGTGCTGACCGTCGGCGCAACGGCGAATCAGAACGGAACCGCCTTGTACGAAGGTGTCACGGTGCTCTTCCTGGCGCAGCTCGCGGGCATTGACCTTACGATTGGCCAGCAGTTGATGGTTGTTTACCTGGCGATACTGGGTGGTATCGGGACCGCCGGCGTGCCGTCGGACTCCATACCATTCATTATTGGAGTGCTTGTGACCATCGGTGTGAACCCGGCCCTGATTGCGATCATTCTGGGTGTCGATCGCATACTCGATATGTGCCGCACGACTCTCAACGTAACGGGCGATCTCACCGCCGCAACTTACGTTGCGCGTTCTGAAGGGTATGAACTATTGAAGCCGCACACGCCGGCGATCGTCCGGGCGGGTGTTGGCTAGTTAGCAATTGAGCAGAGCGAAGCGTGCCGCACTTGAGGATAGGACACGAGAGATTTTCGACACAGTTTTCTGTTTTGATTTGGCTCCAGTCTGTCCGTAGAGGTGACTAAATGATTTTCCCTATAGGCGACGATAATAGCGACCGGACCACAGTTCCCGTCGTCAACTACATACTCATTGCCATCAATGTCCTGGTCTTCATTTTTCTGCAAAGCCTGGGAACAAATGAGCAGTTCACCTATGCGTTTTCCACGGTGCCAGAAGAAATCAGAACTGGAGTGGACATAGCGCGGCCTGTCCCAATTGAGATAGGAGATCAGCGGGGAGAGATTGGCCTTCAGCCTACACCCGTTTCCGTTTACCTTACCCTGCTGACTTCCATGTTCATGCACGGCAGCATCATGCACCTATTTGGCAACATGCTGTTTTTGTGGATCTTTGGCGATAATCTTGAACACGCTCTGGGTCGTGCCAGGTATATCGCCTTCTATCTTTTAACGGGGCTTATTGCCTCGCTCGCCCACGTTATTTCGACTTTTGTGTTTGGCGATAATCCATTCATTCCCAGCCTCGGTGCTTCCGGTGCCATCTCCGGCGTGCTCGGTGGTTATTTAGTGCTCTATCCGAAGAGAAAGGTTCGCGTGATTATGCTACGAATGCTAACCACCGTACCTGCTGTTGTTGCGATTGGGCTATGGTTTGTATTCCAGTTAATTAGCGCCTTCGGCGTGATCGGGGCGGGTCCTCAGTCGGGCGGCGGCGTAGCGTTCATGGCCCACATTGGTGGTTTTGTTGCAGGCGTTGCCTTGGTGAAGGTCTTCAGCATCGGACGCAACCCGAATGCCATCATGTAGTCGGCTTTCAGTGGCGTCTTCTGCAAGCCTCAGTTAAGATCGTGCGCTAATTCGAGGACAAACATGCCGCCAAGTGAACCGACCAATATTGCCAACCGGCAATGCCTTGATATCCGCTCCACGCCCCGCGAGGAGATGCAGCTTTGTCCGCTCGATACTTTCCCCTACGAATTTCCCGGACGCGAGATAAAGATCAGCTTCGAAATTCCGGAGTTCACGGCCATCTGTCCGTTCTCTGACTTCCCGGATTTCGCCACTATACGACTCGAGTATATTCCCCACGAGCTCTGCGTTGAGCTCAAGAGTTTGAAACTCTATATCAACTCATTTAGGAACGTTAAAATTTTCCACGAGCACGTAATCAACGTAATTCTCAAGGACTTTGTGCGGGCGTGCGATCCGCTGAGTGTGGAGATCGAAGGCGACTTTCACATACGGGGAAATATTAAGACTGTGGTGCGGGCAAGCTACCGGAGGAAGTAGGCAGTGGTGAGTACGCAGTGGGCAGTGGACAGTGGGCAGCGAGCAGTGGACAGTGGACAGTGGACAGGCAGATTTGAACAGAACGCATGTGGGATAGATATTCAGTAACTGCACACTGTCCACTGCCCACTGATGAGATCCGTGGACTTCACAACCATCTTAATAATCTGGGGCGTCGTTCTGTTAGCAGTTCTCCTTCTGGTAGTTCGCCTTGCGGTTCGTTGGATCGTTCGGATGACGATCGTCGGGATCATTCTGCTGGCACTGATCGGCGGCGGACTCTTTTGGTGGTGGACCAATCGCCTCACCGCTAAGCCACAGCAAAACAGACAGCGGTCTCAGCCAACCCGGCGCGCATCTTCTCACTAACGGCGGAGAATCAATGGGGGAAACCGATACCGACGCCGCCGACCAATTTGACGCGCGCATAAGTCCCACAAAACTCGACGAAGGAACTCCAGGGCTTTGGCGGCGATATCGAAAGCTTCCTCGGAACGTCTACGCAATTAGTTTAGTCAGCCTGCTAAACGACGCTTCGAGCGAGATTATTTATCCGCTCTTGCCTGTCTTTCTTTCGTTAACGTTGGGAGCCAGCCCCGGGATTGTCGGTCTGATCGAAGGAGCCGCCGAGTCGGTTTCGAGTCTGCTCAAACTTTTCGCCGGCTACTTCAGCGACCGCCGGGGCAAACGCAAGGCTTTTGTAGTCCTCGGTTATTCTCTAGCCAGCTTTGCTCGTCCCTTGCTCGCCTTCGCGACCAGTTGGTATCAGGTGCTGGCTATTCGCCTGACTGATCGGGTCGGAAAGGGAATACGTAGCGCCCCGCGAGACGCGATGATTGCGGACACGGTCGCGCTTGAGGAGCGCGGTCTGGCGTTTGGATTTCATCGGGCGATGGATCACACCGGCGCTGTCGTCGGCCCGTTGATTGGTTATCTGCTGGTGATGCTGTTTGCCGCCGATCGTAACTTACCCACAGCAGGCGACTTCACAAAAATCTTTCTTCTGGCTTCTATTCCAGCGCTCGCCGCCGTGCTGGTAGTCACATTTTTCGTACGCGAAGCCGATATGCCAAAGACTGCGCGAGATCAAAAGGTCGGCACCCCGGTGAGCTTTTCGCTGCGTGGCTTTGACGGGAACTTCAAGCGGTTCCTCTTGATCATCGCACTCTTTACCCTTTCAAATTCTTCCGACGCATTTCTCTTACTGCGCGCGCAGTCTGCGGGCGTTTCAGTTGCCACAATTCCGCTGCTTTGGGCCATACTGCATGTAAGCAAAGTAGTAAGTTCGCTCGTCGGCGGCGATCTCTCAGACAGACTGGGCCGGAGTCGTTTGATTGTGTCGGGCTGGATTCTTTACGCGGCTGTTTATATCGGCTTCGCTTTCGTGACCAACGCGATCTCTGTCTGGGTGTTGTTCTTAGTCTACGGAGTCTATTTTGGACTTGCCGAAGGGGCGGAGAAAGCTCTAGTCGCAGACCTGGTAAGACCCGAACAGCGTGGCACCGCGTACGGTCTGTATAATCTTGCGTTCGGCGTCACCGTGCTGCCGGCGTCGCTGCTGATGGGTGCTTTGTGGACTTGGTGGGGACCGGCGCCTGCGTTTCTCGTTAGTGGCGCACTGGGCGCAACCGCAGCCGTACTGATGCTCATTCTGGTGAAAGCACCAGCAGGACCTCAGCCTGCTTAGAGCGGAGACTTCGCATGCTGCATCCCCGGCAAGCGGGCAAAAGGAGTAGAGCTAAAAGTAGGCAAGAAACGTTTATAGACCGTGCAGCAGGTTTTGATCTGTTAAGCCCGTTTGTGAGTGACGAAGAAACGTCCAGCTACTACGGAGCTGGCATTGTAACGGTCGGTTAGCTAGAAACATCGACGCTGCGCGGTTGAGCAGGGGCACTTCAGGAATTGTGAAATACAAGGTAATCAGAACCGCTGACGAACTCCGGAGAGCTGTAGAATCGCTGTCCAATCAATCGGCGATTGGACTTGATACCGAGACAACAGAGCTTGACCCTTACACCGGTCGCCTGCGTCTGATTCAACTCGCAGCTCCCGACGGTGTCAGCATCATCGACCTCGACGCTTTCGCAAACGGAGGCAACGGAGAGCTTGCGCATAACGAAGCTCTGCTGCCGTTAAAACGACTGTTCGAGGCGCCGCGGCCAATCAAGATTGCCCACAATGCGAAATTTGATGCGAAGTTTCTCAAGCATAACCTGGGCGCCGATTTGGTCGGCGTGTTTGATAGTTTGCTTGCTAGTCAGTTGATAAGCGCGGGCGACATTGAAGAGCGTCATGGACTCGAAACTGTTGCCACACGTTATCTAAATGAGTCGGTCGACAAAAGCGAGCGGCTGAGCAACTGGAACTTTGAGTTGTCGGAAGCGCAGTTGGAATACGCCGCTCGGGACGCGGCAATTCTGCTCCCGTTGCGTGAGAAACTGATCGAGCGGCTGAGGGCCGAGGCGCTGGTTAAATGTGCCCAGCTCGAATTTGAGTGTGTCATGCCGGTGGCTGATATCGAGCTTTCCGGCTTTTACATGCACAAGGATCGTTGGCTCGAGCAGTTGGCGATCGTCGAAAAGAGGCGGGCCGAGCTGGCGGAAGAGCTGCAGGAAATTCTCGCGGAAGAGTCGTCGCAAGGCTCGCTCTTTGGTGGGCCGCAGCGGGCCGATATCAATCTCGACTCTCACCAGCAACTTACCCAGGCGCTCGAACGCCTGGGCATACCTGTCCCCGATTCAACTCGCAATTGGAAACTTCAGCCGCTTGCAGTCCAGTATCCTGTGATCGCCACATTGCTGGAATACCGCACGGTGCAAAAGGCGCTGACTAGCTATGGTCAAAACATGATTGAGCTGATCAATCCCGCGACCGGCCGGTTGCACGCGGACTTTCGACAGATCGGTGCGCCCACCGGCAGATTTTCCTGTACCAATCCCAACATTCAACAGGTACCGCATGCTACCGAATACCGGCGTTGCTTCAGCGGCTATCCGACTGGTCGAAAACTAGTAATCGCTGACTACTCGCAAATCGAGCTGCGTATCCTCGCTGAATTCTCCGGCGATCGCGGGTTCATCGAGGCTTTCAATTCCGGCGCCGACCTGCATCGCGTTACCGCCGCTCAAGTTTTCAATGTGCCCCTGGACCAGGTTTCCAGGGACCAGCGTGACTTCGCCAAGCGACTAAACTTCGGGGTGGTTTATGGGATCGGCGCCCAGCGGTTTTCGATAATGACCGGGTTGAGCGTGCCTGAAGCCGAGAACGTTTTGCGCAAGTACTTTGCCACTTATCGAGGGCTTGACACTTATTTGCGCGAGGCTGCCAACCGTGCCGTAAACGAGCGCCAGGCGAGGACAGCTTCGGGACGGCTGGTGCGTTTTCGTTATGACGAAAATGACCGGCAGCAGATTTCCATGACGCAGCGGAACGGCAAGAACACTCCAATCCAGGGCACCAGCGCCGACATACTAAAACGCGCTCTGCGCCTCCTGAAAGATGAGTTACGCGGCACCTCTGCCCGAATAGTCAACATCATCCACGATGAAATTGTGGTGGAAGCCGATGCAGGCCAGGCGATAGAGATCTCGCAAAAGGTTAAGCGGGCGATGTGTGCCGCCGGCGAAGAATATCTGAGGACGGTGCCGGTGAAGGTCGAAACTGAGATCGCGGTTGAGTGGGTAAAATAGCAGGATATTTAATTACGGAATGATCTCCTGGCCCTCGGCGTCGCGTTTGAGTTGGTCGATTATTGAGCGCACGGCGGGAGCGAAGCTGCCGTTCGGAGCCAGCGTCAGATATTTCTCATACGCAGCTAGGGCTTCTTTGTATTTCTGCTGACGCTCGTAAGCCGCGCCCAGCAGTTGATAGATGACGGGTTCGGAATCCATGAGCTGATCCAGAGCTTTCCGATACTCGGCTATGGTCTCGGTGAACTGACCCTTCTCTTCCAGCACCCGCGCCAGACCGACGTGAGCTTCGGGCTGAAAACCACGCGCTTCTCGAATCGAACGGCGAAAAGATTTAATAGCTTCTTCGTCAAAGCCAGCTTCGTGATTGATGCGGCCCTCGACCGCAGATGCTTCGGGATAAATTGGACGCGAGCGTCGGGCACCCTCGATCTCGGCCAGAGCCTCTTTATATTCGTTGAGCTCCAGAAGAATGCGTGCCAGGCCAACGCGCGCGGCTGGAAACGAAGGCCGGAGTTTTAAAGCGCGCCGGTAAGCCTCGGCGGCTTTCTGCCGCGCCTCATCGTCTTTGGCTTGTTCGCGGGCGGTTTCTGCTTCCTGAAAGGCCAACTCAGCCGCGTCGGTCGTACGTACAAGCTTTACTGTCGCACTGCTTTTCCCCGGCAGGATGGGAACTGTCGATTCTTTGAATCCGTTAGCTCGCACGCGCAAGCTGTGCCGGGCCGGCGAAACGTTCTTCACTGTAAGTTTGCCGGAGGCGTCGGTAACGCCGCGGCGAATCTCATCAATCCAGACGATGGCGTGTGGTTCAGCCGTGATCGTTAGGGTCTTCGAGGCCGGAGCAGCGGTGTTTGCGGCGCGTTGAGCGAAAACCGTATTCGCAAATAAAAGTAGCGCAACCAAAACTAGCGCTCTTGGAAAGCCAAAGCGCCTGGGGCTGAATTCGCAAGTTAGGAAGGGTGGACTGGCACCCCAGCGGGGCTGCCCCGCTGGGGACCCCGCCTTTACCCCGCTGATTTTTATCGCAAGGCAAGCGGGGGTAAACCACCCTTCCTTACCTGCGAGACATTCCAACCTGTGAGACGGCATTAGGTACCTCAAGACCTGTGCGGAACACTTCCAAATCCCAAGCACCGAGCACGAAAGTTTACTATCAAAAACTCGTTCTTACTGATTTGTGATTCCCATTTCCCATTTACGATTTGCGATTCACGACCCTAAAGTAAATAGTCAACGTTTACTCCTCTTCTTCGTCGCCGATAACTCTGCGTCTGCGCACAGTCGAACCGGCAGGCTCGACTGCAGGACTTGAGTTGGGAGTGGCAGCTCCCTGCCTCGACACCGCACGCGTTCCCACCTCAGGACGAAACTTCCCATTAGCGTCGTAGAGTCGTTCATACTGCAGTCGATTGCGCACGATGCCTTGAATGTACCCGCGCGTTTCCTTGAAAGGGACCACTTCCGCCCACTCGTCCATCTCCGCAGGAAGGGAAGCGCGCCACTGCACCGCTCGCATTGGACCCGCGTTGTAAGCCGCGGCGACATACTCGATACGCCCAAATTTGTCGATCTGGTCGCGCAGGTAGGCCGTGCCGAGTTGAATGTTGAGCCGCGGCTCAAAGAGCGACTCGGCGGTAATGGATCGGTCAACACCATACTTCCTGGCTGTCAGTTGTCCAGTAGGAACCAGCACTTGCATCAACCCGTATGCCCGGGCCGAGGAACGGGCCTTGGTGATGAACACCGTCTCCTGCCGTATCAAACCGGCCACCTGGTAGGGATCGAGGTTTTTTGCGCGCGACTCCTGGACGATGATGTCCCAATAAGCGAGGGGATAAAAAACATCCCACTCTTCTCGGGTCATTTCTTCCGGTTTCATCTGCGAATAGTCAGGGAAACTCTTTCTCAGCGCGTTGAGCGCGCGTACGTTGTCGTCTTGAGAACGATAGACCTGAGCGATCGCTAGATTTACTTTGGGACTATTGGGGACCGCATCCGCTGCCCTGGCTAATTCTTCGAGGGCCCACTCGTCAACACCGATGTTCGACAACTGATCGGCCTTCGTAATCCGCATGTCTTCGGCCGAGCCTGCTGTCTCTTCCGCAACGACTACCGTTTGCAAATTAGCAACCGCGCGCGCCACAACCGAATCCCGCGCGAATGTTTTCACCGGAGCATTGCCGCCGCGAGTAATTGTGTTCAGCCGCTGTTTCGCGAGATAGCCATACCAGTTAGCGTCATAGCGACCCAGCATCGCCTGATAAAGTGCGCGAGCCTCGGCAAGCTTTCCGGCTCGTTCCGAATCCCGTGCGGCCCAGTATCCAGCACGCCCGCGATTGTCATTGTTTTTGTCAACGTAGTCTGCGAGGTGCTCTGTTAACCGCCGCGAAGACTCAGGATAGTTCTTTGCTTCGTGGGCCAGCCACGCAAGATCAAATTGCGCTTGCGCCACCTCGGCTGAACCAGGAGCAGAACTCACAGCTGCGCTAAGAAAATACGAGGCGTCGCTGAGATTCTTGGCGTCTTCAGCAGTCTGACCAACGCTGACGAGCGCACGAGTTGTAAACGAACTTTTCGGAAAAGATCGACGGAGCTCTTCGACGCTAGCTCGCGCCTGTCCCCACTGGCGTGCACGCGCGAAGGTTTGGGCTAAATAGTAAAGAGCTTCAGCCCGCGTTCCCCCGGCAGATGACGGAACACTGTTGAAGGCCGCGACTGCCTCTGCCGTTTTTTTGGCGTTCGCCGCGGAAATTCCGCGTCGCAGTTGGTTTTGCGGATTAGCTAGAGCGGGAAACTTCGCGAATGCATCTGCATAAGCCTGGAGCGCTTCGCTGTGCTTATTCGCATCATAGAGTTTGTGGGCACGGGCGAGAGCCTCCTCCGCCGTTGCCGGAGTTAGCGTCGCGTTGAGCTGGTGGATCAGGGTTGCCGCCGTAGCGCTTTCAGGAGCCGCAGGAGCAAAGAAATAGATCCGCCGGTAAGCGGCCAGCGCCCGGATTTTATCTGAGCCTCTGTACGTATCGCCGACTAGCAAGAGAGCAGCCGGGTCGTCCTTGGCGGTCAAATCACTTAGCAGACCTGGGAGGGCCGAGGTTTCGCCCGACTTGATTGCGAGACCGGCAAGGCGCATCTTCGCTTCCCGAGCGCGAGTCGAAGATGGGTAGTCTTTGGCTAAATGTTCATAGGCGATTCGCGCCTCGGCCAGGCGACCGGTTTGCTCGAGGGCATTTCCTCGCATAAATAGCGCAGAGTCACCGAGCGAGGTATGGTCACGAATGACGTTTGTATCAAGCAGCGCGGCGGCTCCCGCATAGTCGTTCGCGCGAATCCTGATCCGTGCGCGTACCATTCTCGCCAAGCCTGCCGCTTTGGTTTTGGGAAAGTCTGACTCGATCCGCGCCACTACGTCGTCGGCCGGCAGTGTGCCGCGGCGCGTCTGCGCGCGCAGATTGTCGAGTGCTCTGACTTCGGCGGGGGTTTGCTGTCGGGGCAGACAGCTTGCGGTCATTAAGGTGGGGAGCGAGGCTCCAACGACAACAGCGAGACCAATCAGAATCAGGATGAGTCGATGCTTACCAAATTTCCTTACCAACTTCTGTGCTCCTCCCAGGGAGTTACCGATTGCAAGTTTGTAGCTTGGGGGAGGGGCCATCGAATGTTAATTGAGCCGTCAAGTTAGTGACGTCTCACGCGGAAACAGTTGCCCCGGGGTAAGCAGTCCCCAGTTTTGCAACGTCCCCCACTGCAAGCGTGGTAACCAGTTCGTGGTGGAAGTAATCGAATTTCTGCGCTACTTCCGGTTTCACGCGTTTATCGTACATCTCGCGGGAACGATCAATATATTCACGCAAACGCTCATAAAGATCATTCTGTTCGCGACCGTCCGCCACGTTCTGCTCGTTGTAGAGATTGATCTCGGAAACCAGCAGTCGGGCAAAACGCTGCGCATCGATGTGCAGACGTTTTTCTTCTTCACCCTCAACCTCCACGGGCAGTTCCACATCCGTTGCGTAGCGTCGACGGGGGGCAGCTGATTCGGCGACTGCCGTAGGTGGTGGCGGTTGTGGCGTACTCGTAAATTGATCAAATTGCGCGTGCGTCTCGTGTTGCGCGGGCGGCTCTTTCGTGGCCTGGGGCGCTTCCGAGACGTAAGGCTCGGCACCCACCTCGAATGGCTGCGGCGCAGCCTCTTCGAATGTAGCGGCGGGAGCCGGTTCCCCATATTCACCCTCCAGCACGTAATCCGGTGCGGATGTTTCCGGAGCCGGTGCCTCCGCAGCGGGTGCGGGCTCAGGTGCCGGTTGCTTTGCTGGAGCCTGACCAGCCAGCAACTCCACGGCCATTCCCGAAACTTTCACTAGCGTCTCAAGAGCTTCGAGGTTGATGGCTTCAGAATCCAATGCGGCAGAATCGGTATAAAGCACGGCCACCGTTCGGTTGCGCACGGTTAGCGGGATGGCGACTATTCTTTGCGGCGGTTCTTCGCCGAGTCTGTTGAGAATCAGATGATCCTCGGAATGAGAATGTGGACCACCACTCCAGGTTGTTCGCGATCTGGCCACTTCGCCGATGATGCTATCGGCGGAGACTGGGACCGAGATCTGTTGAATAGTGTTGTCGCCGACCGTGCCTTGAAATCCGCGTCCACGCCAGCCAATGGCGCGCTCACTTTTGATCGCAAAGAAAGCGACCCGCGGCGCGAACGACGCCGCGCGGTTAACCAGAGCCTTGAGTACGTCTGCCTGTGCGGATTGCTCGCCGATCTCGGCAACGGCCGCTTTCACGATGGCCATGTCGCTCGATGCTTTGGCCCGCGAGGATTCCGAGGCAGCGACATCTATCCCCTCTTGATGGGCGGCTCTGAGATGCTGCAGAATGGAAGCCGCCACGGATCCATCCAATTGAACTTCGCCCTGGCGATCGAGCAGCCGAGTGAGAGATTCATTGAGCTGGCTCTGAAGTTCAGAAATCTCCTGCCTGACTCCGCTCAGGCGCCCTTCGATATAACTCTCAATCTCATGGCGCAAGCTTTCTTCAAGTTGTGCGCTGACCACAGTTTCAGTTCCTCAGTTGGTGTGTCGTTTTGATGAACCCAAGTTCTTAGGGTAAGGCCCTTAGTTATCTCTGGTCCCGAGAGACTCGCACGGCAGAAGGCCTCTTAAGTAATTATGGACGTCCAAGATTCAGCAAGTCAAGAAATGGTTTGGGTGGGTAAGGTCACAAAGCATGACGCCAACCTTTGAGTGAGGGTCATTTGACTCCTCTCGAAGGCCTAAGTTATAAGTCGCTCTAAGCAATCGCGGGCCAGCCCCGCGACCTGACACTCATGGGAGCTAAGATTCTCATTGCTGACGATTACGAGGACAACCTGGAACTTCTGCGCCTCTTGCTGGTCGCTGCCGATTATCAGGTGATCGAAGCAAGAAATGGAGCAGAATGTTTAAAGCTGGCAAGGGAGATGCGCCCGGACCTGATTATGGTCGATCTATCGATGCCCGTCCTCGATGGCTGGGAAATGTTTCGAGCGTTGAGGGCTGATAAACGTACGGCTTCAATACTTTGCATAGCCGTAACGGCTCATGGTGACGCCGACCGCATTCGGGCTCTTCGAGCTGGATTCAATGCCTATCTCTCAAAGCCATTCCGCGGCGTCGAGTTGCTGGAAACTGTCGCCATATTATTATCCTCCCGGCAAGCGGCGACCTATGCTGCCGAGAGTTCGCTCCCACGAGACACAATTACCGAACACCTCCTGGAGTCGTAGGCAAGGAACCTCAAGCAGACTCGGGATAATTCTCCCCACCACACCTCGCAATCGTTTTAGAAGTGATCGTCTGTCCTTACTTGTATGAGATGACGACTTGCTGGATCGATGGCGGAAGCTGATGAATCTCACTGCGAGCGAAACCAGCGGCACTACACATTCGCTCCAGTTCAGGAAATGTATAAGCGTCGCCTGCAGGTGTGCTACCAAGCATCACCATGCTGAATGCGGCGGTTTCCGGTGGTGATATGCGATCTTCGTTGGGCACAAACTCCAGTATCACCGCACGTCCATCATTCGCCAGTGCAGCGTGAACCTTCCGCAAGAGCGTTTCGCAAGTTGCCGGATCGAAATGGTGCAGAAAGTTGGTTAACAGCACGAGGTCATAGCCCGTGCCGTACTCAACATCAAACGCACTACCTGCGATTGTTTGGTAACGGTCGGCGAAACCTGCCTTGCTGGCGTTCTCCCAGGCCACCTCAAGCACATTTGGCCAGTCGACTGCGACGACTTTGGTCTGCGGATTCTTATTAGCGAACGCAATGCCAAAAAGGCCGTGACCCGCGGCGATATCCAGGACCCTCAACTTTCGTTCGGCCTTCTCATCCACGAGATTAGCCATCAACTGTGCCGGCATAGCCATCATCCCCGACATGGCGCGAGCGAACTTGACCCAGATTGGATGCTCTGGCGCGATCGTCCCTTCTTCCGAAGCGACTGTTCCACCCTTTCGCACGGCCCCGGTGAGATCCTTGAAGCCATCAGTGAGCATCGGTGAGAGCAGAAACTCAAGACTGTCGCCCAGGTAAGCCGGTGAACGTTTATTCAGAAAGAGTGCCGCCTCCGGGGTAAGCTTGTAGTTCGTGCCGTCTTTGGTTAGAAAACCCAGGACACAGAGAAAATCGCAAAGAATTCTAATGCCGCGTTCAGACGCGCTGCTCCGCTCGGCAATCTCGATAGTGGTTGTCTTGCCTTCGCCGATCGCCGTAAAGACCTCCAACTCGATCGCGGCCTTCAAAGCCTCTGTTCGCTGGTACGCGTTCGCTGTTTGAAAGAATAGTTGTGGAGTTGGTTGTTGCAGGCCAGGACTGCTCATACTAAGTTCTCCTAATCTAACGTAGGGGGTTTGCCCCAGTTCAGTATCGAATCAAAGGAGCCTCTTTCCGACAGAGAAGAAAACGGTCTTTGGTGGTGGGTCCATAGGCGATTGCCGTGACCATACCATCCTGAACCTGGTACTCAATGCCGCTCCGCTTGTCGTGATAGTAGGTTGCGCCGGAATCGCCTGTGTACCACTTATACCTCTCGATGTTTCGTATCTTCAGGTCCGCAACCGGAATCTCTTCGCGCAACGTGATGCTGATATTTACGACGGTATCTCGCGCAACCTTCCAATTGCCCCAATCGGCAGGTAGTCCCTGCTCGCAGGGTTTGCGCGCGTACATTACTTGTATGCGCCCCTCCTGCTTCTTGTAAAGCTCAATCGCACCAGCGCCTCCAATGATTGGCTTACCGAGAACTCTTCGCACCTGCGGACGCTTCGAACGCAGCGGCACAATGCCTCGCCAGGGCTTGGCCACGGTTGCATCAGCCATTCCCAGCAGCAGGGAACAGCAAATGAAAACAAACGTGCGGTTCTTTCTATCGCCAATCATCGATCACAAAAGCACCGAGCCGGCTGTAGCCAGGTTCGTTAGGCTGGTGCATCTCTATATCCTGAAAGTCAAGCGCCACTTCCTATTAGTTTCGTTCGACATCTACGGCGTGAAGGTGCGATAAAAATCGATGCCCGAAAAGTTTAAGTGCATAGCCTTTCCATTTACTAACGTGTCAAAGGTTATCCGTTCAGCCGCATTGATGTCGCCTTGTGGCCGAAAGACTCCGGGCTCCAGGGGAATTAGAAATTGCTGGTCATCGAGTATTAGTCGCCCTTTGCGAACAAACAAGCGAGAGCTTCCATACCAGGGACTATCGGATCGGTAGCGTCCGGTAAGAGTGTCCCACTCTTTTGGATATTCGAAGAACTTCGGTCCCGAGTAGCGTTCATTTGCCCACCAGTCCGGGCCGTGGAATGCTTCAACCACGACGTCTTTATCGCGCCCAAAGCCCAAAGTGAACAGATCGAAATCAGGGTGCTTGACGATGAAACGATCTCGGCCCGCTTGTTCCAGCACTATACGTTGCCTGCCGTGCTGCAGTATCAGTTTGTCGCCATGAGCAATCAGCACGAGCTTTTTTCCGTCGGGTGCATTGAAGGTACCGGCATAGTCCGCCGCATTCTTGATACTGGCCGGAGTGGGTTGTGAGGCTGGAAGAGCGGGCAACTCCTGATTGCGGGAAGCTGCATTCAACAGATCGAGAGCGTAGCGGGTGACCGCCACCGGGCGATAGCCGCGCAAATTGGCATTCACGGACGCGAAGGCTGCGAACCCGTCAGTCAGGTCGGCATACATCGCCGAACTGAACGCGACCATACCGCCTGTGTGGCGTACGAGCGTGCGGTTGCTGCCATCGTTGATCCAGAGTCCATAACCATAGCTCGCATCTTCCCCGCGAAATGATGCTTTGACAACGGGTTTGACCAATAACTGAAAACTCTTTTCCGAGATCACTCGGCCCCGAGGCCCCGCTCCCCGATTCAGCAGCAATTGCAGATAGGCAACCATGTCGCCGGCAGTTGCCGCCACGCTGCCTGCGGCTTCGGGGACTTCCAACCAGGGCGCCTCGGCGAGAGTACCTCTTAGCGGGAAAGGTCGATCTTCGTGGAGAGGACCATAGCCAATGGCCAGTCTCTCCTTGATCGCGTTAGTAATGACCGGCGCACTGGCAGTCATTCCCAGCGGTTCGAGAACGCGCTTGTGCAACACTTCCGGGAAGGAGCGTCTGTCGATGGCTTCCAGTAAAAAACCGAGCAGCACGTATCCGATGTTGGAATAAAGAAAGCGTGATCCGGGCTCCGAGCCGGTCCTTAGGGTGGTTGTGGCAACGCGCATAAGCAGTGGCACAGCGGAAAGGCCCGCTGTGTGGGTCAGGAGATGATGCGTGGTAAACGGCGCGTATTTGGATTCGACCTTCAGCCAGGGCAGGTATTCGATGACGGGTCTATGCAGATCGATCTTTCCCTCATCTGCCAGGCTCAAGATCGCGATAGCCACAAACGATTTAGAGATCGATCCAATCTCAAACAACGTCTGCGGGCCAACCTTTATTCCGGCTTTTAGATCCGCAAAACCGTACTCCGAGGTGCGTAGCAGACCATTGCGATCTGCGAGAGCCACTGACATTCCCGGCGCCCCGGTTTCGTGCATGTGTTGAGCTATAAATGCGTCGAGACGTTTGTAGGCTGGTTGAAACCGCTCGGCGGTACGTTGAGAATTCGCGGAGGCGGCCAGGATGGGCCGCCCTTCGGGAAATTGACTGAAAACAACTAACCCTACTCCGGCGTTGAATCCATTCCTCAGCAGTGCGCGTCTCGAGATCATTGACGACAATTAGGGTGGTCTCCTCTGAGATAAGAAAGATAGGGAATGATACGAAGATTGTTACAGATGGTTTCCGCGTGCCGGTCTATCAAGCACTCAGGCGCGCGTCAGCCCCAAATTTGACGACCAGCCCGCGATAGCGGGCTGGTCGTTCTCAGGTGCTTTCTAACATCTCGCGAGACCGCCGGCATCTCACGGTCTTCACGTTGCAGGTTTAGTCAAGAACGGTCAACGAAAGCGCCGCCCTCACGTAGGAGAGCGGCGCATGGCGGCCTGAATGAGCAACGTCCGAGTTACCTGCTCCTTGGCTCGAGCACAATCTCACGAGCCAATCGATCCCCCATCACTTCGCGAATTTCGAGGCGATCTCTGTAGCCTTGCCGCTGCTTCTCATCATCGCCTACAACCTTTTGAGCAAGGGCGTCTGCCTTTTCCTCATTTGCCTCCATCGCTGCCAGGCTCTTGTATTCTGTCATAAGCATAACGTTCCACTCACCGGGTGTGTGGCCCTCAACTGTGAGGACTTTGTAGGAAAGAATTATCCCTTCCTTCTTCGAGGCTTCCTGATTAGCCTTCCACGGGCCTGCGAGGTAATTCAGATAAGCCGATTCCATTCCGGGTTTCATCCTGATGAACGCAATGTTCCAAACAGAACCGTTGTGGAACGGACGATTGACTTGAGCGAACACCGAAATGCTCACAATCAAAACAAGCAGTACGAACGAACCAATTAGGGTGCGTCGAAGTTTCATGCGGAGCTCCTTTTCCGTATCGGGGGTTAGAGTAGGGCGGGCTGTACGGGTCGCGCCGTCCCAACCATGTTTGCGGCACACGAAAATTGCCGGCGGAATGTTGACGAAATACAGGGCTTAATATGCGGACTTTAGGAGAAAACTGATGGGCTGTCAATATTTCGAATCGCATTTCGAGTGGGTTTTTATGTGAGGCAACGGGTATTTGCAACCGACGCTAGGCCGGCAAGCCCTTCCGCGCCACGTTTTCCATTACGTCACAGAACCGATCCAACTCGCCGAGGGTTGTGTACACGTTGGGCGTGATGCGAATCCCCTGGAACTCGTCGTGGATGATGGGCGTGGTAAAGATTCTATGCTTGTCGAATAGATAGCTGGCGATGGCCGAAGGGTTCGTCCCTTCAATATGAATATTGGCTATGGCGCACGACTGGTTGTCGTCAAATGAAGTGTTGAAGCTCACCTTCGGTACGTCTTTGAGTCGATTCATCCAGTAGCGGGCCAGATAACGCAGGCGCGCTTCTTTGCGCTTTCCTCCCAACCCGTTGTGGAAAAGCAAGGCTTCACCGATCGCCAGCCGGGGCGCGGCGGAATGCGTACCAATCTCTTCAAACTTGCGGATGTCCGCCGCTTGTTTCGATTCAGCGGCCATCAACGGCCAGATCCTCGGTATCTTGTCGCGTTTGACGTAGAGCAGACCCGTACCCTTTGGCGCGTAAAGCCACTTGTGCAAGCTGGTGCCGAAGTAGTCGCAGCCAATGTCCTTCTGCTGGAAATCAAATTGTGCAAAGGAATGAGCGCCGTCGACAATCGTTTCGATTCCTTTGGCGCGCGCCATTTCACAGACGGCCTTCACGGGCGTGATCTGACCGGTGATGTTAACCATGTGCGACATCAGGATCAGACGCGTGCGGCCGGTAATCCCCGCTGCAAACGCTGCGGTGATCTCGTCGAGATTCCTGGGTGGGATCGGAATTTTGACTAACTTCAAAACCAGACCTTCACGCTTTTCGCGCTGGCGCAAGGTGGTTATCATGCGCCCGTAGTCCTGCGTGGTAGTGAGAATCTCGTCGCCCGGTTTGAAGTCCATGCCCATCAAAAGAATTTCGAGGGACTCAGAAGCGTTACGGGTGATGGCGATTTCTTCGCGATCGCACCCGAATAGTTCCGCCAGCCCGGTCCGGATCGTTTCCGATTGCGGCTCGAGGATCTGCCACATGGTATAAGCCGTCGCATCCTCCTGTTGCCATATGTATCGCACGAGGGCTTCCGTAACGATACGCGGGCTAGGCGATACGCCGCCGTTGTTCAAGTTGATGATCCCGCGCGTGACCGAAAAGGATCTTTGAATAACGGCCCAGTAGTCCTCGTCCATTGCCACCTGCTGCGGCGGTAGATGCGCGACGCTTTTCGTCGCCGCTTGGACCTCTCTCAGAAGAGATGCGACAGTCGATGAAGACAGAGCGGCAAGACCGGCGCTCTTTCCAGCCAGGGAGAGAAAGCGGCGGCGAGAGGGTTTGTGAGCAAACGGGTTCTTCATGATGGGCTTTCCCTTTCTCATTTTGATGATTAGACGAACGCACCATGGCCTGGGGGTTCCGCTTCGCTTCGCGCTTTGTCGACCATGCCGGCTTCAAACTCTGGATAAACTTCAGTAACGGCTATGCCGCCCGATGTGAGGCGGCGGCTTTGCCCCGCCGTGAGGAGGCTTTTTGAACTTTCGGGGCTATGCCCCACCGGGGCATAGCCCCAAATCTACTCTAGGCAGCGACGGAAGGGCATAGCCCATCCTCACATCGGGCTGCGAAGCCGTAGCGACGATCGCATTGCTGCCTTGGACGGATTCTACTTTGCTTCGAAAACAATCTCGCCACCAATCACCGTCATCACGCAACGGGTTTTCAGAATTTCCGTCTCGGGAATCTTCATGATGTCGGCTGATAGGATTGTGAAGTCCGCAAGTTTGCCCACTTCGATTGTGCCTCGAAGCTTTTCTTCAAAGGCAGCGAAGGCAGGCCAAATCGTGAACATTTTAAGCGCCTGATCGCGACTAGCGGCTTCCTCAGGATGCCAACCTTCCCCGGAAAAGCCTTTTTGGTCCTTGCGGGCTACCGCTGCGTAGAACTCAATCATCGGCTCACCACGCTCCACCGGCGCGTCCGAGCCTCCTGCAATTGCTACACCCGACTTAATGAACGTCTGCCATACATAGGCCCCGGCAAGACGTGGGATTCCCACTCTGCTCGGCGCAAAATGCAGGTCGCCAATTGCGTGCGAAGGTTGCATTGAAGGAATCACACCTAGTTTGGCAAAGCGCGGGATGTCTGACAGGTTGACTATCTGCGCGTGCTCAATGCGCCAACGCGGTTCGGCGATCTTGCGTTGTTCGCGGGGCACGGCCTTGAAAGCTTTCTCGTATTCGTCGAGCGTGAAGCGATTGGCGCGATCGCCAATGGCGTGTGTCTCGACCTGGATCCCCTGTTTCAGCGCAGTCTGCAGCATGGGCCCCAGGTCTTCCTGCTTGACAGTTAGGAAGCCTGACGTGTCGGGGGCATCTGAGTAAGGTGCGAGCAGGGCCGCTCCACGCGAACCGAGCGCGCCATCAGAAACAACCTTGATCGCCCGCAGCGTAAATCGGTGGTCGAAACCGCCGATCGTTGGTCCTTCCGCCAGCAGCCGTGCGGCGCTTGGACCCGGTCCATGGACGGCCTTGTAGATGCGCAACTTGATCTGGCCTTCGCCGTAGAGTTTTTTGTAGAGATCGATCTCCTGGTAACCACCTCCGGCATCCTGAATCTGCGTCCAGCCCAGCTCGACATTACGCTTGACGCCAAGCTCGATTGCGCGCTCAGCATCTGCCGGAGTGGTAGCAGGGATATGACGCCTCACCAATCCTTGCGCGGCGTCCAATAGCATGCCGTTTGGCTCGCCTGTTTGTTTGTCTTTGGAGATTTCCCCGCCGAAGGGACTCGGTGTGTTTTTATCGACGGCAGCGATCCTCAGGGCAGCACTGTTGACCACCGAAGCATGCCCATCAGCGCGCGTAAGAACTACGGGATTGTTTGGCGCAACTTTGTCGAGGTCTGTTCGAGTCGGAAAGACAGGCGGTTTCCAGAAGGTTTCAATCCAGCCCCGACCGGTTACCCATTCGCCGGGGCGTGCCTGGTCAAGGCGCGCTTTCACTTGGCCCAGAAAGTCTTCAAGGCTGGTAACGCCCTCAAGATTCAACGTCATCTCACGGAAGCCAACGCCGGGGAGGTGCTGATGAGCATCAGTCATTCCCGGCACGACGGTCTTACCCTGCAGATCCACCACGCGCGTGCTTTTGCCGACGTACCGTTGTGCCTCGATATTTGATCCAACAAACACGATGCGGTCTGCTTTTACCGCCACGGCTTCAGCCTTTGGCTGGCTGGAGTTGACGGTGTAGACGTTTCCATTCTTAAAAACTACATCGGCGGTGTTTTGCGCCTCAGGATTGACCGCTACGAGACCAAGCGCAGCCAGGGCAACCACGATAAGTGCCTGAGTAAACAGTTTCATATACCTTCCTTGGGAAGACTATTGATTGTTTCTGTCAGAACCGCGAGCGGTAGCGACCGGGTTGTATGCTTCCCAGTTGAGACCAGGTCGCTACCGCTCCCTGTTCTGACAGCGCAGTCTTATACCATTGAAGCGGGCGTTTCATACAGCATTGGGCGCCAAAGCCGTGACGCGAAGTATTTTTTTCGCCTACCTCTAACATATAATCCCTAGTCTCACAGCAACTTTCTGATCGTGGCAAGATATCGTAGGGGGCTATCCAAAGATGAACACTGAAACACTCAACCTGAACACTTCAAGAGGCGCAACCACCGCCGTGGTTGCGCTCCCAGCCGGGGACATCACAGCTGCCGTAATATTGATCCAAGAATGGTGGGGCATTACTGAGCACATTCGCGACATTGCCGGCCGTTACGCCAAAGAAGGTTATATTTGCGTGGCGCCGGATCTGTATCGCGGCAAAGTGGCTAAGGATTCAGAAGAGGCTTCCCGGCTGATGCACGACCTCGACACCGTGGACGGGCTGGAAACAATCAGCGAGGCAATTGTGAAGATCCGGGGCGCCTTTGGTGCACAAAAGATTGGTATTACCGGCTACTGCATGGGCGGCACCTTAGCGTTGCGTGCGGCGTGTGAGATGAGCGAACTAGCAGCAGCCGCTCCTTTCTACGGAGACATCCCAGAGGAAAGGGTGCTCGCTAAACTGAACGTGCCAGCTATATTCTTTGCGGGTTCGCGCGACAATTGGATCACTCCTGAAAAAGTTGAGGTATTGAAAAAGG
>Ga0180121_10000128_pt1 | contig 27025 bp, 35 predicted proteins | sample AntDrymUQ5402106_2_FD_129676 | JGI IMG/M metagenome (GOLD analysis project Ga0180121, IMG submission 129676) | Polar desert sand microbial communities from Dry Valleys, Antarctica - metaG UQ540 (21.06) (version 2) (version 2) | ecosystem: Environmental > Terrestrial > Soil > Desert | place...
ACCAACAACGGCGCCGGTGCTGGTGGATCTCCCCAAGACGTGGTCCCATCACTGGCGGAAAGGTGGTCCCATCCTCCTGGCGGAACTCAGCTCAAAGTGGTCCCATGCTGGTGGCGGGCGACACCCACAACCATGCAAGGTTGCGGACTTCGGTGGACTGACGAATCCCACACCACCCCCCCGGGGTCACTTGTTCGGCCACGGCAAGGGTTCATCCTTGGGTCCTTAGTGGCCGTACTGCCTTGGGACGAAGTGGAGCCTGACCTGGTAGCCACGACCTTCGAGGTGTCGAGCCGATCCTTCGTCGGGTTGGCCGCCTTGCGTTGTTGAGCGGACCTTGCCTTAGCGTGGCGGACGAGCTCCTTGTCGTGGTATCGGATCGTTTCCGGACTCCCTCTCGGCCTTCTTGGTCCTCGCCCTTTCGGCCGAATTCCTTTGTGGGGACATCTTCGGGTTCCTCGGTATCGAGATCAGGCGCTCGGCATCCTTTCAACCTCTCAGCTCTCTAGTTCCTCTTGTCCATCCGGCCGAAACGTGTCTCGTGGTCCGGTGGCGACGAAATTGGCGCCTGAACCCTCGACGTCGATCTCGACCCGCTGGAAATACTCCTCGAGGATCTTCTGCCACCCTTCCTCGGTGTCATCAAGGTTGTCGAGGGCGCCGCGGCGGTTGAAGAGCCGAAGGATCAGACGGGCCTGGGGAGTGTGCCGGGCCTTGGTCCCAAGGATGGTCCCGCCGAACAACACCCCCTCGGTAGTCAGCACGGAGGCGCAGTTGCGGACGGCGCGGGCCTTGTTCTCTTGCGGACCCGGTAGGCAGTGCAGCACGTAGTTGAGTGCAACAGAGTCGAAGGGTCCGCTGACCGGAAGTGGTTGCAGCACGTCGGCCTCGACCGCGACCACCGGCCTTGGTGCAAGCCGTCGAGACGCGTAGGCGAGAACGTTGGGATTGGGGTCTAGGAGAGTGACCTCTACATCGGGACGGTCTGCCTCAGCCAGGAAGTAGGCAGTACCGGGACCGACGTCGAGGTGCCGCCGTCCCATGAGTCGTCGATAGCGATCGACAACTGGTCGGATTGGGGTTCGCCACACGACTTGGGCCATGAAACGGAGCACGAACCAGTCGTAAATCGCCAAAAGGGTTGGGGTATACCCGGCCTGGCCACGAAAAGCAGGGTCATCCGGATCCAATTAGCCGCACCTGACAGTCAGCATTTGCGACACCACTCGTACTCGGTGAAGGGGCGAAATACCCGGTTCCTGGCCAGGTCGACGAGCATATCTGGATCGAGGTAGAGGCGGCGGAGGACGGCGCCGGCATCGGGACGCCGTTCACGCGATGCGGTCGAAGTCAATCTGGCGGGACTCAGAGCACGAGCAGCTCCTGATCAGCCAGCCAGCATTACGTATTACGATATTGTGATGTGGAGATCTCATCTGTCGGCCCGCAAGCACGGCATCGACGGCGCAGTCATCCGCCACGCCTCGACCATGCCCTCACCGTCATCGACCTTGACCCCGACGCCGACCCACCCAAGGTCCTAGCAATCGGACCCGACTGGGCCGGCAATCTGTTGGAGATCATCTGGCTCGAACTCGCCGACGACGTCAATCTCGTGATCCACGCCATCCCTCTCCGCCTCGCCTTCTATGACCTGCGCGCGCAAACCAGGGAGGACATGCCATGACCGAACCGAAGACCCATCGCACGCGCTGCGGCCGCACCGTGACCGATGAAGAGATCGACGCTGTCTCCACCGAGGTGGCCGAGACCGACTACGACGTCGAAGCCCTCAAGACCCGGCGTCGCGGCCGACCCTCGATGGGGTCGGGACCGGCCGACGTCGTGCCGGTCCGGATCGACCCCGAGTTGCGAGCCGCGATCGAAGCGCGCGCCAAGGCCGAGCACACCACCACCAGCGAGATCATCCGCGAGGCAATCCGCAGATTCCTCGAGGTCACCTGACTGAAGACAATCCCGTTCGGCTTGCCCGCCCATCGCGCGTGGGCAAACGTCGGTGCTGGTCCATGACTGCCTTAAACACCTCGGGCCTCAAGTCAGGTGAGTCTTGGAAAGGAGTGCCCGGCAGCGGGGTGCGCCCGCGAGACCGACCTCCGGTGGTTCTTGGCCTCATTCAGTAAGGCGCGGACCAAATAGGACGGGGATCGTCGATGTTCGAGAGCGAACCCTTCATCGCCAGCACCCGAGTCACGACCGTTGACAGAAGGTCTTTCGCGTTACTCGGTCCAACGAGAACAGAGGCATAGCGAACCAGCTCGTCGTGGTGCCTACGCCAAAGGACGTCGTCTTTCACACTGAAAACACTCGGCAAACGAGCAGTTGGTTGTACCGGGAGGGAAGCGAGTGGCGCGACAACATCCACGGGTTCAGAAGCCGAACAGCGAGCCCCCCTCCTCACCCTCTTCCGATGAGGTTCCGACCTGTGTTGTCGCAAGCTAACTTGCACTAACCTTGGAGGCAAGGTAACTTGTGAATCAACCATGGATTGCCGAGAGCGCAAGAAAGCACGGAGTGAATGATGAACCATCCTTCACGCCTTCAACAATCCCGTCTTCGTCGAAGAGTTCGACGAAGCACTCACGATGTTCATCGGGCCCGACCAAGCCGGCAATCTGTACGAGATCGGAGTCGTGTCAACCGAAGAAGGTCCGATGGTGGTTCACGCTATGCGGGCTCGACTCAGATATCTGAGGTAAATCATGCCAAGGACTGTTGACGAGATAGTCAGTCAAGCTGAAGAGTTGGCGGCACGCTTCGAACGCCACGAGCCAGATCCGAGCGCTGTCCGAGACGCCACCGCGCTACGCCAAGTACGCAAGGCCTTTCTGGCTCGAGCCGGAGCAGAGCAGCGCGTCACGGAGGCAGTTGCGAAGGCACGGGTGGCGGGGCACTCCTGGGCCTCGATCGGAGCCATGGTCGGAACATCCGGCGAAGCTGCTCGGCAAAGATATGGTCAGAGGGCTCCCAGTTCGTAACGGCAGCCTCGCGGATTGGGCCAACAAGCGTCGTGTTGGAACTGATCAGAGCTTGCGGTGTATTAGAGGTGTCGACATGACACGCATCTCCACCGCGGCGGTGATACTTGTTGCACTGATGCTTGCAGGTGGGATAGCCATGGCCAAAGGTGGCGTAGGGCAGATCACCATTGTTGGACCTGGTCTGGAGCACCCGATCGAGGTCGGTGAGCCTCAGACCCTCGATGAGTTCAACCCATGGCGTGGGTTGCTTCATTTTCTCGGCGAGCGATTAGAGGAGAACGCGGTCGACACGTCTCTAGTCGGCCCATATCGAGTCCGCTTTTCCGAGAGTGCCCTTGCGTGGGTCTACGAGTTTTCGTACTACAGGGACACAGAGGCAGCAGTCGGCTACATCCTCTTGCCCGAGCCAGACGCGTCCCTGGGCTTCGTCCTCCCGGGGGGTTGGTACAGGTCCAGCGATGCTTGGATCGATGTGATGTCCGAGCAACTAGAGGTAATCGTCACACCGACCGGGCCGACTGTGTCGGAGCTTCGAGAATCGATGCCTCAGCTCCTTCTGTACCTCTTCGCGTTGACTCTTCTCGGCCTGGTTGTGATCACCGGGCGATACGTCCGGGAGCGAAAAGGGCGAAGCGGATTGTGGCGGGTTCCACCCAGCTAGTCAACAAAGAAGTGGAGTGAGCGGTTTTGCTCAGGAATTGATGGTCGGCCTGGGTACTCGAACTCAGAGGGATATTGCCTCGAGTATCGGCTTTTCCACCCGGGGTCCACGGACCATCCGATAGAGAACGAGAGCACCTACTAGGAGGGTCGTGCCTCCCACAAGCCAGGGGGGTTTCAACAAAGTTGGTGCAGGAGACGCTGCCTTCTGCTCCCGGAGGGAGTGTCAACATCCCCGATTCGGGACAAGGGGCCTGACCGATGTGTGCCGAGCCCACGTAGAGGAGGAAGGCGGCGACTCCAGCGACTAGACCAATGGCGTCGCGTCTATCTCGTGAATAGCGGATGAGCAGCCAAGTGAGAACGACAGCCAATGGCAGCGTGAATAGCCCGACTTGCGACAGTACGGAGACCGTCCACAGGGCACCGCAGAACGTCCACGCAACGAATGCGGGCCATCCCGACGTCGGCTCGGGTCTCCATGTGGCCACAACCCGAACCTTATCCGCGCACTCGTCAAATCTCCCGCGTCGGTGGGGCCAGGCACCCCCTGGGCAAGATCGCTCTAGGTGCCAATCCGCACGCCGAAGTATCGTTCTGTGCGGTATTGCGATCGGCTCCATATCGCTACTGATCAGGTGATCGGTTCGCCAGCCTCGAGATAAATACAGCTGTTCCGCGAGGCCTCGATCACGGCTCTGACCCGCCCCCCGAGCTTGGGCCGCAACAGCAAGATCGCCTCAACAGGATCCACGAACCGCCACTCCGAAAGCTCTAGCTCGGGAATGACGATGGACGCCGTCACATGCGAGTCGATCGTCCCGCCCTGAAACAGAAATTGCACGTTCTCGGTCGAACTGTCATCGGCAGAGACGTAGTCGACACAGACGAGCCGTCCGGGATCGATTGCGACTCCCAACTCCTCTACTAGCTCCCGCCGACACGCTTCGTAAGGTGATTCGTTCTGGTCGACCACCCCACCTGGGATGCTCCAACCCGGCTTGTAGGTGGGGTTGACTATCAGCAGCCGGCCTGACTCGTCGAAGAGAAGACAACTCGCCCCCATCCGTTTTCCTGGGAGCGAGTTGGCGTATGCCGTCCAAGCTGCTTCAGCGGCCTCGATGTCCGGCTCAGGCGCCATACATCGCCGGACGCTACCCCGCTAGCTGCCTAGGCGCATGGAAGTGCCGATCATGAGCGGTCGCGAATCGGTGGGTTATCACGCAGATCTGTGATCGGGGTGCGCACCCCCGACTGAGAGATAGGCGGCACGCAGGCAAGTCCAAATGCGATGATCAAGGTCGTGTCCGGTTCGGATTCTCACCCGATCTTCGATGAGTTCGCCGAGGAATACGAGCGCCACGCCGCTGAGAGCGCATACAACGCCCTCTATGACCGGCCCGCCGTGCTCGAACTTCTCGGCGAGGTAACCGGGCAGCGGGTTCTCGATGCTCGGTGCGGACCGGGTTTCTATGCAGAGGAGCTCGTCGCTCGAGGTGCAGAGGTAGTGGCCTTCGACCACAGCCCGAGGATGGTCGATCTTGCCCGGGATCGGCTGGGAGACAAGGCGATGGTCCGGGTGCACAATCTCGCCGATCCGCTCGACTGGCTTGCGGACGAGTCGTTCGACGCTGCGGTGCTGGCGTTGGTGATCCATCACCTCGACGATCGGGTAGCGGCCTTCGGGAACTCCATCGGGTGTTGCGACCAGGCGGTCGTCTGGTCGTATCCACCCATCACCCGACTGCAGACTGGATCCGACAAGGCGGCAGCTACTTCACCATCGAGACGATCGAAGAAACCTGGAGCCAGGGCTGGACTGTTCGCTACTGGCGTCTGCCGTTGACCGCTACCAGTGCTGAGTTCGCTCAGGCCGGCTTTCTCATCGAGCGGCTGGTAGAGCCGCGGCCAGCACCCGGAATGGTCGAGCGCTTCCCCAAGCACTACGACAAGCTGAACCGCGAGCCAGGGTTCATCAACTTCCGGCTCGTGAAGCCTTAGTGACTAGGCGGTCCGAGTCCATGATCCTCGCACACGTAGGTGCCGATCCCGGTTGCTGGGCGATGAGTGGGTTGAACGAGGGCCCGGAGTCACACGTCCGAATCGCCATGAGTGACGGCCTGCGGGCACCTCGAGGTGCCGATCTGTTGCGGTCTCAGATATGTGCAATGTCGCACCAGAATTCGTGATCTGCGTGGATAGGACACGGAACGCCGTTGGCGTGAGCGGTGTATCTCACAGTGATTATGCGATTGCTGTTCCTTGGTCTCGGCGGGCTCGTCGTCATCTCCGCATGCTCCGGAAGTGGAGCCGAGAGTGCTCCGACGACGTCTGTATGGGCGAGCACATCGACCACTCTTGGGATCGAGGCAACCACGTCGTCCGGATCGAGTGCGCCTTCGATCGTGGATCCCGCTTTCCCGATCAACTTCCTGGACGGTATCCCATTGGAGACACCATCGGAGCTGCTGATTGTTGCTGGAGATTCGCTAATCGTTATGGATGCCGGGGTGATCGAAAGAATTGAGGGCTTGCCGGAAACTAAGCACTCGAATTCTTTTTGGACTCAGCAAGCAGGCAATCACGCGGCCATTCATTGTCTCATCGGCTGTCAAGGAGATGACCTGTTCATCTTGCCCAAAGGCGAATCCACGGCTCACCCAATTGGCTCAGGTTTCCCCACCCCTGGCATCGGTGGGGTGTGGATCAAGAGCTTCTCTTCGGATGACGCTTGCACTCTTGCCAAGGTCGAATGGACCGGCCAGACCCTCCACCCCGAGAGGGAGTTCGACTGCCGGATGAACCTCATCGAGGAGACCTCTCTTGGCCTAGTGACATGGACCGAGCCCGGATACGGCCCAATCCAGGGTGGACTCATTGACCCCTCAAGCCTCTCCCCAGTCCTGGAGGTCGGGGAGATACACGGTGTCATTGAGAACGAGATCCTTTACAGGGATGGTGACGGTTTCGTCTTGCTCGACACCGAATCCGGGTCGGAGACCAGGCTTGAGTTCCCCACCGATGTCGGTCTGCCTGACTATGGCGACCTGAGTCCCGACGGCAAGTATCTGGCCATCTCTTTCAAGAACCCGGCTTGGCCCGGGCCTCGCCAACGACTCGATACGTGGTTATTAGATACCGACACTCACGAATGGACACGTCTGCCGTCCATGCCGGTGGCCGCATCTTTAAAGGGCACAGGCCTGACCTGGACAGCCGATGGACGCATCGTGATGTACGGAGCCTTCGACGACGTCGGAGTAGCACTCGCCACTTTCACGCCTGGCGACCGCTATCTCAAAGTGCGTCAAGTGAATTACAGCCCGGCCGCTTCGATCGTGGCCTGGTGCACTGGCCCCGAGTGCGAAAGTTAGACCTCCATACCAATCCTGAATTGCGGAATCGGAACGTCGTTCGGATGCATCGCTCAGGAGCGGGCGATCAGCACAACGGAGGCTCAGCCCTTGCCGCTGCGCCGTATTCGCGTGGGAGCGGTAGCCCGAATCGTCGGTACAGAGACAAGACATCGTGCACGTCGGTGTCTTTGATCTCATAACCCGTGTGGGAAGTCATCTGGTATGCCGCGGTCACGCACCGCACGGGGATTCCGGCGATCACTCCGGCACCGTCGAGGCTGCCGACCGGGTAGGGGATGCCGCCGTACACGCGCGTTCCGTCGGCGCTGATGGATTCCACCGACGTATCGACGAGGTGCACATCGATCTCACGGCCGGTCTCGTCCTTGACCACCCAGTTGAGGTGCCGTCCATCCTGATCATTCGCCGGATCGAAGTAGAGAAATCGGAAACCCTCAGCGGCGACGGCCTGCTCGTATAGGTCGCTGTCGGCAATTTCCACCGCGAGGTCTAGGTCGGCGTGGTGTCGAGTCTCCTCATTTAAGAGCGCATCGACGCCCCATCCACCGCCGATCCAGAGGCGGACACCGCGTTCTTGCAGGAAGGCGATGATCTCGAGGGCGTCGATTGCTTCCACACCTTGGAGGCTATCGACCGAGCACGACGTGCCGTTCGGTCACCCTCCCAAGGTTCTCGATACACGCCGTGATCAGGGGTTCTGCTCGATTGGCTGCCACTCAACAGAGATACTGACCTCGGCCAGAGGTGTCGAGGCTCACGGACGTTCGCGGTCCAGTTCCGGGATGGCGGGCTTCTTGCAAATTCCATCCCGCGTTTATCCCGCGTTTGTCTCCAGCCATGGGGGTCCAGGTGAGTGCACCCATATGCTCTGACCTGGCGTTTCGTCCGTACGAATCCGCTGAAAACCGTCCCGATCGCCTTCGGCACGCTGAGGCCGCCGGTTCGAATCCGGCCGTCCCGACCACAAAGTGCTGGTCAGAGGCTTGTCGAGAGACCCACCGTCCAGCATCCTGGTCGTTCATCCCGCGTGCGCATGCAGAAAGAGCTTTCCGATGCCTTTGTTGAAGCCCACTTGCCCTTTTCGCATAGCTACCGAGTCGCGCAGCGAAACGGCCGATGTTGGTAATGGCCATTCTGAAGTCCCCGCTGGTGGCCAGCGAAAGTCCCCATGTGTACAGGTTTGGCTTTGGGGCCCTCCTTTCTGTCGGGGCTTCCCGCATGGAGCCGACGAAGCCGGGTCTCCCAGGGTTCAACCCGTGCTAATTCCCAGGGTTTGGTTGCCAAGCGCCATGTGTGTAGATGCCGTCGGAGCTCACGACGATCGGCTCCCTGCTGAAATCGGCCGGCAGAATCCACAGTTCGCGACTGGACGGGGTGACCGCAGTGACCACGATCCGGTTGCCGTCCGGTGTGTAGCGCGGTTGCGTGAACCGCAGGTCAGGGGCGTCTTCGTGAGTCAGCTGCTCAAGCCCCCCGTCCCATCAGGGTGAATCCGATAGAGGTTCGAGATCTGGCAGCACTGGAAGTCGTTTAGGGGATATGTACTGAACACGATCCACTCGTCGTCTGCCGACCAGTCTGAATCACCGGCGAAGAGGGCATCGTCGGTAAGCTTGGTTTCAGTACCGCTAACCACATCGAGTACGTATAAGGCAGTGCTGAGCGTTGTGTTGCCTTGGTAAACGCCGCGGTAGTAGGCAATGCGTGTCGCGTCGTGCGACCAATGCGGGAAGGTTTCGCGGTCCCAGCAGCTCTTGGCCTGTGTGATTTGCCCCACGACACCGGTCACCGGGTCACCGACCATCAATAGGCAGGATGGCACCTCATCCACGAAAGGCGTCTGGGCCCGCACGAAGGCAATCTGCTCACCAACGGGTGACCAAACGGCTTCGTCGTCACCGACGCATTCACCTTCGCATGGCCAGAGAGTTCGAGAAGTGTCGGTGGCATCGTCGAGCTCATAAAGCTCGTCGACCGCGGTTCGGCTAGTGATTACAAGCCGGGTGCCGTCGGGCGACCAGTCGGGATGGAGATGCTCGCCGGGGACGTCCAGGGCCACCTCGTGATCCTCGCTCCCATCAGGATGAATTAGCCACACCCCCTCGCTACCGCCTTTATTGGTTTGGTAGGCGATCCACGCTTCTTCACCGGCGAGGGGATGGCCAGCATCCTCCGCTGTCGTGGCCGTTGCCGGAGCGGGTGCTGTTGAAGGCTCAATGGCGGAGGAGATCGGTGTAAGAGTGGTCGTGGATGCTGAAGTGCCGCACCCGACGAGCGCGAGCATCGCCACGGCCATCAACCAAGTCTTGGCCACGTGTCTCCTTGAGTTTTCTGTTCGAGCAAGAAGGCCCGCGCTTCCTCGGCCTCATACTGGCACTCCTGGATATATCGTGGACCGAGAACCTACGAGGTAGCCGTTCATGCCTCGCTTCCTCTCCTCGCGTGAGGCATCGGTCTAACGATTTGATGTCGAAGAATCCTCGGACACCAGGACCGCACCCAGTGTCTCTCGAACGCCACAAAGCCCCAACGACCGGTCCCTTTGAATACTCCGAGAGATCCCTGTCGGTCCTGGCCCTTTGGTTGACCAGGTTACGTCAGAGCATGAAGTGCGACGCCCATGATGTGCTGCGCCAGTCGTGCCATCTGAAGGCCTGGCAGGCGCGGACGGAGAGACCGAAGCGAGATGGGTCTTCCCGGTCCCGAGTGGGCCCAAGAAGACCACATTGTCTAGGGCGAAGTCCAAGGCCCCGAGATGGGAGGATGACTTCCCGTGTTGAGGCTGCGCTGATGATCGAAGTCGAAGTCGTCGATGGTCTTTTGGCCGGGAAGCGGGCGGCTCGAATCCGATGCTCGCCACCGTGGTCGAAACGCAAGGCAACCTCCCGCTCCAGGCAGACGGCCAGGACGTCCTCGTAGCTCCATTCCTCTTGCCGGGCCCGATCCGCCAGGCAAGGGAACGAGTTGAGACGCGAGGGGTTTTCAAGGCCCGACAGAGATAGGCGACGCGTTCGTCTACGACCACTGAGATCCAGGTGAGTACACCCATATGCTCTCACCTGGAGTTTCGTCCGCACCAATCCACTGAAAGCTGTCTCGATCGCCTTCGGGACGCTGAGGCCGCCGGTTCGAATCCGGCCGTCCCGACTCAGAAACCCCATGTGTCAGGGCCGCCTTCCGGGGCGGGCCCTCTGGTTTGGGAGGGCGTTACATCGCGCGTCTCGAACCTAGGGCGATCCGGGCGACCGACCGTACAATCCGCCTATGCCAAGCCATTCGACAGCTCTCAACTCGCTGCTTGAGACTCACCGAGCCGAGATTCGGGCGTTGTTGGAGCCGCACAACGCCCGTTCGATCGCGGTCTTCGGTTCGGTTGCGCGGGGTGAGGCAACGGTCGAGAGTGATATCGACTTCCTCGTCGAGTTCGAGCCGGGAAGCTCACTGCTGGACCTGATCCACCTCGAGGAGGCGCTCTGTGACCGCTTAGGTGTCGATGTCGATGTCATCTCGCTCGGAGCGCTTTTAGACCGTGACGATGAGATCCGCCGTGACGCCGTGACCCTGTGAGTCGATCCGACGCTCATCGGCTGGCCGACATGACGATGGCGGCTGACGAGATCGCGGCGATAGTCCAGCGGGGACACGATGCGTTCGACGAGGACGTGGTGTTGCGTCGTGCCGTCGAACGGTGCCTCGAGATCATCGGTGAGGCATCCAAGGCGTTGTCGGGGGATTTCACCGACACCTACCCCGAGATCCCTTGGTCCGACATGGCGAAGGTGCGGGATCGGCTGAGTCATCACTACCACCGGATCGACCCTTCACAGCTGTGGACTATGGCGACAAAAGATATTCCGGCCGTCGCGAAACTCCTCCGGGAGATTGAACCAGGAGGGTGATCCAACCCGTGCCGTGCATTCTCCCCAGCGGAGACCGAGCACAGCACCCAGGTATGCCATTGCCTCGAATTCTGGGAACAGCACCCTTGCGAGGTCCGCCAGTTGCTTCGAGGTGATGACCAGCCGATTGATTGGCTCGACGGCCGGCAATCGGCTTCCCCGACAGGGGGAACGTGCGATCCGATCGTCGAGCACGGAGAACGACTTGAAAGCCACCCTCGTGGGCCTCGACAGCAGACGGAATCAACTGGAGAAGGCTCTATAGGGGCCCGGCTCCCCGGTTTTTTCCGAAGGAGATGGGACCCTTTCAGCAGTCAGAGTCTGTCAATAAAGCAATCGCTCGATTAATTAGTTTGGCTCCACGCTTGCGAAAGTCCGGCTTCGCAAACACCACGCGACAGGATTGGCGGACGTCCTTGGGATTAGGTTGATGGTTCGTATCGCCAGGCGTCGACGGTGAATGGTGCCCCACCAGTGCCGTAGCAGCACGTGTCTCCCCAATTGAGGAGTTCCGTTCCAGCCCATACCGTGTATCGAGCAGTCGGATAACCGGTGACGGTGACAGCATTCCACGAATCCGAGTTGGGGTCGAAGATTGCTGCGTTTGGTCCACACCAACCAAAAGCGATCACCTGTCCGTCCGCCTCGACGGTTCGCCCTGTCCCTCGCAAGAGGGGACTGGGACCTTAGCGATCTCCGTCCATGCTCCCCCGACGGGTTGGAAGGCCAGAGTCTTTCCTTCCTGGCCTGAATTACTCCATGCAACGAATCGGTCACCAGCCCAGGCCGTGAGTTTGGGGATCGCCGCGTTGATGTTTGTCTCGGTCGAGAACTCGGTCGAGGCGAGAGATTCCCATCTGCCGTCACCGAGTCGTGCGACCAGAAGCTCGTTGCCTTCCGGATAGGTTTCGATTGTGGCTCCAAATGCGTAGACCGCTTCACGACTCCAGCGGAGGACCCCGTTATCGGCACCGAGGCCTGTAGCAGGTAGTTCCCGCCACTGGTCGGTGTCGGGGTTGTACGACGCCACCAGATCGGTCGGAACATGCCAGACGATCATTTCGGTCCCGGTCCACACCCAACCGGTGACACCTTCGATTGGAGCGCCGGCGGATGGCCCGAGAGGGACGGGTGATGCGGCCAATGGTTCCCAGGAGTCCGTGTCCGGTCTGTATGCGGCACCGTCGCGCTCGTTTACTCCTCCGAATATCAGCATCTCTTCGCCAGTCCAAACGGCGACGTGGTATCGCCGACCTGAAAGCGGCGACGGGGCCAGAGGCCGCCAGGCGTCCTCCTCTGGGTCGTAGCCAGCGCCATCCGAGTAGACCGTCGTGCCGGTCTCGTCGGCCTCACCGCCCCAAACAATCATCTCCGCGCCTGTCCAGACAACCGAATGGCCTCCTCGGGGCGAGAGGGGTCCGACATCGATCGGATCGCTCTCCGATGACTGCAGGGTGGTGGACGTTGAGGTTGACGTTGTCGACGAGCCGTTCTCGGTGGTATTTTTGGTGATCGAGACCGGTGGGTTGATGTCAGTGGTCGCAGCGCCGGTTCCTTCGGTAGCGCCGCACCCAGTGAGTGAGGCGCCGAGGACGAGCAGGGAGAGAACTCGCCGAGTCACACCCATTTGAGGTTGCGAACAATCACAAAGTTCATCTCTGACCTTGCAGATACGACGAGCGGTTCAGAGTCGACACTCAAGACGCGATGGCCTAAGCGAATAGACGTTGCAGTCGCAGTGGAAACAATGTTCGCTCGAATTCGGGGGTTCAATCCGCCGCCATTCCGTGGTACACGGTGTCGATGACCACAGGAACCCGGTAGGCAGTGCTGTCTCCTGGCTGAAAAGCCAGGAGGTCGGCCGAGTTCTCGTGGGCGTTGGCCGGCCCCATGAAGAGCCAGTCACCCTCCACATTCCACGCCACCTGTGGGTAACCAAATGGATTTGCGGAGATCGCTCCCGGAACCACCGATGCAGTGCCCTCTTCGAAGTCGACGAGGACGATCACTGCACGGGTGTCGCGGGTTATCGGGCCGTAGGTGACGAGTCCGACAGCTGCTGCGTATCGACCGTTCGGCGAGAAGGCACCGCCGTATCCGTTGATTGAAACTACGCCGAGAGGAAGATCGACCACGCGCTGGGTTTCGCTCTCGAGATCGATCAGGTTCAGCTCGCCGCAGGCGATTGCACAACTGATCATCCGGTTACCCATGCTTGCGACCGGAAAAACCCCGGGAAGTGTCGCAACGAAGGCCTGGCCGTCGGGGTCCCAAATCCCCAGGTCTTGCTCGTTTTGAAAGACAAGTCCCTCGGTGAGAGCCGCCACTGGCCATCGCCCATCCGGAGGCGGAACATCCCGCGTGGTCACGGCGCCATCAACTGTGATTTCACGCAAAGACTCGAGGCCGCGCACAGTGTCGGGACTCGACAAGTCCAGGACTGCGATCCAAACCCGATCCTCGGCGGCCGCGGGCACGAAGAACCACGCGTCGTCAGCAATCAAGGTCGGCGAGAGCGCCATAGATGGGTCCAACCCATACAGGGCAGGCCCGACGCTGGTCTTTCCGTAGAAAACCAGGCGATCACCTCTCCGCACCAACCGATAGGGGGGATCACCCGGGGCGAGTTCGGGCATTTGGTGGCTGACGACCGTTCTCGCATCGACCTCCACAACTGTTAGATGCTGATCGGTCGAGAAGTACACGCGGCTATCCGTGGGCTTATCGAGCAGAGGAAGCACGTTCAGGGAAGCCCCAGGTGGTGGCGGATTCACCACCAGTTCTCGGTGGATTCGTTCCTGCACTCCGTGATCGGCTGCGACTAGAAGCAGTGTGTTGGTGGGTTCGTCACAGAAGGCAAACACCTCCTGGCCATACCTTTCGTCGTCGAAGCGCGTCATTCGATCGCAGTCGTTGACTGAAACAAGGAGACTCCCAGAAGTCCCATCGACTCTGATATCCGGTCCATCCGGCCCTAGGTCGTCAGATGCTTTGGTCAACTCGAGCGGCAGATCTGCCTCCAACACGAGGAACCCCGGGTGATAGATCTCACCCCGCAGGCTTGCACTCCAGAGAGCCTGCGCCTCGTCGTCCAGACCGCGACCGATCTCATCCGCGACGGACACGGTCCAGGTATCGAAGTCGTAGACGAGATAAGCAAGACCTCCTTCAGGGAACTCCCAGCGCTCGACAGTTCCTCCCTCCGCACCAGGGAATGTCGCTGCGAGCTCAGCGGGACCTAAACCGCTCTCACTCATGCTGACAAAGGACTCCGGGCTGCCGTAATGCGCCCCAATCACTCGACTGTGGGATCCTTCGAGACTTCCCAACGTTTGCATCTGCACGCCGAGGCTCGTGAGATCGAGATCGGACGGATAAGCAAGCGTGAGGTGGCTGCCGTCGAGGAGCGTCAGCGGAAGATGCCTGACACCCTGGGCAGAGCGGGTTGGCGGAAGGAAGGCCTCTGGGGCTGCCGGAGAGGTAGTGGACGAAGGGTCGACCTCGAGCGCACCCGTTGTCGACGCGATTTCCGCGCCGGAGCACGCTACGACCAGAGTCACGATCAGCACCAACGGCGCCGCTACCGATCTCATGCTGATGAGACGTCACTCCCCACCCCAAGGTTCAAAGGCCGCCACCTCTCCGTTTCGCGCATCAAACGCAAGTCATGGGTTGCGTTTGATGCGCGAAAACGGGGATTTTGGTGCGGGCTAGCCCGCTCCTCCGAGGTCGAAGGTTGCGTCGTTGGCGAGCATTCGATTGAAGGTCGCCTGGACATCTGAGCAACCGTTCTCGTGGGGGAGGATCGGTCGTCCCGTCATTCTGTAGACGAGGCCGTCAAAAGAGATCCAGGTGGATTCGTAGGAAGCCTGACTAACGAGCTCGCCAAACTCTTCGGGAAGCGCCGCCGGATCGAAGGCCAGACACGGCGGTTCACCGACGGGAGCCTCTGTTCCCGGCCAAATCATCCCGGGATAGAGGTCATCTTCTTCGCCGAGCATCACCCAGGACACTGGCAGCTCGCGGAAGCCGGACTCCTCGAGAAACAACCGGAGCTCGGCGACCAGAGCGCTGAGCGCCTGCCGCGCCGGTTCTTTCTCAGCCGACATGTCCAGGAGCGGAGCATGGACGTAGGTTCGGTTCGAGTCGATGAGGGTCTCGAAGATCATCCCCCCACCATCGGCCACGCCGGCGCGAGTTCCGATGGCGTGGACGTCGCCCGCAGTCAATCCCCCGGCCTCCATGAGATAGGTGAAGCGGTCGAGGTCCTCGTCGGACAAGTCATGGGCTCGCATCCGATGCGGCAGATCAGCTACATCCTCGCGCTCGCGATCGATGGTCACGAGGGTGCCATCGCGATAGATCGCAAACGTCGGCACTGCCCAGGTCGTCGTGCAGATGTCATAGCAGACCGGGGTGATCGTAAGAACTGGCACCTGGTCGAGGCCACCATTTTCAAGCTCGGACATCGCCGCCCTCACCCCGCTCGAATCATCGGTGCCGTCCTTGGTCGGTGTGCAAGCCACCGCCACGATGAGCAGCACCCAGATCGCGCTTCGTCGCATCCTGCTAGGACGATCCGAGGCCTGACGTGGTTCCGAAGCCACCTAAGTTCGGATGCGGCGTACCCGGAACTCGGAGGGGGCAGGAGTCCGGACCCAGCGGCACGCTCGATAGATACCAAAAGCGGAGAGAGCTAGGTACACGAAGCCGCTCAAGATCCAAAGCGGCGGGCGGGACGGTCGGAGGAAGCGATGCCCGTCCTCTTCAACGATCCGGTCCGCCTGAACGGCCTGCCCGAACTCGTTGCTGGCAGCGTCGCGGCTCAGCAGGACTAAATGGCCTGGGAGGAACGCCCCATCGCCGGTCGGCTCCAGCTCCAACGGATGGGCGACGGCGGCGACGACCGCGATATAAGGATTGGGTATCAGTGTCCAGAGCTCCCCCGACGGCTCCTCCCGAAAGCGAGTTTGGACGTAAAGCTCTCCGACCGCGAGGAGCGGAGTGCCGAAGAGTAAGGCGAAGGCGATCAGGTAGGCGCCGGTCACCGCGGCTCGCGAGCTTTTCGCCCGCGCTGAAACCCACATCGAGAGGCTGGCGATGGTGAAGGCGACCAGGCCGAGCATGAGCAGGGCGCTCAAGACGTCCCAGAGCCTGACCCCACCCAGCAGCAACGGCGCCGCGATCACCGGGAGGACCGCGGCCAGCAGCCAACCGACATAGCCGAGGACCGACCACAACTTTCCGAGGACGATCTCGAGAGAGCTCAACGGAGTGACCTGCACCAGCTGCAGAGTCTGCCGTTCACGCTCGCCGACGACGGCGACCGCGGCTGTCCCCGGAATCATCATGACAATGGCCAGGATCATGAGGACGCAGACCCCCTGAAACATGAAAGGTCCGACGATCCGACGACCGATGAGGGCGCCAAATCCCGCGTCGAAGCTCGTCGCCAGAATCAGAAGCAGATAGACAACAACGCCGTTGCCGAGAATCCAGATCAGGAGAAACGGCCATGCCCGCCGGCCTCGAAACCGGTTGAGAGCCTCCCGGGCAAAGACGGGGTTGGTCACGCCTGTCGATTCCAAGTGAGGAAATACGAGTTGGGATAGATCTGTGAACCAAAGAACTCTTCATCTCCTGGCTGAAAAATTCTCAACAAGACTTGGCCGTCGTCGTCGACGAAGCGCGTTCGGTCGAGGTCACCGGGGGCGATCTCGACATACTCCGCCTTTTTCCAGTCCCAGGCGTCGATCCCTGCAAGCCCAGGTGCAATATTTTGGCTTGGAACCAATTCGATGGCCCGATCGCCTGCGACTTCAAACCGCAACATGGCCCATTCACCTTCCACCCACTGCCAGGGATGCTCTCCCTGGACTCTGCCACCCGGGCTCACCGCGATCACCCGCCCGTCGGCGCGTCCGATGTCGATCGCGGTCAACGGCACCACGACCATTGCAGGACCTCGTGCCTCCTGCAGGCGGCCATCGATGGTGACGGGCACTACGAAGTCCTCGACGAATCCGAAGAAGTAGTGCTCGCCCGCCCGCTGAGACGCGGCCGCGGCCAGCGGGCGATGGACTTCGAACCAACGGGAGTCGTCCCATGCTTGGGTGGCTTCGGCGACAACCTGGTCGGCGGTTCCGAAATAGTCGTTCCTCAACGAGACTGTGGCGCTGCTCCCCGCCGGCAATTCTCCGTTCCCGACCGACACCACCTGTCCGGAGACGACTCCATACCCGGTCAGGGTCAGAGGCGAGTCATTCTCGATCAGGAGCTCGGGGAGCTCGCCCGAGTTGTCTATGGACAGTTTCGGAAGCCGCGGGATCGGGCTCAGCACACCCGCGGTCCCGTAGCCGGCGAGCTCGAAGTCGAAGACAAGTTCGGTGGCGGACACCACCCGCCGATCGGCAGAGGCGGTCATGCCTCCCACCGAATCTCCCGCGGCGCCTGGATAGATGATCGATCCGGGCCCGACCCGCAACTCGTGGGTCGTGCCGGCTTCGGACGCGCCAACCACGACTGAGTGCATTTGGGAACCGTTGGGATCGGCCCAGATCATGGTCGCAGAAGCGAACTGGGACGATTGCGGCCTTAACCCGCCAAATGCTGCGAGGAGGATCAACGTGAAGATCCCGAGAGCCGGGACGGTGATCCAGGCGAGTTCGCGCTTTTTGAGTCGGCGGAGCACGATCAGGTTGACGGGGCCAGCGACGATCGCGTAGAGCGCTAGCCAATAGAGGATGTTGGAGCTCGTCAAGGCATTGGGCACGCTGCTCGAGGCGGCCCGGGCCAGCAACGCATCAGGTTGGGACCAAGGTTCCGAGCTCTGCAGGCCTCTTGTCGTTGGCGCCAGCAGGCGGGTCCATTCCGAGGCCAGTTTGTCCACGACCAGCACCGCTCCGTTGCCCATACGGAACCGGCTCACATCATCGGCGAGGGGTTCCTCGAGCCCGAGTTCGAGACTGTCGACGCCCCGTGCCGTGGTCACCAACTGGCCGCCGGCAGAAACCCAGGCGACAAGCTCAGCGGTGGCTATGAAGCTCGGGCCAGCGACGAGGTAGTCGAGCGGATCGAGACCGACGGACAAATCGTCAACTGGAACGTCGATCACCGGCACCTCCCCTACCGCGGTTGTCGCCGGCAATTGCACCAAGGCGGCGTCAAAGGTGCCAACCAGGACCGAGTCGTTCGCTTCTCGCGGTCGCACCCGCGTCACCACCATTGCTTCTTCGACGCCGTCTGCCAACAAGCGGGCGGTAATCGGGCCGTCGGCCATCGTCGGCGAGACGAGCACCTCGTATGACTTCTCTCCACCAGCCGGGACTTCCACATCTACTTCGACGACCGACCGGCCGTTTTCGAGGACGAGGGTTCCGGCAAAGAGCAGCTCTGACCGAATCGTCGCCGAGATCGGAACTGGTTGGCTGCGATCAACCCATCCATCGAGGCCGATCTCGATCTCGAGCTCGGTTGGCTCCGAGCCTTGGGCTAGCGCGGAAGCAGGCACTCCCACGATGAGAAGCAGAGCTAGAAGGAATTGGCGAATCAAGGCGTGGACCTGCGAGCCAACCTAGCCAGCGGCAGGCAGAATGAGACTGGGCCCTTGATTACCGTGCACTGAGATGGCTGAACCTCGTTTGCAAATCGCCGGCTCTGTCCTCAGCACCCGTGACGTTGGTGCCCTGGCGGACTTTTACCAACGGATGCTTGGCTTCACCAGAATTGCCAACGAATCCGACTGGGTGAAACTCCGCGACCCCGACGCTCCTACTCACGGGCTTTCTTTCCACGAGGACGTCGAGTACGTGCCGCCGATTTGGCCATCGCGCCCGGGCGAGCAGCTGATGATGCTCCACCTCGACATCACCACCGACGATCTCGCGGCGGCCGTGGCGTTCGCCATCGAATGTGGAGCTAGGGAGGCAGAATTTCAACCCCAAGAGGATGTGCGGGTAATGCTTGATCCCGATGGGCACCCGTTCTGCCTTTTCCGCGGTCCGATCTTGGGGAGCCAAAAATGAAGCGACTGATCCTGCAACAGTTCACGACGATCGACGGCTTCGTTGCCGGCCCCGACGATGCGACGAACTTCGTCACGGAGTACTCAACCAAGCACGATGCAGGCTTTGAGCAAGGTGCCATGGAGTTCCTGGGTTCTGTGGACACGATGCTTCTCGGCCGAAAAACCTACGAAATGTTCGCGCAGTACTGGCCCGAGGCCCATGGAGAAGACATCGAGTTTCCCACAGGTTGAACTCTCTCGACAAGTTCGTGGTCTCTTCGACTCTCACCGAGGCCCCGTGGGGCGAGTGGGAGCCCGGCCAAGGTGATCGGCGCGGAGGAGGTCCGGGCCCTCAAACGTGCGCCCGGGAAGGACATCGTCATTTGGGGCAGCATCACCCTGGCGAGCTTCCTGCTCAACGAGAGGCTGATTGACGAGATCCAGCTGCGGGTGGTTCCAACCGCGCTGGGCAGCGGCCGCCAGCTCTTCGAAGAGGCCGTTAGGACAGACCTCAATCTCATCGAGGCTCAACCGCACGATGGCGGGCTTGGTGCTTCTGCGGTACCAGCCGGCACGCACCTAGGCGGCCTCGTGGTCAGCCAACACCGCTTCAATGACGCGGCACGCCGCCGCCGCTGCCACCGGGCTGGTATCGCCCTTGGCGAGGGTGATGAGAGCTTTCCAAAGCGCCCAGCCGCGGGCTCGCGCCCATGTCGCCGCGTCGGCTGAGACCGCGGAACGGAAAGCCTTCCGACTTTCTCCGGAAAAGAGTGTCCAGGCGATGGTGAGGTCGCAGGCCGGGTCGCCAACTCCCGAACAGCCGAAGTCGATCACGGCGGCCAAATTGCCGTTCTTGGTCACCAAATTGTCGGCGGCGACATCGCCGTGGAACCAGACCGGGGGCCCGTGCCAGGTGGCGGCGCGGGCTGCTTCCCAAACTGCGCGGGACCGGTCAACGTCGATCTGACCTGCCAACGTCTCGATTGCAGTCAGCGTTTCAGCCTCGTAGATGGCCAAAGAAGCGCCGCGATAGAAGCTGTGAGCACCTGCGAGCGGACCGCCTGTGCTATCGATCGTTTGCAGTGCGTGGAGGAAGTCGGCGAGTTTCACGGCGAAGCTCGAGAGATCGTTGATCCCCCCCGGCCGGGCGGTCTCGCCCTCCAGCCATCCATAGACGGACCAGTTGAATGGATAGCCCAGGGCGGGCATGCCCTTCGCCACCGGGATCGGGATCGCCAGTGGAAGCTTCGCCGCAAGGAAAGGCAGCCATTGATGCTCCTTATCGACCTGTGGCGCATATCCCGTGGCGCTGGGAACCCTCACTGTCAGCCCCTGTCCAAGCCGGAATGTCCGATTGTCAACTCCCCCGGGCTCCACCGGCGTGATGGGTAGGTCTCGCCATTGCGGAAACTGGGTCGCGATCAGGTTTCTCACCAAGTCGATGTCGATCGTGGGTGCCAGCTCCAACTCGCCTTCACGATGGCAGGAGCCGGGCTGCTTTGTCCGGGATTACGAAAGGCGGCGGATTGCCAGCCAGGCACCGCCGATCAGAGTTAGTGCTCCGACTCCGAGCCAAACCACCGGCCAGTCGAACGGCGCTGCGAGATCAGCAGTTTCCAACGGCGCTGTGCCTGGTCCGAGTGCCTGGATGGCGGTGTCAGGATCGGCCGTCGAGCAGAGGGTGGAGGTCAGCCTGCCTGCCTCTTCAGTGGCGAAGACGGCGATTCGAGCACCAACCCCTGCCTCGATGCCACAGGCGGCTCCGTCGGACGCCGTCCATACCTCGGCCACTGCCGGCACGTCACCTGCCAAGACAGTGTCCACTTGGAAGGTCATCAATTTGCTTCCGGCTGCCGTGCCAATCTCGCTCACGGTCCCAACAAACGCAATGGGAGCAAAATCGAGCATCTGCTCCGGGGGTGCAGCAGCGCAACTGCAAGCCTGTGCCGGGCTCGACATTCCAAATAGACCGACCAATAACAATGTGACAATCAGTGCTCGACGCATCACCAATACGACGCTTCCCAACCATGTTTCGGTTCCCGTGGGCGGGTATCGTGCCCTCGTGAACGTGCTCGGCGGCGATCTTGAGCCTTGCTCATTCGAGCCCCTGACCGGTTGGCACCGAGACGGCACTTGTCGAACTGGTTCGGGCGACTACGGCGTCCACGTTGTCTGTGCGGTGATGACCGATGAGTTTCTCGACTTCAGCCGCGCACACGGCAACGACCTCAGCACCCCGCAACCGCAGTGGATGTTCCCGGGCCTGCAAGCGGGCGATCGCTGGTGCGTCGTGGCGGCCCGCTGGCAGGAGGCGTTCGAAGCGGGCTTCGCGCCCGAGGTGGTTCTCGAGGCGACCCACGCTTCGGCTCTGGAGTTCGTGTCGCTATCCGACCTCCAAGCCCATGCGCGACAAGATTGACCAGATCTATTGGTTCTATGGGCTGGCAGGGATACACAGTGTCCCTGCGAACCCTGGGCTCGCGGATTGCGCTCGTACTCGGGCTGGTCGCGTGTGGGGGCGCGGTGACGAAGGCCCAGATTGAGGTCGTGGAGGTTGGGGGATACCTCGATGATGCCAGCCTTGCCTACATCCGCGATTCGATTACCGAGGCCGCTGCGGAGGGGCGAGAACTGCTGATTCTCCAGATCAACTCGGAAGCTGTCGTCGGTGCGGCGAGCGAGCTCGAGGAGACGGTGGCGCTGGTTGCCGATCCTCCGCTACCGCTGGTGACCTGGCTCGGGCCCGCACCGGCCGAGGCCGATGGGGGCGTCGAGGAGATCTTGGCGGCGGCACCGTTGGTCGCCATCGCTCCGAACACCAAAACCGAGGTGACCTTCGAGCTCGAGATCCCTTCGATTCGCCAGCTAGTCCAAGAGCTCGATGGGATGGCCATCGGCCGTTACCCCCCAGTCCAGACCATCACCGTTGATTTACCCGATAACCAGGAAGGGGTAACGACCTTTCCCGTCACCTTCACCCAACCCGGCCTTTGGCACCGCTTCACCCATCTCGGTGCGACCCCGGAAGGCGCCTTCTTTTTTCTGGTGATCGGGCTCACCATCGCGGCCTTCGAGTTCTTTGCCCTCGGACCGGGGCTCGCCGCCGCGGTGGCGGCGATCTCCTTGTTTTTGGGTGCTTACGGGATTTCGGTCCTCCCCACCAACCCGTGGGCGGTCGCGGCCGCCGTTGCGGCGACTTGGCTTTTGGCGGCCTCGTATCAAAAAGGTGGCGTCTTGATCGTCAACCTTCTCGGTACGGCGCTCCTGGCCTGGTCGGGTTTCAGCTTCTCGAGCAACCCGGCGGTGAGGCCGGGGGTTCTCGGGGTCATCTTCGCAATCCTCACGGTGTTGTTCTTTTTTCTGCTCGCTCTACCGGCTGTGGGACGGGCGCGCTTTTCGACCAAGACCATCGGCCGAGAGGCGCTGGTTGGCCAAACCGGCCTCGCCGATGTCGATTTCGACCCCGACGGGGTGGTCTCGATCAACGGTGCTCGGTGGCCGGCGACAGCCCATCGCGCGGCGGCTATCAAATCGGGAGACCCGGTGATCGTCCGCAGGGTGGCTGGTCGGGAGGTCGAGGTCGAAAAGGCTCCAACGTAGATCGCGAAAATTGGGCCCTCCGATGGAAGGATTTCCCTGGCGGGTCCTCCCAGGTGGCGTTAAGTTTCGCCGCCCATCCAGGCGCGGAGAGAACAGGGAGGGCTTGTGTCCCATACGGACGATTGGCAGTTGAAGGCGCTGTGCCGGGGCAACCATGCCCATTTGTTTTTCCCCCCCTCGACCTTCGAGCGCAAAGATGAGCGGGAACGCCGGGAGGAACGCGCCAAAGCGATTTGCCAGGTCTGTCCGGTGTGTGGGCCTTGTTCCGACTATGCGCTCGATATTCGCGAGCCGTTTGGGATTTGGGGCGGCCTCACCGAGCTCGAGCGCCGCGAGCTTTTCGTCTCCTAGGGTTTGGGACCGGTCCCTCCGCGACCTGCGGCCACCGTCGTCCTCCTCGCGGAGTCCGCACCTTTCTCGGTCCTGATGGTCAAGCGTCCTCCGGGCGGGCTCTTTGGCGAAGCCTGGGTCTTCCCGGGCGGGCTAGTCGACAAATCCGACGGTCAAGACGAGACGTCCTATCGGCGAGCGGCTGTGCGCGAGCTCGCGGAAGAGGTAGCGGTTGTGCTCGATCCGAAGGAGTTGGTTTTCCTATCTCGTTGGATCACCCCCGAGGTTGTTCCCCGCCGCTACGACACCTGGTTCTTCCTTGTGTCGATCGACCAAGCAGTCGAGGTGGCGCCGGTGACCAACGAGATCACGGAGGCATGTTTTGTCAGCCCCGCCACTGCATTGGCTGCCCACGAGGCACAACAGTGGAAGTTGGTCCTCCCAACCTTGGCCCACCTGCGGTGGCTAGCCCGCTATCCGAGCGCGGCCGCCGCCCTCAAGGCCGCACCGGAGCCGCGGACCCCCGTCGAGCCGCTCCTCGCGCCTGATGGTTCGATTGTGGCTCTCGACCTGCCGTGGTGAGGATCGAGCGGGTCCTGGCGCCCAATCCGGGTCCCTTCACCGGACCGGGGACCAATACCTGGGTGGTGAGTGTTGAGGGCGAGGCAATTGTGATCGACCCTGGCCCTCGCATCTCCAGCCACGAGCGAGCGATCACGGAGATGTTGACGGGGCAGAGGACGGTCGCGGTCGTCGTCACCCACGGTCACGAGGACCATGCTCCCTTGGCCAACCCGCTCGCCGCCGGACTCTCCGTGCCTACCTACGGTTACGGGCCGGCTCCTGACTTTGACCCGGATGTCCGTCTGGTCGAGGGAAGCGAGATCAAAGTGAGTGGCAAAGCCCTCCACGTCCTTTCGACCCCGGGACATTCCGATGACCATCTGTGCTTCCGCCTCGACCGGGTGCTCTTCAGCGGAGATCACATCATCGGAGGCTCGTCGGTCATGGTCGAGGACCTGGGTAGCTATCTCGATTCGCTCCGCAAGCTGGCGCCGCTTGACCTCGAAAGGATCTATCCGGGGCACGGGGAGGAGATCGCAGAGCCAAAGGAAACCATCGATTGGTACATCGCCCACCGGCTCCGGCGCGAAACGGAGATCCTGGCGGCAATGGCCGCAGGGGCAAGCTCCGTTGCTGAGATCGTCGAGGTCGTCTATGCCGAGGTTGATTCTTCCCTCCATCCCCTGGCCGCGGTTTCGGTCGCTGCCCACCTGCGAAAGTTGGAAGAGACAGGGCCCGGGTAGGCGTTGTATCTACGTGGGTAGCCTCGTAAACATGGTTTCGGTCGACGACGTCTATGCCGCTTTGCGGGCGGTGGTTGACCCTGAGCTGGGCAGCAATGTCGTCGACCTGGGAATGATCACCTCGGTCGACATCAGCACCGACGGATTGGTGGATGTCGGTCTCGCACTCACCATCGCCCAGTGCCCTATGCGGGGTTTTCTGGAAGGCGAGACCACCCGCAAAATCGCTGCTCTGCCTGGGGTGAGCTCCGTCGAGGTGCGTACGACTGCCATGACCAAGGCGCAACGCGCCAACTTGATGTCGGGCGCCCGCCTCCGCGCCCGCGAGAACGCGCAGCCGACGAGGATCCATCCAACAACACGCGTAGTTGCGGTGAGCTCGGGCAAAGGCGGTGTCGGCAAATCCACGGTTTCGGTGAACCTTGCGGTCGCCCTCTCCCGGCTCGGCCACCAGGTCGGCCTCTTGGATGCCGACATCTGGGGATTCTCCGTCCCGCGAATGATGGGTGCCGGTCTTGACAAGTTGTCGGCTGACCAGGAGACCCGCCTCATTAAGCCCGCCGAGTTCTATGGGATCAAAGTTGTTTCGACCGGTCTCATCATCGAAAGCGAGGAAACCGCACTTATGTGGCGGGGCCTGATGCTGTCGAAGGCACTCGAACAGTTTCTCAACCAGGTCGAGTGGGGCGAGCTCGACTACCTGGTTATCGACATGCCGCCCGGGACCGGCGATATTCAGATGGCCCTTGCCCGGCTTCTTCCCCAGGCGGAGATGGTGGTGGTCACCACGCCCCAGATGGCGGCGCAAAAGGTTGCGATCCGCGTTGCCGACATGGCGCGCCGTTCACACATGCCGATCATCGGCGTCATCGAGAACATGTCGGAGTTCGTCTGTGAGCACGGTACCTCCTACCGATTGTTTGGATCTGGGGGCGGAGCAGAGCTGGCGAGCTCGTTGAGCGTCCCTCTGCTTGCGCGGATTCCCCTGGAGCCCGCAGTCCTCGCCGGCGGTGACGCCGGAGCGCCGATTACGAGCACGCAATCGGGCTCGCCGGCCTCCCAGGCCTTCCAGCAAGCCGCCGTCCGACTGGTCAATGCACTTCCTCCGGTCACCGATGAGCATTGCGCGGGACGGATAGCAAAGCTGCTCGAACAGTTAGCAGTGTCCCAACCGGTGGCTCAGTCCCGGTGACTAGTCACTGGGGAGAGACCTAATACGGGTCGGGACTCGCAAGGGTTTGTGACCGAAACTAGGAGCGAACGTGCTTGGGTAGTAACAGCGGTACGCTGGGAGGGGGGCAAGGCTTCGGGATCCGGTTTCCCCCAAAGCGGAGCCCGATTGAACACGAGGGCCTGTCCCCCCACAGGCCCTCGTTCTTTTGTCACCTCCGGCGTCCGGCGAAGGGAATAGAACCAAGGCGCAGTCTCGTTTAAGATTGGTGACGATGACAACTCTTTCCATCAAGTCAGCCCGACCCAAGCCAGTAGTTACGGTCACCGATACCGCCGCGGCCAAGGTCGCCGAACTCATCGCCGCAGAAGGCGAACCGGGCTTGGCCCTGCGGATGGCGGTGAAGGCCGGAGGTTGCTCGGGCTTCTCATATGAGATGTTCTTCGATAGCGAGATCGAGGCCACCGACAACGTGGTTGAGCATGGCGGGGTCAAGGTCGTGGTCGACTCTGACTCGGCCGACCGACTCCGGGGCTCTACTCTCGATTACAAGGACGGGCTCATGGGCGCCGGCTTTGCGATCGAAAACCCCAACGTCACCCGCTCTTGCGGCTGCGGCAACAGCTTTAGCTAAGACTTGGCTCGTCACCTGCGCTCCATTTCAGGAGCCCCCGCACCAGTCGGACCCTACTCAGTTGCCGTGGAGACGAATGGATTGGTGTTCATTTCCGGTCAGGGCGGAGTCGATTCTGCCGGGACTTTTGAAGAGTCGATCGAGGTTCAGACCCGGCAGACCATGGAGAATCTGAAGGCGATCCTGGCCGAGTTCGGACTCGACTTCTCCCATGTAGTGAAGACGGGGATCTTTCTGATCGACATGGGCGAATGGGTGGCGATGAACAAGGTCTACGCCTCCTATTTCGAAGGGGATCCGCCGGCCAGAACAACCATCGGCGTGGCCGCTCTTCCGGTGGCCGAGATGAAGATCGAAATTGATATGGTCGCCGCGCGGTGAAGGTCGACCAGGTCCTAAAGGAGCTTGGCCTCGACGAACGGAACCCCGGGGTTTTCGCCGGTCGCTGGTTGGAAGGAACCGACGGGGAGCTCACCGTCCACAACCCCGCCACCGATGGAGTGCTCGGCTATGTCGGTCAGGCCTCGGCAGAGGAATATGACCAGGTCGTTGAAAGCTCGCTCAAGGCGTTTGCTAGCTGGCAGATGCTCCCCGCCCCCAAACGCGGGGAGTTTGTCCGCCAGATCGGCCACGCCCTGCGCGAGCACAAAGAGGCATTAGGGGCGCTGGTCTCCCTCGAGATGGGGAAGATCCGGGCGGAGGGAGAGGGCGAGGTGCAGGAGATGATCGACATCTGCGACTTCGCGGTTGGCCTCAGCCGTCAGCTCTATGGATTGACGATGGCCTCGGAGCGTCCGCTCCATCGGATGTATGAACAGTGGCATCCGTTAGGGCCAGTCGGCGTCATCACGGCTTTCAACTTCCCGGTGGCAGTTTGGTCGTGGAACTCGGCTCTCGCCGCAGTTTGCGGAGACACGGTGATCTGGAAGCCGTCGTCAGAGACCCCACTCACTGCTGTGGCGGTAACCAAAATCGCCGCTTCGGTCATGGAAGGAACCGGCTTCGAGGGCGTTTTCAACCTCGTGGTCGGCAAGGGCTCG
>Ga0180121_10000129_pt1 | contig 26917 bp, 21 predicted proteins | sample AntDrymUQ5402106_2_FD_129676 | JGI IMG/M metagenome (GOLD analysis project Ga0180121, IMG submission 129676) | Polar desert sand microbial communities from Dry Valleys, Antarctica - metaG UQ540 (21.06) (version 2) (version 2) | ecosystem: Environmental > Terrestrial > Soil > Desert | place...
CGGCATGCGTGGATCAAGTCGGTGCACGACGAGCAGCGAGCGCTGATCGCGATGGACGCCGACGCCTGGTTCCCGCCGCCGTACGTCGGTCCGAGCGGCTGGGTCGGCGCGGTGCTGTCGAAGGCCGACGGCGACGAAGTTCGCGAGCTGATCGTGGAAGCCTGGCGCATGACCGCACCCAAGCACCTGGTCGTGTCGTTGGACGAAGGCTGATGGTGACCGCGTGCTGTTGATCCCGTGCCCGTGGTGCGGACGTCGAGACGAGATCGAGTTCCGGTACGGCGGACAGGCGCACATCGCCTACCCGGCCGACCCCGTAGCGTTGAGCGACGAGGAGTGGGCCGACTACCTGTTCATGCGCGACAACACTCGCGGATGGTGGTCCGAACGATGGATGCACGCCGCCGGCTGCCGTCGCTGGTTCAACCTGACCCGCAACACGGCCACGAACGAGATCGGCGTGGCCTATCGGGTCGGGGAAGCAGGGCCGGCGACGGGACCACCTCGATGACCGGACGCAGGCTCGACGCGCCGGCGGGCCACGGCGTCGATCGCTCGCGTCCGATCGGGTTCACCTTCGAGGGCATCACGTACGAGGGCCTGGCCGGCGACACGCTCGCGAGCGCGCTGATCGCGAACGGGGTCGACGTGGTCGCGTCCTCACCGCTGCTCGGCCGGCCGCGGGGCGTGTTCTCGGCGGGCGTGGAGGAGCCGAACGCTTTCGTCGAGATCGCTGCGCCCGCGTTCCGCTCGATCGCGCCGGCGACCGCGGTGCCGCTCGTCGATGGACTTATCGCATCGGCCCGGCCCGGCGTGGGGCGACTTCCTGCCGATGACACGGGAGCGCCGGCTGCACAACACCGGCACGTGCACGTCGAGACGCTCGTCGTGGGAGCGGGCATCGCCGGACTCCGCGCAGCGCTCGAGGCGGCGCAAGCCGGCGATCGTGTGATGCTCGTCGACGAGCGATCGTGGGTCGGCGGCACCGCGACGACCGACGATGGCGTCGACGGCGAGCCGGCGCTGTCATGGATCGCGACGACGGGCGCGGCGCTCGCGAGCGCGTCCGGCGTCACGGTGCTGACCGACGCCACCGCGCTCGGCGTGTACGACGACGGATACGTCGTCGTCTACGAGCGCTCGACGCCGGTCGAGCGACTGCACCACGTTCGCGCGAGCCGGGTCCTGCTTGCGACCGGCGCGCACGAGCGCCCGATCGCTTACGCCCGCAACGATCTTCCGGGAGTGATGCTCGCTTCGGCCGCGTGGCTCTATGCCGATCGGTTCGGCGTGCTGACGGGCGAACGGGCCGTGGTCTTCAGCACGAACCACGCAGGGCACGAGGCCGCGATGTCACTCGCGAGGGCTGGCATGCAGATCGCGGCGGTCATCGACCCCGCTGAAGGAGGCCGGGCCGCCGATGCGACCCGCGACGCCGGCATCGACGTTCGCACCGGGTGGTCGGTGCTGGCCGCCGACGGAGACCCGCGGGTTCGCTCGGTCACGATCGCCGGCCCCGGCGGCGCGCTCGACACGCTCGACGCCGACCTCGTGCTCGTCTCCGGAGGCTGGAACCCCACGGCGCAGCTCTGGCGCGCCATCGGCGGCGGCCTCAGATGGGACGACGAGCGCTCATGCTTCGTGCCCGACGTCTCGCTCGACGGCGTACCCGGCGGCGCCGGACCGCCGTGGCTCTCGATCGTCGGTGCCGCGGCCGGCGAGGTGCCCACGAGCGTTCCCTGCTGGTACACGCCGGCCGACGACCTGAGCGAGCACTTCGTCGACCTGCAACGCGATTCGACCGTCGCCGACGTGCTCGACGCCGTCGGGCACGAGCTCCGCTCGACCGAGCATGTGAAGCGTGCGACGTACATCGGCACCGCGATCGACCAGGGGCGCACGAGCGGCGCGCTCACCGCCGCGATCGTGAACCAGGCCTGGGGCGAGGGTCCGGGAGCGCAGGGCCCTTCCAACAGCAGACCTCCGTACACACCGGTCCCCTACTCGGTGCTCGCCGGCGCCGACCGCGGACCGGTGCTGCTCGATCCCATGCGCACGACCCCTATGCACAACCTGCACGTCGAGCGTGGCGCGGTGTTCGAGAACGTCGGCCAGTGGAAGCGCCCCTGGTACTTCCCGCTTCCAGGTGAATCGATGCATGCGGCCGTGGAACGCGAATGCCTCGCGGTGCGCCGCACGGCCGGAGTGATGGATGCCTCGACGCTCGGGAAGATCGAGCTCGTCGGGCCCGACGTGGCGACCTTCCTGGACCGGCTCTACACGAACCGCATGTCGACGCTCGCGGTCGGATCGATCCGGTACGGCCTCATGCTCGGGCTCGACGGCATGGTCTTCGACGATGGCGTCGCGATGCGCCTGGCCGAGGACCGGTTCCTGATCACGACCACGACCGGAGGCGCGGCGAAGGTGATGGACCACGTCGAGGAGTGGCTGCAGACGGAGTGGCCCGACCTGCGTGTGTACGCGACGAGCGTGACCGAGCAGTGGGCGACGATCGCGCTCAACGGTCCGATGGCACGCGACGTGCTGGCCGCGACCGGCACCGACATCGGCCTCGAGCCGTCAGCCTTCCCGTTCATGACGTGGCGCGAGGGCGAGGTCGCGGGCATGCACGCCCGGGTCGCGCGCGTGAGCTTCAGCGGCGAGCTCGCCTACGAGGTCAACGTCTCGGGCTACCACGGCGCCGCCATGTGGGACGCGGTGCTCACGGCCGGCGATCCGCACTGGCTGAGCCCCTATGGCACCGAGACGATGCACGTGCTCCGCGCAGAGAAGGGATTCGTGATCGTCGGCCAGGACACCGACGGAACGGTGACCCCGCACGATCTCGGCATGTCGTGGATCGTGCGCAAGGACGACTCCGACTTCATCGGCAGGCGCTCGCTGCGCCGCCCCGACACCGCACGGCCCGGCCGCAAGCATCTCGTCGGCCTGCTGTCGGTAGATCCGAGCGTGTGGTTGCCCGAGGGCGCGCAGGTCGTCTCGCCCGAGCACGCGATCACGACTGAGCCGCCGGTTCCCATGCTCGGACACATCACGTCGAGCTACCGGAGCCCCGTGCTCGGCCGCTCGATCGCGCTCGCCATGGTGGCCGGCGGACGTGATCGCATCGGCGGGCTCGTGGTCGCGGCGACACCGAGCGGTCCGGTCGAGTGCGAGGTGGTGTCGCCGATGTTCTACGACCCCGAAGGAGCGCGCCGTGACGGCTGAAGCGCTCGCGAGGGATCCGCTCGAGCCGCGAGCGACGGACCTCGCCGGGGTGGCGAAGCGCACCGGTGGCCGGGTGTCGATCGAAGCCGTGCCCTTCCTTAGGCAGATCTCGCTGCGACTTGACCCTTCGCTCGCCGAGCAGGCGCCGTTCTCGCTGCCGCTCGAGCCAAACACCGCCACTGAGTCGGGCGAGCGCACCGCCCTCTGGCTCGGCCCCGACGAGTGGCTCGTGCTCGGCCCACCGCACACCGGGCATGTGATCGCGAAGGAGCTCGAAGATGCGCTCGACGGACTGCACCGCTCCGTGATCGACGTGAGCGCGAACCGCGCGGTGATCGATCTCGGCGGACCCGGCCGGCACGAGCTGCTCGCGAGCGGGTGTCCGCTCGACCTGCACCCGCGCTCGTGGCACGCGGGCATGTGCGCGCAGACCCTGTTCGCGAAAACCCAGGTGATCCTGCACGAGCGCACCGGCACGACCAGGGTGCTCGTGCGCCCGTCGTTCGCCGCGTACGCGACCGATCGCCTGCTCGCGACCCTCTAGTCTGAGTAAGACTAGCGATGGGTGCCGGCGCTGGCGGCGTCGGGCACCATGCGATCGCTGCGGAACCGGCCGGGTGCGAACGGCGCGATCAGCGGATCGACCCGCCCGGTCGCGAGCATCTCGGCCATCGTCTTGCCGAAGATCGGCGCGCCCTTGAACCCCCACGTGCCCATGCCCGACATCAGGAAGAAGTTCCGCACATCCGACTCACCCAACAGCGGCGAGGAGTCGGGCGTCATGTCGCAGAGACCCGTCCACTGGCGCATCAGCCGGGCCTTCGCCATGAAGGGCAGGAGCTGGATCGTGCGCTTGGCGGCTTCCGCTGCGAACTCGAACGTCGAGCGCGTCGCGTACGTGTTGTAGGGAAGCGTCTCCGCCCCGACCACGAGCTCGCCCCTGGCTGTCTGCTGCGTGTACACGTAGAGATCCATCGACGACACGAGGCCCCACAGGACCGGCGTGTACGCCTCGGTCACGAACGCCTGCAACGCCATCGTCTCGATGGGAAGCCGCACCCCCGCCATGCGCGCGAGCACGCTGGACCAGCCGGCGACCGCGCTCACGACCCGGCCTGCTTGCACCGTTCCCCGGGTGGTCTCCACACCTCGGCATTCGCCGCCGACGACGTCGACCCCGACCACCTCCACCCCCTGGTGGATCTCGACACCGCAACGGTTCGCCGCGCTCGCGTAGCCCCACACAACCGAGTCGTGCCGCGCGAACGCTCCCGGCGGGTGGTAGCTCGCGCCGATCACGGGCAGCTCGCCGCCGGCCGTGAGGTCGACGAGCGGACACACCTCCAGCACCTGCTCGGGCGAGAGCATCTCGGTGTGCACGCCGTAGCGACGATGCAGCAGCACCTTCTCGCGCTCGACCTGCAGCGTGTCGCTCGAGTGGCAGAGGTCGAGGTTGCCCTGGGTGCTGAACAGCACGTTGAAGTCGAGCTCCTGCGAGAGCGTGCGGTACATGCCGAGGCTCGTCGCGTACAACGGCACGGTCTCGGTGGTGTTGTAGGTGGCGCGCAGGACCTGCGTGTTCCTGCCGCTGCCGCCGCTTCCGATGTAGGAACGCTCGAGCACGGCGACGTCACGGATACCGTGGTACTCGGCGAGGTGGAACGCGAGCGAGAGCCCGTTCACGCCGCCACCCACGATGACGACGTCGTAGCTCGGCTTCAGCTCTCGCTGGGTCAGGAACTCCCTCTGCTTGAGCAGGCCCGTCACGGCGTGAGCACCTCCGCGGCGTCGGCACGGATGCGTTCCTCGACGTGCGTGCCGAGCATCGCCGGCACGAGGATCGTGATCCGACCGGGCTCGACGAGCACCTTCGCCGCGGCCCGAGCGACCTCGCCCTGCACCCATCCTTCGGCGGGAAGCTCGAGCTCGCACACGCGCGCGAACGCTTCGCCAGCGTCATCGCCGAGGAGCTCGAACGCCGCCCAGCCGTCGCTCACGTCCTCGATGATCGCGTCCGGTTCGGCGAGCGCTCGGCGCACGGCCGCCGCCTCGACATCGCCGACGAGCATGAGCTCGCGTGGCGCCACCCGCATCGCGGTCGCACCGGCTTCCTCCGATACTCGATCGCACGCCTCGATCGAGGCGAGCACGACGACGACGGACGGCGAGGCTGGTTGCAGCTCAGCCACGAGTCCGCCCGCCTTCGGGGTCGTAGAAGGGCGTCGGCACGACCGTCGCGATCGCTCCTGACCCGGTCATGAGTCGATCCGGGAAGCCGTCACCGGACGAGCGGATCCACCCGAGCCCGATCGCGCGCCCAAGCGTGGCCGAACGTTCGGCCGACGTGATGCGACCGACGATGTCGCCCGCCACCATGAGCGGCTCGCCCCGCAGCTCGGCGGTCTCGGATGGACCGCCCTCGATCCCGAGACCCACGTGGCGGCGGGCGAGCGGCAGCGCGGCCATGCGCTCGAGGGCCAGCTTGCCCACGAACCACGGCTTCGACGTATCGACGGCCCACGCCATGCCGAGCTTCGCCGGGGTGTCGTCGGGCATGGTGTCCTGCCCCAAGTAGATGTGTCCCTTCTCGAGCCGGAGGAGCTCAAGCGCGTCGAGGCCGTGCGGGCACAGGTCCCACTCGCGGCCTGTTTCGGCGAGCGCCCGCCAGAGCTCGGGCCCGCCCGAGCGCGGGTGGTGCAGCTCGAAGGCGAGCTCGCCCACGAACCCCGAGCGGATCGCGCGGCACGCGACCCCGGCCACGGCGACGTCGGCGAACCCTGGATACGGCAGCGCCTCTGCATCGATCGGGTCGTCGGTGAGCCGGTCCAGCAGGTCGCGCGCGTACGGGCCGGCGACGTTGATCGCCCCCCACTGCGCGGTGCGGTCGAGCACGTGCGCGTCGAGGCCGAGGCGATCGATGAAGTGCCTCAGGCGCGCGTCCGTGCGGCCCGCCCCGCCCGACGTCGAGGTGAGGTACCACTCGCGTTCGCCGACGCGGGCGAGCAGGCCGTCATCCATGACGTAGCCGGCCTCGTCGAGGCTCAGCACGTAGCGAGTGCGACCGGGAGCGAGGTCGTCGGTGCGGCACGGGAACACGCGATCGACGAGCTCGTTCACGCCGGCGCCGGCCAGCGTGAACTTGCCCAAGGTGCCGACATCCATGAGGCTCACGCGCTCACGCACCGCTCGATACTCCTCGCGCCAGTCGCCGTATGTGAACGGGCGCAGCCATCCACCGGAACGATCCAAGCGCGCGCCGGCGTCGACATGCAACTCGTGCAACGACGTTCGCTTGTCGACGATCTCGTGCACGCCCGCCGCGAGCGTCTCGAGCGTGACCGCTCGAGCGGGCGGTCGCGCGGTCGTGCGGGGAGCCCGGACTTCCGCGTTCTGTGGAGCGACCTCGGCGGCGTCGCCCATGCGCGAGGCCACGAAGCACGACAGCGCCCGGCCGCACATCGCACCCTGGCACGGGCCCATAGTGGTGGTCGTGTAGCGCTTCAAGATCTCAGCGTTGCGGAAGCCCTCGTCCCACGCCTGCGAGAGGTCGTGCATCGAGACGTCCTCGCACAGGCATACGGTGCCACCATGACCGCAGATCCCCGGCTCGGGCAGCGCTGCCGCGTCACCGACCACGGTCACGGCCTCCCCGGGCAGGGCCATACGCGCGAGCCCATCTCGAGGTGAGAGGCCGAGTGAGAGCACGAGCAGGTCGCAATCGAACCGCTTCGCTCGGCCGTCACGCCGCAGCACGACGGAGCGGAGCGACCGCCCCCCGCGAGCCTCGTGCACCTCACCGTCGACGACGACCTCGCCGGCGCCTATGTCTGGCAACCGATCCACCAGCGCCGCCGGCGCCGCCACAGCCACGATCTCGACGCCTGCTCCCCGCAGGGTGCGCAGGTGCTGCAGGCCTTCCTCGGTGCGAACCACGACGACGGCTCGCCTGCCCGGACGCACCCCGTGCGCCCCGGCGAGCGCAGCGGCCGCGCGCCCGAGCATGACCCCCGGCAGATCGTTCCCGGGGAAGACCCCGTGTGCCTCGGTGGCGCCGGTAGCCACGATCACCTGCGACGGATGCACGTGCACGAGCTCGCCGTCACCGGCGAGGGGCACATGCAGACCCTCGTATACACCGAGCGCGGTGAACGCTTCGAGCACCATCACGGCCTCGAACGCACGCACCCCAGACTCGAGCTCGCGCAGTCGGTCGAGGAAGGGACCCGGAGCGACGCCGCGACCGACACGGCCTTCGTCGCACACGAGCACCGACCCGGTGCCGGCGGCCGCCTTGCGCGCGGCTTCGAGACCGGCGATGCCGGCGCCGATGACGAGCGTGTCAACATGCTCGTGACGCACGATCGCCCTCTCGGCGGCCGTGGTCGCGGGCAGCGAACCGAGCCCGGTCACACGCCGGATGACTCGCTCCGCGACCGGCCATGCGAACCCTGGCTTGATGAACGTCTTGTAGTAGAAGCCAACGGGCATGAGTCGGTGCAGCGAGTCGGTCGCGTGCAACAGATCGCGCTCGGCGTTCGGCCAGCCACCCCGCCGCTCGACGCGCATGCCATCGCGGCACGGGGTCGTACATGCGTGGACCGCCGGCAACCCGTCCACCGTCATCAGGCAGTTGGGACAGTCACCGGTGCCGCAATAGAGGCCGCGGCGCCGGTGGTACTTGAGCGAGCGCGAGAAGGTACGCACGCCCTCCCGGTACAGTGCCGACGCGAGGGAGTCGCCCGGCTCGAACGCCATCGCGCGACCCTCGAACTCGAACGAGTCCACGCCCGCTCAGCCGATCTCGTTGGTGCGCGTGTCGCGGGTCACGGTCGTCCATGTGCGGCAACCCATGGCATGGAACCAGCGCTCCCGCTGCGGCCCCTCTGGGTTCTCGGGCAGGTAGACACGGGCGAAGTCCGACTCGGCGTCGGGAGCGTCTATCTCGCGCCACTCACCGCCGAACGCGAACTCGGTGAAGGGCCGCGGTCCGCAGCGCCCGCACGGAACGTGCATCGCCACCGCTAGACGATCTCCGTCTTCGAGCAGCCCGGCAGCGGACGAGTCGAGGGAGAGCTACTCGAGCCGCCGATGACGACGGCAGACCGCTGCCACATGAGGAATGACTCCCGTTCAAGTTCGCGGAAGCGCAGTCTGGCACCCAGGATGCCTCGGAACACGTGAGGAACGTGACCCGGGGTTGCCGCGTGACGTTCGGCAATCGCATCGTCCTCGCGGCAGGCGGGCGCTAGGTACGCGTGCGCTCCGCGTCGCACGGCGGAGATCAGTCGTCGAGCGAGGCGAGCATGCGCCGCTGCCACTCGACGGTCGCGCCCACCTGGTTGAAGGTGAACAGGTGCAGCGCCTCGACCTTCGCGCCCGGATCGGCGAGCGCCGGGGCGACGCCCTCGAGCAAAGCATCGGGACCGAACTTCCCGGGCGTGAGCAGATGGCCCACCATGCGCTTGTTCTTCTTCAGGTAGCGGGCGCTGCCGGCGATGCCGATGCGTGCGCTGATCGTCATGAGCTTGGCGATGTCGGCAACGCCCGGCGTGCCCAGGTGCACCGGAAGGGTCACGCCCTGCCTGCGCATCCCGGCGATCCAGGTGACGATCGCGCCCGGGTTGAAGCACATCTGGGTCGCCATGTACGAGGCGTACCGCTGCTTCTCGAGCAGCACCTCGAGGAGTCGCTCCCCCGAGATGTCGGGGTGGCCTTCGGGGTAGCCCGGCACCCCGATCGTCTCGAACGGGTGACCGAGCTCATGCATCGCGCGGAGTAGGGCCAGCCCGTCGTGCAGCTCACCCCGGTCCTTGGCGTCACCGCCCACCACGAACGCCTCGCGGAATCCGGCCGCCCGGCACCGCTCGAGGAGCTCGCCTAGGTGCGCGCGGCCGCGGATCATGTGCGCGGAAAGATGCGGCACCGCCTCGTGCCCCGCCGCGACCATCTGCTCGGCCAGCTCGATCGTCGACTCGATGCCGTGGCTCGGCGACGCGGTCACGGTGACCGTGGCCCGATCCGGCAGCGCATGGGCCGCCTCGAGCGCGTTCTTCAGCGGGATCAGCTCGAACTTGGGCGCGGCGATGAGCGCGCGCAGGGCGATCCGCTGCGCGTCGGGAAGCGTTCCCGTTCGCCGTCTGCCGAGCCTCACCGCCACCTCGTTCCGCCTTCCCTTACGCGGGCGCGCGTCATGATGCCGTATCGGCAGGCATGCCCGTGAACCGGAGCCGGACCCCGGGTCAGACGTTCGAGTCCGGGAAGCTCGCCTTCTTCTTCTCGATCCACTCCCGGAGCTCCTCGTCCTTCGCCTCGTCGATCGGCGGCTCTTCGTACTCCGCGAGCATGCGCTTCCAGACGGCGTTGGCCCGCATCGCGGCATCGAGCGAGCCCTCGATCTCCCACTGCTCGAATGAGTTGTTGTCGGCGATCTCGGACCGGTAGAAGGCGGTCTCGAAGTTCGCGAGAGTGTGCGCCGTGCCGAGGAAGTGCTGCCCGGGCCCGTTCTCGACGATCGCGTCGAGGGCTTGGCCGTTCGGGGAGAGATCCATGCCTTTGGCGAAGGCGTGCACCTGTCCGCATTGGTCGAGGTCGAGCACGAACTTCTCGTAGCCCATCGCGAGACCTCCTTCGAGCCAGCCCGCAGCGTGCAGCACGAAGTTCACACCGGCGAGCACGGTCGGCTGCAGCGTGTTCGCCGACTCGTAGGCGGCCTGCGCGTCTGCCACCTTCGACGCCGTGAGCGACCCGCCGCTGCGGAAGGGCACACCCAATCGGCGCGCGCACGCCGCGAGCGCGTAGAGCACGAGCGCCGGCTCGGGCGTGCCGAACGTGGGCGCGCCCGACTGCATCGACATCGACGAGGCGAACGAGCCGAACACCACTGGGGCGCCGGGCCGCACGAGCTGCACGTACGCCATGCCGGCGAGCGCCTCGGCGAGCGTCTGGGTCGCAGCGCCCGCAGCGGTCGCCGGGCTCATCGCGCCGGCCAGGATGAACGGCGTCATGATCACGGCTTGGTTCGCCTCGGCGTAGGCCTTCGCGGCACCGAGCATGATCGTGTCCCACACGAGCGGCGAGTTCGCGTTGATCAGGCTCAGCACATGCGGCTGCGCCTCGAGCGCGTCGGCGCCGAAGAGGACCCGCGCCATCTCGACCGTGTCCTGCGCGCGCTGCGGATGCGTGACCGAGCCCATGAACGCCTTGTCGGAGTACCGCATGTGCGCGTAGACCATGTCGTAGTGCCGCTTGTTCACGGGCAGGTCGACCGGCTCGCACACCGTGCCACCGGAATGATGCAGATAGGGCGTCTGGTACGTGAGCTTCACGAAGTTGCGGAAGTCCTCGATCGTGCCGTAGCGCCGTCCGCCGTCGAGGTCGCGCACGAACGGCGAGCCGTAGGCCGGCGCGAGCACGGTGGCGTTGCCGCCGATGTGCACCGTGTTCGCGGGGTTGCGTGCGACCTGGTCGAACTCGCGGGGGGCCGTGGCCTGCACGAGCTGACGCGCCAGCCCGCGCGGGAATCGCGCTCGTTCGCCCTCGATGTCGCACCCCGCCCCCTTGAGCAGCTCCAGCGCGTCGGGCGCCTCGCGGAAGTCGATGCCGACCTGCTCGAGGATCGAGTCGGCGTTGTGCTCGATGGTGGCGAGGCCCTCCTCGCTCAAGATCTCGACGGGCGTGAGCTCCCGGGTGATGAAGGGCACCCGCTCGGCGACGGTCGCCAAGCGCGCGGCGGCGCGGCCCTCCCGGCCACCGGTGCGGCGTCGTCGTGGAGATGCGGTCTCCTCGCTCATGGCGTGCTCCTCTCAGCTTCGCTTGTGCGACGCCGGCGCCGAGGGCGATCGCCCGCCGCAGCGGCCCGGGGCGCCGGCAGATCGACGACGGCGCCCAGTCGCGGGAACCGATCGGAGGCGTGTGGGATCCCCATCGCACCCACGAAGTGCTCCTGGAACCGCGGCTCCACCGCGGTCTCGAGCTTCTCGACCCGTCGCACCACGGCCTCGATCTCGCCACGAGCGGCTCGGTTCAGCAAGGCGATGCGGGCGCCGGTGCCCGCGGCGTTGCCCGCGCTCGTCACGTGCTCGGGGTCGCAGTCGGGCACGAGGCCCAGCACCATCGCGTGCACCGGGTCGATGTGCGCTCCGAAGGCGCCGGCGAGCCTGATGCGATCGACCGTCTCGATGCCGAAGGCGTCCATCAGCAGCCGGCAGCCGGCGTAGAGCGCTCCCTTGGCGAGCTGGATCTGGCGCACGTCGTTCTGAGTGATCACGAGCCTCGGAGCGCCGGGCGCGTCGTGCAGCACATAGGAGAAGGTTCGCTCGTCGGCGACGACGCGATCGCTCCGGCTCGAGAGCGAACCGTCGATGACCCCGTCGGGCGTGATGACGCCCGCCAGGAACAGCTCCGCGATCGCCTCGATGATGCCGCTGCCCGCGACCCCGGTCACCTCCGAGGCGTCGAACCCCGGCTCGTCGCTCCACCCATCGCCGCCGATCACCCTCAGCCGCGGTTCGAGCGTCACCCTGTCGATACGGACGCGCTCGACCGCACCTGGCGCCGCCCGCTGTCCGCACGAGATCTGCGCACCTTCGAAGGCCGGGCCCGTCGGGCTGGAAGCAGCGAGCAGCCGATCGCGGTTGCCGAGCACGATCTCGGCGTTCGTGCCGACGTCGACGATGAGGTTGACCGTCTCCTGGTCGTGGGGCGCCTCGCTCAAGATCACACCGGCGGTGTCGGCCCCCACATGCCCGGCGATGCAGGGCAGCACATACGCACGCGCGCCCGGGTTCGTCGCCGTGAGGTCCAGCTCGCCCGCCCGGCGGTGCACGGCCTCATCGGTCACGAGTGCGAACGGCGCACCGCCGAGCTCCGTCGGGTCGAGGCCGAGGAACAGGTGGTGCATGATCGGGTTCCCGACGATCGTGAGGTCGAGCACGTCGGTCGCGTCGACGTCGGCCTGCGCGCAGAGGTCCTCGAGCAATCCGTTGACGCAGGCGCGGATCGCCGCGGTGAGCTCAGCCTCTGAGCCCGGGTGCATCATCACGTAGCTCACGCGGCTCATCAGATCTTCGCCGAAGCGGATCTGCGGATTCATCGCGCCGGCGCTCGCGAGCACGTCGCCGGTGCGCAGGTCGCACAGGTGCCCGGCGACGGTGGTCGATCCGACGTCGAACGCCACGCCGAGCGCGACATCGTGGAAGCCGGGCCACACCGCGATGATCGTCGCGCCGTCATGCACGGCGACCGTGGCCTTCCAGTCGCCGGCGCGCAACGTTCGCTGCAGCGACGCGAGCACGTGAGGGTCGGTCGCGAGCCCCGTGAGCTGCCAGTCGCGCTCGAGCGCCTCGGCGAGCCGCTGCAGATCACCGCTGGGGTCGGCAAGATCGGGCTCTCGCACCTCCACGTAGTGCAGCCGGATGACCGGGTCGACCTCGATCCGATGCGCGTCGGCTTCTTTGCGGATGACCTGTCGATGGAGCTGGCTCTCGGGCGGCACGTCGATCACGAGATCGCCGCAGACGCGAGCGTGGCACCCGAGCCTGCGATCGGCCGCGAGGCCGCTCCGCTCGCGGAACCGTGTCTCCGGCTCACTGAACGCCGTGAGGTGATCGGCGCTCGAGGTGATGGCGTGTTTCGCGAACTTCCCTTCGGCCACCACCACCTGGCACCGGCCGCAGATGCCGCGGCCGCCGCAGACCGAGTCGAGGTCGACGCCGAGCGAGCGAGCGGCATCGAGCAGGTTCGTGTCATCGCTGAAGCGCCCCCGCTTGCCCGAAGGCGTGAACACGACGAGCGAACCCCCGGTCTCGGTCACGGCTCGGGGGCCGCCTCGGCGACGTCGGGAACGACGTCGGCCGTGGCGGACCGACGCCCCGCCCGACCTCCTCGCCTGCTTCCGGTGGCCGGCCCGCCCTGGCTCCGGCCCTCGCCGTAGCGTCCGATCCACGTCGCCGCGTGCGCGTCGACGCCCATCAGCACGTCGGCGGCCATGACCGCTTGGCGAACCTCCTCATGTAACGGCGAGGTGATCGCGCTCGTCATGCCGTTGGCGATCGCCATCGCGAGGAACGCGCCGTTCAGCCCGTTGCGGTTCGGCAGCCCGAACGAGACGTTCGACGCGCCGCAGGTCGTGTTGACGCCGAGCTCGTCGTGCAGGCGCCGCACGAGCGCGAAGACCTGGCGGCCGGCCGTGCCCATGGCGCCCACAGGCATCACGAGCGGATCGACCACGATGTCGCGGGCGGCGATGCCGTGGTCGGCGGCGGCGCGCACGATCTTCTCGGCCACGGCGAACCGCACGTCGGGGTCCTCACTGATGCCCGTCTCGTCGTTGGTGATCGCGACGACCGCCGCGCCATGCTTCGCGACGAGCGGCAGCACCGTCTCCATGCGATCGTCCTCGCCGGTCACCGAGTTCACCAACGGCTTGCCCTGGTACACCGCGAGCCCTGCCTCGAGGGCGGCGACGATCGAGGAATCGATCGAGAGCGGAACGTCGGTGAGCGACTGCACGAGCTTCACCGTCTCGGCGAGGATCGCGGGCTCGTCCGCGAGGGGGATGCCGGCGTTCACGTCGAGCATCTGCGCCCCGGCCGCGACCTGGGCCTGCGTGTCGGCGATCACGGTCGTGAAGTCGCCTGCCTTCATCTCCTCGGCGAGCTTCCTTCGGCCCGTCGGGTTGATGCGCTCGCCGATGATCACGAACGGCCGCCCGGTGCCGATCACGACCTCGCGGCTCGCCGAGCTCACGACGGTCTCAGCCACTCCCGCTCTCCCCCACTTCAACGTCCCCCGCCGCCGGCGATCGGCTCGCCACCCTTAACGCCGCCCGAACGGATCGCATCGCGCAGCACCTGCTCGTCCCACTCCGAGAGGATCGCGACGGTCTCGGTGTCGACCTCGTGCTGCAGGTCGTTGGCGCACTCCCGGGTGTCCATGCGCATCTGCTCGGTGTAGTCGTCGGACCCGATCAGGCCGGCGACCATGGCCGCGGCGTCGACCGCCTCCTGGAACCGCTCCGGAAGCAGCGCCCTCGCGCTCGCACCGCCCTCGCCGCGCGCCACCACCTGCATCGGGATGTCGCGCCAGCGGATCACGGTCAGCTCAGCCACGTCATCCTTCCCCGAACGTCATGGCGCGGTGGCCGCGGCGCGCCTGGCCAGCACCAACGCCTGTGCGGTCTCGGCGGCCACGGCGGCGTCGCGGCAGTACGCGTCGGCGCCCACGGCCTTGCCGAACTCCTCGTTCAGCGGCGCGCCCCCGACCAGCACGATGTACTTCTCGCGGAGCCCTTTCGCCTCAAGCTCGTCGATCACGACCTTCATGTACGGCATCGTGGTCGTGAGCAGCGCGCTCATGCCGAGGATCTCGGGCTGGTGCTCCTCGAGCGCCGCCAGGTACTTCTCGACCGGGTTGTTGATGCCGAGGTCGATGACGTCGAAACCGGCGCCTTCGAGCATCATCGCCACGAGGTTCTTGCCGATGTCGTGGATGTCGCCCTTCACGGTGCCGATCACCACGGTGCCCATGCGCTCGGCGCCCGTCTCGGCCAGCAGCGGACGCAGGATCGCCATGCCGGCCTTCATCGCGTTGGCGGCGAGCAGCACCTCCGGCACGAACAAGATGCCGTCGCGGAAGTCGATGCCCACGATGCGCATGCCCTCGACGAGGGCATCGTTCAGCACCTTGTCGGCCCCCCATCCGCGCTCGAGCAGGATGTTCGTGCCCTCGAAGATCTCGTCGGCGAGCCCGTCGTAGAGATCGTCGTGCATCTGCTTCACGAGCTCGTCGTCGGGAAGCGTCTTCAGATCGAGCTCTTCTTCGTCGGCCATATCGCCTCCTCTTACACTCGCCACTTAGGTTCTTTGGTCAGGTTCTTTGGTCAGGTTCTTTGGCGTTCGCCCTTCGGGTCCCAGAGCGGATCGTTCGTCACCGTGGCAGCGAGCGGCTCACCGAAGTACTCGACCGCGACCGCGGTGCCCTCGCGCGCCAGCTCGGCGGGCAGATAGCCGTAGACGATGCCTCGCCCGACCGAGTAACCGTAGCTGGCGCTCGTCACGTACGAGACGACACGCTCGTCGTGCCACACCGGTTCTTTGCCCATGACCACCGCGTGCGGATCGTCGAGCGTCATGCAGGAAAGTCGCTCTGCGGGCCCGCCGGCGTCCCGGATCGCCTCGAGTGCGGGCTTGCCCGTGAACTCTTTTTCCCATCGCACCGCGAAACCGAGGCCCGCCGAGAACGGATCGTGCTCGGTATCGATGTCCTGGCCCCAGAGCCGGTAGCCCTTCTCGAGCCGGAGCGAGTCGAACGCGCCGGCCCCAGCCGCGATCAAGCCGTGCTCGCGGCCTGCTTCCCAGAGCACGTCCCAGGCGCGCTGCCCCATGGCGATCTGGCCGTACAGCTCCCAGCCCAGCTCCCCGGCGTAGCTGATGCGCTGTGCCCACACGGGCGTGACCTCGCCGAGGCTCAGGTACCGCGCGGTGAGGTAGGGGAACGCGTCGTTCGACACATCGACGTCGGTCACGGCCTGCAGCACGTCGCGCGCCCTCGGCCCCCACAGCCCGAGCGCGAAGAGCGACCCGGTTCGCACCGTGATCTGCACGCGTTCGCCCTCGCGGATCTGCGAGCGCAGGAACGCTTCGTCGTGATGGCCCGAGCCGCCACCGGTCACGACCCGGAAGCGGTCCTCGGCCTTGCGCGCCACGGTCAGGTCGAGCCGGATGCCTCCTCGCTCGGTGAGCGCAGCCGTGTAGACGACCGATCCGACGGGCCGATCGATGCGATTGGCGAAGACACGCTCGAGGTAGACCAGCGCGTCGGGACCGGTCACGTCGAGCTTGACGAACGGCGTGATGTCGAACAGCCCCACGCGCTCTCGGGTCGCCAGGTGTTCGGCGCCGACCTCGGGCGACCATCCGCGCGCGCCCCACCCGATGCGGCGCACCCACTCGTGTGTCACGCCGCCAGCGAGCTCACGGTTCGACTTGAACCATTGCGGCCGTTCCCACCCCGCCCCTTGGAAGAGCTCGGCACCCAGCGCTCGGTGCCGCTCGAAGAACGGCGTGAGCTTCAGCCCCCGTGGCTTCGACGGCTGCTGCAGCGGATGGATGATGTCGTAGACCTCGCGGTACTGCTGCTTCCCTCGTTCGAGCACGTAGGGCGCCGACGTCTGGAACGGGTAGAACCTGTTGGCGTCGGCCTCGGCCAGGTCGTAGCTCGGCGAGCCCTCGACCATCCACTCCACGGCCTGGCGCGCCATGCCGGCAGCGTGGGTCACCCACACGGCCTCGCAGACCCAGAACCCCCGGACCGCGGCGCTCTCGCCCACGATCGACCCGGCGTCGGGCGTGAACGAGAACATGCCGTTCAGGCTGCGCGAGGGATCGCTCGGCCGCATGCGTCCGGCGAGCGCCGGGAACAAACGCGCGGCTTCCGCCTCGCAGAGGTCGAAGTCGCTGGGGGTGAAGGGCATCAGCGAGGGCTGCATCGCGCTGCCGGACCTCTTGCCTGCGACGCGGATCTCAGCTTGCGGCGTGACGATCGGCTCGTGCCGGTAGTTGCCGACGCCGAAGTGATCGTCACGCTGGCGGAAGTACAGCGACATGTCCTGGTGGCGGACCACAGGCTGTTGCAGCCACGTGTCGCCGTGCGCGCTCCCCGGCTCCTGGGCGAGCTCGGCGATGGGGTCGGTCCACACGAGCTGGTGCTGCACCGCCACGAGCGGGATCGGCACGCCGGCGAGCGCACCCACGGTCGGCCCCCAGATGCCGGCACACAACAGCACGCGTTCACACTCGACCGTGCCCCGGTCAGTCTGCACGCCGTGCACTCGTCCGTCGCGGATGTCGAAGCCGGTGACCGCGACCCCGCCCTCGAACTCGACGCCTGCCGCTTGGGCCCTGCGCGCGAGCGCCTCGACGACCTTCACGCCCTTCGCCGCCCCGTCGCTCGGCACCCAGTACGAGCCGAGGATCGTCGAGGGGTCGAGCAACGGGGAGAGCTCGGCTGTCTCGGCCGGAGTCCGCAGCTCGGTGCCCTCGATGCCGTAGGACCGTGCGTACCCCTGGCGGCGCTTCAGCTCCTGCATGCGCTCGGGGGTCGTCGCGACCTCGAGGCTTCCCGCTCCGTACCAACAGCGCTCGCCGTCAACGTCGAGCGAGTCGTACAAGGCCACCGAGTCCTGCGCGATGCGACACATCGTGCGCGACCCGTTCGTCTGGAAGATGATCCCGGGCGCGTGACTGGTCGAGCCCCCCGTCTCGAACAGCGGACCCTGGTCGAGCACGAGCACATCGGCCACGCCGAGCTCGGCCAGGTGGGCGGCGGCCGACGCGCCGACGATGCCGGTGCCGATGATGACCGTCTGGGCCCGATCGCGCATCGCTTCCGCTTCCCGTCACTTCCTCTTGTCGTCGCACCCGCCCGTCGGGGCTTTGGCCGTCGCACTCCTACGGTATGCAGGCGCTGTTGCAGCTACAACGGTTGCGTTGCGACATGGGCAACCGATGCACTCGTGGCCTCCTCGGCGATCGTGCTGAGGGGCCCCCTGGCCGGGACTCGCTCGGTCCGGGAGAATGAGCGCGTGCCCACGGCTCGCGATCACCCCCCCGAGGAAGCGGCGGAGGATTCCTCGTTCGCTCGAGGACTCCGTCTCTTGCTCGTCGTCGCCGACCGCGGCGCCATCAGAGCCGACGACCTCGCGACGCTGCTCGACATGCCACCCTCGACGGTCTATCGCTACCTGCGCACGTTGACGGAGTTCGGCTTCGTCGATCGGCACGACGGCAGGTACCGCCTCGGACCGAAGCTCGTCATCGGCTCGGGATCGCACGTGACGAGCGATCTGTTGATCCGTCTCGCCGGGCCCGTGCTCCGCATGCTCGCCGAGAGTGCGGGTGAAACGGCCGTGGTGATGCGCCGTGTGGGCCTGGCGGCCATGTGTCTGCATCAACACGAGTCTCGCCACGGGATCCGGGTCGCGCTGGAGCCGGGGGCAACCTACCCACTACACGCGGGCGCCGGTTCCCGGGTGCTCCTGTCGTTCGCGCCTTCGGAGATCGTCGAAGAGATCCTGGAGCAAGGGCTCGAGGCCCTGACCCCCACGACCCCATCGGGGACGCCGCTGCGCAAGGGTCTCGATGAGATCAAGCGGAGCGGCATCGCGATCAGCGAAGGCGAGCTTATCGACGGCTCGGTCTCGGTCGCGGTGCCGGTGTTCCGAGGCGACGGCATCGTCGGAGCCCTCGCCCTGCTGGGCCCGTACGCCAGATGCGGTGCTGAGTGGCGCGATCGAGCGGCGAGTGCGCTGGAGCACGCCGCGCGCTCGCTTACGGCTGAGCTGGACGCAGAACGCTCCTGAGCGTTTCCCGCAGGGAGGCAACCGTCTCTTTCATCCTCCGGGGAGCTCGGCTCACGCTCGCAGCGTTCCTGTCTTGTTTCTCGATCGCTTCTCATCCACCGAAAAACTCTCCTCTTGCGCTATAGGAACTCAGCCGGTATGCCGATAGTCTTCATGAGTACGAACATGGAGATCGCGACCGGCACCTTCGACGATCTGACGCCGGCGACGGCCAGCTACGCATGCCTGCCGCTGCCGGAGGCATTCACGTGGGCCGTCTGCGCCTCTCGGGTCGAGGCCGGGGAGTGGTACCTGGTCGCCTTCCGCTCGATCCATCGGGAAGGAGCCGACGAGCGGATGCTCGAGGAGTACGACCTCCGCGCTGCCGAGGAAGCCGCACAGGCCCCAGGGTTCGTGCACTACTACCGAGGGCCTGTCACGAGCTCGCGAGAGTGCTTGTCCTTCTGCATCTGGGAGTCACGTGACGACGCTCGCACGGCCTCGCGCGGACCTCGGCACATCGAGGCGATCGCGCTCGTCGAGCAGATGTACGAGCGGTACGAGCTCGAGTTCCACCGGCTCACCAAGCGGGCCGGTGTCGACGGGTTGAAGTTCGAGCCCTACGATGTGCTCGCACGCGCCTGACGCTCAACCGTTCTCGTCGTTCTCGCCCGTGCCATCGATGATCGCGCTGAACGCCCCGTTCCGCACCAGGTCGACGAGCGGCTCGAGATCCTGCGGCGCCGCCTCACCCTCGCCGAGCACGTCGACGACGTCGCGCACCAGGTCCCGAGCCCGGGCGGTTCCCGAGCCCAGCCGGCGCGCGGGCCGGAGATCGGCCCCCTGCGCTCCGATGCAGAGCTCGATCGCAACGATGCCGTGGGCGATCGAGACCATCTCCGCGAGGCGGCGTGCGGCGAGCGGCGCCATCGTGGCTCGGTCCTCGATCCCTGCTGCTTGCGTCGTGCTGACCACCTCGTATGACACGGGAGCCGCGAGCGCTCGGGCATCGGCGGCGAGGGCCTGAACAGAGACGCCGAACATGTTGAACGCGTCCTCGGCGAGGCCGTCACGCACCGCCAAGCCGTGCGGAAGCCCCGAGAACGGGGCGTGCACCAGCTTGAGGCATCGTTCCGCAGCACTCGTGAGCACGGTCGCCATCACGACGCGCAGATGGTCGAGCACCGCCGCCAGCGCGAAGGCGTCGAAGTTGCCCGCGCCCCGGATCGTGCCACGTTCGATATCGACGACGGGGTTGCCCTGGGAGGCGTTGAGCTCCAGCTCGAGCTGTGCCCCCACGTACGCGAGGGCGTCACGGGCGGTGCCGTGGACCTGCGGCAAGGTCCGGAAGCTGAGCGGATCCTGCAGGTTCCGAGGCATCTCGGGGCCCCAGAGGGCGCTTCCGTCGAGCATCGACCGCAGCCGCTCGATCGTGGCCACCACCCCCGGAAAGGGCCGGCTCTCGGCCACCGAGGCGTCGAGGATCGACAGGTTCCCCCAGAAGGCCTCGAGGCTCAGCGCCCCGGCCACGTCGAGCGAGTCGAGCAGCCTCCCGCAGTCCCACACCGCGAGCGCCCCCATACCGGTCGAGAAGGCGTTGTTGTCGATCAATGCGAGCCCTTCCCCGGCCGCCAGGCGGAACGCCGAACCCTCGAGCAACCTGTGAGCGAGGTCAGCCATGGGTGCGAGGTCGGCCTGTCCGATCGAACCACGGGTCCGCATGGCCGGCGTGCTGCGTGAGTTGAGCGCCTCGACCACGAGGTGCGCGAGCTCCGGCCGCACACCGACGGTGCCCGCGACGAGCCCGTTGGCGAGCCGCAGCATCGTGGCGCGCACGACGTCGGGCTCCGCGAACGGACGCTGCCCGACCCGATGGTTGAGGATCAACAGGCGGTTGTACGCGTCGATCTCCCCTGGATCGAGGCGCACGGACTTCCGCTCACCGACCCCGGTCGTGAGACCGTAGACCTCCTCCCCCCGGGCGAGCGCCGCCTCGACCACGGCGCGCCCCGTCGACATGCGTTCAAAGGCGGCGGGCGCGATCGCAACCTCGGCCCCACCCCGAGCCACGGCAACCAGCTGTTCCGTCGTGAGCGAGCCTCCATCGATCACGATCGTCATGAGAGCGTGCATCCGTCCTTCCGAAACGACGAGGGCGGCCCGCAGGCCGCCCTCGCATCTGTGCCCGTCGAATTGCTACGGAGCCGTCGGCAGCCAGGCCTCCCACACGTCGGGGTTGGCGTCCACCCATGCCTGGCCCGCCTCGAGCGGGTCGGTGCCGTCGTTGATCGCGAGCGCCACGCCGTTCTGATCTTCTTCCGTCCACTGGAAGTTCGACAGGAACTCGAACGCCGCGGCATCCTTCTCCTCGAGCTGTGCACTGAACGCCTTGTAGAGGACGTCGTCCGCGTAGTCGCACGCGTACCCGTCGGCATCAGCGTTCTCCAACGCTGCCGCGCACTCGGCGTTGCCGTCGTAGGGCGGCAGCTCGACCTCGACGAGGTCGTACTTCTGCTGCGCCCAGTGGGGAGCCCAGAAGTACATCAACAGCGGATCTTGGTTCGCGGTTGCCTTGTCGAGCGCAGCAAGCGACCCCGTCTCCGACCCCGAATAGACGAACTCTAGGTCGAGGCCCAGGTTCTGGGCGATCTCTTCGTCGTAGAAGCCGAAGTTCGGGTCCGAACCGAGGAATTGACCCTTGTCTCCTGTCTCGGCTGTCGCGAAGACCTCTTCGTTGCCCTTGATGCCTTCGTACGAGGCGAACTCTGGGTGCTCATCGAGCACGTAGGAGGGCATGAACCAGCCGATGTTGGCGAGGATGCCCAGCTCGCCGCCGTCGACGACGCCGCCCTGGGGGTTCTCGATGTACTGCTTGTAGTCCTTCGGGTGCACAGACGGCCACACTTCGAGCGACGCGTCGAGCTCACCGTTGCCCAGCGCGCCGAACTGCGGGAACTCGTCGATCTTCACGAGCTCCACCTCGCAGCCCATCTCCTGCTGCATCACTGCGGCTGCGACCGCGGCGTTCGCCTCAGCGCCCACCCATGCATTCACGGCGAGGTTGATCGGCTCGCTCCCACATTGGGCAGCGGAGCTTGCGGCGGCGCCTTCACCGCTGTTGGGATCATCTTCCTGAACGTCGCTGCACGCGGCCGCGAGCAACGCGGTCGTGCTGAGACTTGCGACGAGGAGCTTCCAGCCTCGGACCTTCATCCTTCCTCCCTCTACTCAGTTCGAACGATCGACGATCGCCCGCACACGTGGCCACCACGCCCCCATGCCCACCGGTCCACGCCCGGTCCTGGGAGCCGTGCCCATCGATTGAGTTATACGGTCGAGAACGACCGCGAGGAGCAGGATCGACAAACCTCCTGCAAGCCCACGCCCGATGTTGCGTTTCGACAGCGCCACGAGGATGTCGAACCCGAGGCCCCCCCCGCCGATCAATCCCGCGATGATCACTACCGCGAGCACCATCATGATCGTCTGGTTCACGCCCAGCAAGATGGAAGGCCGAGCGAGCGGGAACTGCACCTTCCGCAGGAGCTGCCTCGGCGTCGAACCGAACGCTTCGGCCGCTTCGACCGTCTCCTTCGGCACCCCGCGGATGCCATGACTCGTGAGCCTGATGCCGACCGGCAACGCGTAGATCACCGCGGCGATGACCGCCGGCACCCGCCCAGGAGCGAAGAGCAGCAGGACGGGCACCAGATAGACGAACGCGGGCATCGTCTGCATCGCGTCGAGAACGGGGCGGATGGCACGTTCGATAGCATCGCTTCGTGCCGCCATCACTCCGATCGGGATCGCGCTCGCCACGGTGATCGCCACGGCAACGAGCACCTGGGTGAGCGTCTCCATCGAGAGGTCCCACGTGCCGAGGAGGCCGATGCCGAACACGCAGAGGAACGACCCGACCGCGAGTCGCGCCCCCGACACACGCCAAGCAACCGCAGCAGCGGCGCCTGCGACCATCCACCATGGCACGCCGATCAGCAGCTCCTCGAGCGGGTCGAGCATGTACCGAAGCAGGAACCTGGCGACGCCTTCGGCGGGTCCAGACAGATTGTCGCGAGACCACTCCACGACCGCGTTGGCCGGCGCCGCAACCGAGGTCGTCCACGCCGAAGGCCACTCCTGCTGGCGGATCACCTCGCGTCCGATCAGTATCGCCGCGACGATCACCACGATCGTCGCGATCCACATCATGCGACGCGGGATGCGTCGGCTCCCCAGCTCTACGCCCGCCTCTGCCGCATGCCCCCGCTGGCTCCACGTCGTCGTCACACGATCGAGGACGATCGCCATCATCACGATCGCGATGCCGCCGTTCAGAGCCTCGCCGACGTCGAGCGTCTTCAATCCGTCGAGCACGGTGCGTCCGAGGCCGGGCGCGGCCACCACCGCGGCGATCACCACCAGGCCCAGCGCCATCATGATCGTCTGGTTCACGCCGAGCATCATCGATGGCTTGGCGAGCGGAACCTGCACTTTCACGAGGGTCTGACGCGGCGTCGATCCGTACGCGTCGGCGACCTCGAGCGCGCTCGGTGACACGTTGCGGATACCCATCGCCGTGAGCCGCACAGCGGGCGGGAGCGCGAAGATCACCGTGGCGATCAGCGCGGGCGGCGCGCCGATGCCGAACAGCAACACGCACGGCAGCAGATACGAGTAGGCGGGGATCGTCTGCATCGCGTCGAGGAAGGCTCGAAGCCATCGCTCGACCTTAGGCTTGCGACCCGCCCAGATGCCCAAGGGGATCCCGAGGATCAACGACACCACCACCGCCACGAGAACGAGCGACAACGTCTCGAGACTCTCCTCCCAAACGCCGAGCACCCCGAAGGTCGCGACGCCTCCGGCGGCGAGGATCGCCATGCGCCAGCCCGCGACCATGCCCGCGATGGAGCTAGCTGCCGCGAGGAACCCGAGCCACGTCATGCGGGTGAGCGCATCCTCCACACCCTGGACCAACACGGTGATCGCGCTCTCGATCGGGTTGAGGATGAAAACGAAGAGCCAGTGCGTCGTCTGATTCTCGATGATCCAGGACTCGATGCCTTCGAACCAGGACTCGATGCCGACCACCCAGCGTTCGGGGAACCCGGAACTCAGCCACATGAGGCCGATGGTCGCCACCACGGCTGCGACCGCAGCCCACCCGAGTCGCCTCGGCCATGGATCGGGCTCGGCGTGGATGATCGGCGCCGCACGATCCGTGGCGCCAACCAGTTCGAGCCGCTCCGGCGGTGCGATCGCCACGGTCAGCGCTCCTCGACGAGCGCGGCCATCACGGCAGCCCGGTCGACCATGCCAACCACTTCCTCACCGTCCACCACCCGCATCGGGCGATCGGAGGCGGCGAAAGCCGCGATCAGCTCCTGCACGACCGTGTCGGCGGGCACATCGGCGGCGTACTGCGCGCCGTTCCCGGCGGGGATGGGCTGGGTGATCGAGCGCACCGTCAGCACGTGGGCACGGGGGACATCCTTCGTGAAATCGGCCACGTAATCGTCGGCAGGATGGGCGACGACCTCCTCGGGAGTGCCCACCTGCACGAACCGGCCGTCCTTCATGATCGCGATGCGATCGCCGAGCTTCAGAGCCTCGGCCAGGTCGTGGGTGATGAAGATCATGGTCTTCTTGAGATCGCGCTGCAGAGCGATCATCTGGTCTTGCATGTCCCGCCGGATCAGCGGGTCGAGCGCGCTGAACGGTTCGTCGAACAACAGGATCTCCGGATCGTTGGCGAGCGCGCGAGCAAGACCGACGCGCTGCTGCATGCCGCCGGAAAGCTCGTCGGGATAGGAGGCACCCCACCCGTCGAGCCCGACCTCGCCGAGCACTTCGTTGGCCGTGGTGAGTCGCTCCTGCCGATCCCTGCCCTGCACCTCCAGACCGAACGCGACGTTCTCTGCGATCGTGCGATGGGGGAATAGTCCGAAGTGCTGGAACACCATGCTGATCTTGGTGCGGCGCACCGTTCGCAGCTCGTCGTCGTTCATCTGCATCACGTCCTGGCCCTCGACGAACACCTCACCGGCGGTCGGATCATGGATCCGATTCAGCATGCGCACCAGCGTGGACTTGCCGGAGCCCGACAAGCCCATCACCACGAAGACTTCCCCCTGGGCGACGTCGAACGACACGTCGCGCACCGCGACGACGCACCCTGTCTTCGCGAGCAACTCGGCTCGAGGCAGGTCCGCATCGGGTGTGCCCACGATGCGGTCGGCCTTGGCGCCGTAGACCTTCCACACGTTGCGACAAGAGACCGTCGCGTTCGATGTCTCGGCCAAGCTCGCACCCCCTCCCGGTTCGAACCCCTCGGCGGGCCCATCGTCCGGACCGCCAGATAGTCGGCCCAGTCGTGGAACCACGCAAGTCAGGGGTTGCGCAGCGGACAACCCCTGGTGCGGCAGGCGCTCACCTCACCCCGATGCCGAGTACCAGCAAGCCCGTCACCACGAAAACGATGCCGACGTACTGGTTCGCGACCGGCCGCTCATGCAGGAACGCGATCGACAGCCCAACGGCGATCAACGGGAACACCGCCGAGGCGATCAGCACGATCGACACCAGGCCCCGTGACGCGCCGATCGAGTACGCAACGACCCCGAGCAGGTCCGCCGCGCCCGACGCGAGCGCCCAAACGAGGCCGGCGTTCCACCCGAAGCGGTCGAACTCTCGCCTGCGCACGATCGAGAGCGTCGCGAACATCGCGAGCTGCGCGCACCGCGAAGCCCAGAGCCCCGGGACCCATCCGACTTCCTGGGCGAAGTAACCGAGCAGGAACCCGCCGATCCCGAACAACATCGCCGAGACGATCGCCCATGGAAGGCCGGGAGCCCTGATGTGTGTGCCGGCTCGGAGCCTTCCGAGATCGGTCGATGTGAGCATCACGCCGGCCACCGTGACCGCCCCGCCGGCGATCGCGGCCAGGCCCGGCCGCTCGCCCAACAGCACGACCGCGAGCACCACCCCGACGACCGCGTAGGTGGCGCCGATCGGCGAGACCACGGCGACCGGGCCGAGCTGCAGGGCTCGGTAATGGGAGAGGTACGCCCCGCCCGACGCGAGCCCGTTCAACACCACGAATCCCGCGTACGGCGCGATGATGCCGGGGTCGTGTCCTCCCGCGATCATGAACACCGTCATCGCGACCGCGCTGAACGCCTGCGCGGCGGCAACCGTGGGAAGGCTGTTGATCAGCCTGCCCCCGACCGCGCCGGTGAAGTCGGCGAGCCCCCAGCCGAGGGCGGCTGCGAGGCCGAAGATCACTCGGAGCGAACTTCCGCGAGGGCGTCGACCGCCACGGCGCCCAGCTCGGTCACGAGCAGCGGGTTCGCCTCGAACGAGGTCAGTCGCCCTCGCAGGTCGTACGAGATGCGCGCGATCGCCTCGACCGCCCTCGCCGCGGCGCGCAGATCGTTCGTGTCGGGGTCGAGGCCGCAGGCAGAAGCGTGCTCGGCCATATGGGCGCGCGCCTGCGACGGCGTCAGCGGGCACGGCACGAAGACGGCCGAGCCCTGCTCGGCGAGCGCGCCGCCCGGGCGCACCGTGATCATCGCCCCGTAGCGGTCGTCGACGACAGCGCCGACGAGCACCTCGGCACCGCGCACCATCTGCTGCACCAGCACCTTCGGGTCGCGCGCCCCGGCGCGCCTGGCCGCCTCGAGCACCTCGGCGGCGGCGATCTCGACGTCGGTCGAGGTGCCCAGACCGAGCCGCACCCCGCCGAGCTTCGCCTTATGGGGAATCTCGGGCGCCTGGGCTTTGACCACCACCGGGAACCCGATCGTGCTGGCGAACGCCCCGGCCTCGGATGGCGAGGTCACGGTTCGCTCCCGGGGCCGGGCGACGCCGTATAGGCCGAGGATCTTCGCGCCGGTCTCCTCGTCGATCGGCCCTTCGTGCCCCTTCAGCACGCGCAGCGCCTTCGCGCGATTCGGATGCGGCGGCAGATCGGCGATCGCGCGCCGCCTCGACCCCTGGAGCTCGGCGAGCGCCCTGATCGCGCCCGCCGACGCGTGATGCCCCTGCAGGAACGCAAGCCTGTGCGTCGCGGTGAACGCCTTCGCGACCGGGGCATAGGCGAGCGGGCTCATCGCGACGCTCGCGAACGCCACCCCGGTGTCGCGCCGCAGGCGTGCCATAGTCCTCAGGACAGGCTCGGCCCAGGGTGTTTCACCGTCGAGACGCGGGGGGAATGCGTCGAACGCGATCAATCCCACGGCTGGATCGTTCGCGAGCGCCTCCAGCGCGCCTTCGTACATCTCGGTCTCGACCGCCGCCTGCCCGGTCACGTCGAGCGGGTTGTTCTGCGAGGCGAAGTGCGGCAGCACC
>Ga0180121_10000130_pt1 | contig 26844 bp, 25 predicted proteins | sample AntDrymUQ5402106_2_FD_129676 | JGI IMG/M metagenome (GOLD analysis project Ga0180121, IMG submission 129676) | Polar desert sand microbial communities from Dry Valleys, Antarctica - metaG UQ540 (21.06) (version 2) (version 2) | ecosystem: Environmental > Terrestrial > Soil > Desert | place...
GCCTGGACGCGCATTCCCAGGTCGACGTCGTGCGCGTCTCGTCGTTCCGCGAGACGGACCCGGTCGGCTACGAGGATCAGCCCCCCTTCCTCAACGGCGTCGCGCTGCTCGAGACGACCCTTGGCGCCCGGGAGCTCCTCGAGCTGATGCTGGGCGTCGAGCGCGACCTCGGCCGCACGCGCCACGGGCCGCGCTTCGGCCCACGGGCGATCGACCTCGACATCCTCCTCTACGAGGACGCAGTCGTGGACGAGCCGAGCCTTCGCATTCCGCACCCCCGGATGACCGAGCGGATGTTCGTGCTCGAGCCGCTGGCCGAACTCGACCCCGATCTCGTCATCCCGGGGCGTGGCCCACTGCGGGATTTCATGGCAGGGCTAGACTAAGCCGCATGTCCCACCTCGACGAACTGGACGAGTTCGAGGCGGAGCTCGAGCTGCAGCTGAAGAAGGAGTACACGGCTGTCTTCGGGCTGTTCCGCTACTGCGTCCTCACCCAGGACGCCACGTATCTCTGCAACACGCTCGACCTGCGCTACGTGCCGCAGCCGAGCTACCCGTTCTTCCATCTGCGGATGGAGGACGTCTGGGTGTGGGACAAGAACCGCCCGACGCGGATGATCCCGCGCGCCGAGGTGTACACGTCGAGCGACGTCACCGTCGAGGAGCTGCGCGGCGAGGGCGAAGAGCCCAAGCTGACGGCCGAGTCACTCGCCGAGCGACTCGGCGAGCCCCTCCGCGACGACGAATAACTCTTGCTCCTAGCGGTCGACGCGGGGAACACGCAGACCGCCTTTGGCCTGTTCGAAGACGGCAAGCTCGGCGATCACTGGCGCGTTGCGACCGAGCCCGATCGCACCGGCGACGAGCTCGGCGTCTTGCTCACGGGGCTGCTCGACCTCGACAGCGTCGACGGGATCTGCCTGTCCTCGTCGGTTCCCTCGCTGGTCCGCTCGTACGAGGACTTCGCCGAGCGCTGGGCGGGAGCCCCAATCGTCGTCATCGGGCCGGGCGCGCGCACCGGGATCCCGATCCGGTACGACGATCCGCGAGAGGTCGGGCCCGACCGGATCGCGAACGCCGTCGCTTCGCTGGAGCGGTACGGGGCGCCGTCGATCGTCGTCGACTTCGGGACGTCGACGAACTTCGACGTCGTCTCCGCCGAGGGCGAGTACGTGGGAGGAGTGCTGGCGCCGGGAATCGAGATCTCGATGGACGCCCTCTTCGCCCGGGCCGCGCGGCTATTCCGCATCGACTTCTCGGCGCCGTCGACCGTGATCGGAAAGACGACAGCGTCGGGGCTCCAGTCCGGGCTCGTCTACGGGTTCACCGGGCAGGTGGACGAGATCGTCACCCGCATTCGCGGCGAGCTCGGCGCCGAGGCGCCTGCGATCGCCACCGGCGGGCTTGCGGAGCTGATCGCGCCGCACGCGCGGACGATCGAGCGGGTGGATCCGATGCTGACGCTCGAGGGCCTGCGAATCCTTTGGGACCTCAACATCTAAGTTGATGGGGACAGGATGAATCCTGTCCCCATCTGCGTCACTGAGGCGAGCTGGCGCCGCCCCTCTGCCGAACGCCTAGTCGCGCCGCTCGTCGCGCCGGTTGTCGATCCGGTTGTCGATCCGGTCGTCGACACGCTCGTCGCTCCGGTTGTCGATCCGGTCGTCGACACGCTCGTCGCGCCGGTTGTCTACCCGCTCGTCGGTGCGAACCGTCTCGGTGCGGGCATTCGCGATCGTCGCATCGGCCCGGCGGTGGTAGCGCTCGCCCCACAGACCACCGAGAATGCCGCCCGCGAACATCGCCGCGACAGCCGCGATTCCGCTGATGATCGCCGTCGTGGTCAGCGCGTCGGCGTCGAACCATTGCGGGAGCTGGACGTTTTCGAACACGTCGTACTCAGAGCCGGCCCATGCACCGAGCGCGGCCAGGATCGCGGCGAAGATCAGCGTCCAGACTCCAGTCGCGAAGCCGTTGCGGGCGCCGTCGTAGCGGGCGATCCTGCCGGCCGCCCAGCCGCCGATCAGGTACGCGACGAAGAGAATCGCCACGCCGCCGATCAGGCTCCCGATCGACAGGTCCTCGGCGTTCTCCTCGAGGCCGGTCTGGTATCCGACGACCCCGATTGCCGCCCCGACGAGCCCGGCCAGGATCAGCACCGTGGAAAGCGCCGTCAGCATCCCGACGATGCTCGCGGGGATGTCGATCCCACCGAACCGCTCACGCGCCGCATGGATGCCGGCGTACGGGTCGGCGCCGGTGGAGCGCTCCGTCCGCACGTCGACCGAGCGGGCGTCGTCGACCTTCTCGTCGACCCGCTGCTCGTCTCGCGTTTCCGTTCTGTTTGCCATCACGGACCTCCTCTTAGTTGGAGGGACGTGATGGTTGTTCCCATTATCCCCCTCCGTAAATCGAGATCGGGAGGTCGAGTTCCACTTCGTTCAGCTGCGGATGTTCCTGTTCCAGCCTCGCAAGGGCGAATTTGGCTCCAGGAGCGGCCTCCAACAGGGTGTTTTCGACCTGCTCCAGCGTGTCCAGCTCGATCAGCTCCTGCTTGAACGCACGTGGAAAGCGGCCGCGCCCGAGGTACCAGCCGTAGAACTTCTTCAGGAAGCTCGTTGCGCGGCGCTCACCGAGCTCCCGCACGGTCTCGCGCATGAAGAGGACGAGCTCCGCGACGACTTCCTCGCGCGTCGGCTCGCCGCCCTCGCCGAGGATCTCGCGGATCGCCCACGGGTTTCCCTGGGCAGCTCGGCCGACCATGACCGCGGCGGCGCCGGTCGTCGCGAGGACGGCCTGCGCGCGCGCCCGGGACGTCACGTCTCCCGACGCGATCACGGGAACATCGACCAGCTCGACGAGCTCCGCCGTCAGCGAGTGGTCGGCTTCGCCCGTGTACATCTGCTTCGCCGAGCGGGGGTGAAGCGTGAGCGTCGCGGCGCCGGCGTCGACCAGGCGCGGGCCGACCTCCAGGCAGGTGCGGGAGCCGTTCTCGAGGCCCCGCCGCATCTTCACGGACACCGGTACCGACACGGCGCCCGCGACGGCCCGGACGATCGCGGCCGCACGCTCGGGCTCCGCCAGGCAAGTGGCGCCGGCTCCGGTCTTCGTCACCTTCCTCACCGGGCAGCCGAAGTTGATGTCCACGAGGTCGGCGCCGGCCGCCTCCACCATTCGCGCAGCCTCCGCCATCGTCGCCGGGTCGGAGCCGAAAATCTGGACGGCCAGCGGATGCTCGTCGGAAGCGATTCTGAGATATCCGAGAGTGCGTTCGTTTCGGTGCTCAAGACCCGCGCAGCTGACCATCTCCGAGCAGACCAGGCCCGCGCCGTAACGGCGTCCCTGGCGCCGGAACGCCTGGACGCTGACGCCCGCCATCGGCGCGAGAACCACGCGGGTGGCGATCTCGACAGAGCCGATCTGCCATGTTGAGCGGAGATTTACCTGCATAGAGCGGGAAAAATGTAGCTCACGGGGTTTGACGGCGTCCTGGGGCGCCGCTACCATGCGCCGCTTCGAGCGACGGCCCTGGGCCGCGCTTTTTTTGGGTCAAGAGGAGGCCATTAGACGTGAAGGAAGTGATCCTCACACCCGAGGGTTACCAGAAGCTGAAGGACGAGATCGAGATTCTCTCGACCGACAAGCGACGGGAAGTCGCCGACCGCATCCGCATCGCACGCGAGTTCGGGGATATCAGCGAGAACGCAGAGTACGACCACGCGAAGAACGATCAGGCGATGCTCGAGCACCGGATCATGCAGCTCGAGGAGCGTCTTCTCGCCGCGCGCGTGATCGACAAGAAGGAGATCTCGAAGGACGTCGTCAGCATCGGCTCCAAAGTGCGCCTGCGCGACGTGGCGGCCAAGGAGACCGTCGAGTACCACATCGTCGGGTCGGCCGAGGCCAACCCGCTGGAGCAGAAGCTCTCCAACGAGTCCCCGGTCGGGCGGGCGATCATCGGCAAGAAAAAGGGCGAGACCGTCGAGGTGACCACCCCCCGCGGAAAAGCCCTGAAGTACAAGATCCTCGAGATCAAGGCCGCCTAACCTCGGCGGCTTGTGCCGCCTCGTTTCGCAGAAAGTCTCACGACTTTCTGCGACGGTCCTGAAGCCGGGCACCGCTTTCGCGACGCGCGGCGCGGACGTGCGCTCCAGCCCGATTCTGACGTTTCAACGTCTCCGGGGCGTGGGCCGGCGCGGCGATCTTCGTGAGCGGGCTCGTCACCGGCTGGCTGATCTGGGCCTGAACCGACCGGTCGAGAACCTCGGCCGCGAGAGCTTGGGGTTCAGAGCCCGGGGTCAGACGCCAGGTCTACGCCCGCTTCACTCGGTTCTTGAGGGAGGCGAGCATCCCTCTTGGGGTCAGACCCCTTGAGTCGCCCCGGCTTAGCCATCTCGAGGGAGGGTGGCTGAACTGGGGCCCGAGCCGATCGCCTCACTAGACTCGGCCGCCATGAGTGGGCTGCCCAAGCGGTTTCCGGATCGCGTCGAGATCGCGTCCGTTCGTGTCGAGGCCGAGCCGCTCGATGCCGGTCAGGAAGCGGCCGAAACCAGGCGGATCGCCGGCCGGGTTATGGCTCGGCGGGACATGGGGAAGCTCGTCTTCCTCGACCTCGTCGACCGATCGGGACGGCTGCAGCTCCTGTGTGCCGTCGAGCGCACGGGCCCGATCGATCTCGACCTCGGCGACATCGTCGGCGCCGAGGGCCGGCCCTCGAAGACGAAGCGCGGCGAGCCGTCGCTCGCCGTCGAGGAGCTCCACCTGCTCGCCAAGATCAAGCGACCCCTGCCGGACACCCATCACGGGCTCAAGGACGTGGAGGCTCGCTACCGCCAGCGCTACCTCGACCTCGTGATGAACGAGGACACCCGGCACGACTTCGAGATTCGCAGCCGCGCGGTCACCGCGATCAGGGGCTGGCTCGATCAACGGGGCTTCCTCGAGGTCGAGACGCCGATCCTCCAACCTCGTTACGGCGGCGCGTTCGCTGATCCATTCGTGACCCGTTCGAACGAGCTGGACGCCGACGTGTATCTGCGAATCGCGACCGAGCTCTACCTCAAGCGCCTGATCGTCGGCGGCATGGAGCGCGTGTACGAGCTCGCCAAGGACTTCCGTAACGAGAGCGTCTCCTACAAGAACTCGCCCGAGTTCACGATGCTCGAGTGGTACGAGGCCTACGCCGACTACCGCGACACGATGGAGCGGATCGAGCAGCTCGTGCCTGCCGTGGCCGGCGAGGTGCTCGGGACCACGCGCGTCTCCTTCCGCGGCCACGACGTCGATCTCGCCGGCCCGTGGCAGCGGGTCAAGCTCCTCGACGCGCTGGAGTCCGAAGGGCTCTGGACGCGCGACGAGGAGGAGCTACGCGCCCGCTTGAACGAGCGGAACGTCGACACTGCGGCCGACAAGGACTGGGCCCAACTCCTTGACCACGCGCTCAGCTCGTTCGTCGAGCCGGCATTCGTCGAGCCGACGATCCTCCACGACTATCCCGTCGAGCTCTCCCCATTCGCCCGCGCGACCGACGACGACCCGGCGATCGTGGAACGCTTCGAGTACTTCGTCGGTGGGATGGAGCTCGGCAATGCCTTTAGCGAGCTCAACGATCCGGAAGAGCAAGCTGCGCGGTTCGAGGCGCAGTCGACGCTCGTCGGAGGCGAGCCGGGCGACCCCGACTATGTCGAGGCGCTTTCGTACGGCATGCCCCCGACCGGCGGGCTCGGCCTCGGGATCGACCGCCTTGCGATGGTGCTGGCCGGGAAGGACACGATTCGCGACGTGATCCTCTTCCCGGCGCTCAGGAAGCGCGTCTAGGCGCAGCCAGCATGGCGGCCGTCAGCGCGGCCGCGAGGACGATCCACCCCGCGAGCTCGGCGCTCTCCTCGAGCCCGGCCCGAAACGCGTGCGGAAGCTCATACCCGGCGTCCTCCAGCCGTTTCGTGGCGATCCCGGCGGCCTCGAGGAGGTAGCCGGCGGCCAAGAGCGCGGCGCCGACCAGGATGCCATTCCTCAGACGCCCGCCGAGCTCTTCCGCGAGCAGCCACAGCAGGGTCGCGACTGCGCCAACGAGTGGGAGATAGAGGACGACCCAGAGCCGGGGACCGACGTAGTCCGGTAACGAGAGCGCATCGCTCACGCCGTCGCCCAGATGCTCGTGGATCTCGATGTAGTCGTCGAGCGCGAAGTAGACGAGTAGAGCGCCGAGCGTCCATGAGCGCCGACAATGTCGAGACGATCCGGCATAGAGCAACGCCGACAGCCCTGCGACGAGCGTGGCCATCGAGGCCGCCCACGACCACACGTTTTGCTCGGCGCTTGCCTGAAGCTCACCGATTCGATCGTCGAGCACGACGTGGTTGACGAGGTGTGCGAGCAGGAGCACCCCTCCGGTCACCGACGCGAGCGTCCACCCGAGGTTGAGCGCTCGATCGGCGGCTCGTGCGCCAGCAGTCAACGGCTCACGCCCGCCATGGTGAGAATGTGTCGATGAAGACTGCGGTGGAAGGGGAGCGCAAGAACACGGTCTCGTCCGATTCGTCCACGGAACAGGGAGGGCGACCGGCGGACCGGCTCGTCAAGCTGGGCATCACCATCGCAGCGGCAACGGTAACCGCGCAGTCGGCCGCACACCTGATCGGGGTTCGTCTGCTCGATGATCGGTACCTGCACCTGAACGCAGACGACGAGCATGGACTTCCGGCGTGGCTGAGCTCGTCTGCGACCTTCACCGCCGCCTTCGCTGTGCTCCTCCTTGCGCTGCTTCGAGAAGAGGTCGACCGGCGATTCGTGGCTCTCGCCGCGCTCCTGGCGTTCTTCTCACTCGATGACGCCGTCGGCATCCACGAGCGCCTCGCGGAGAAGGTCGGGGGCGCCTTGGGGTACGGCGACACGGCCGAGAGGCTGATCTGGCCGGTCATCTACCTGCCGCTCCTGATCGTCGGAGTGTCGCTACTCCTCTATGTGGGCAGGCAGTTGCCAGACGCTCTTGAGCGACTGCTTCGGTGGGGGCTCGGGTTCCTTGCTCTAGCCGTTGTCGCGGAGGGTTTCTCGACGTTGCTCGCGGCCGCCGACGTCGAGCGTGGGAGCTGGCCCGATGTGCTCGAGGTGATCGTCGAGGAAGGTGCCGAGCTGGCAGCCTGGATCCTCATTGCCACTGCGCTCTTCGCTGCAGTTCTCGCCATCCTGAATGAGGATCGAGCCTCCGAACGGCGAAGGCCGGATGCATGAAGGCGGTGATCCTCGCCGGCGGCTTCGGGACTCGCATCAGCGAGGAGAGCGCCGTGCGCCCGAAGCCGATGGTCGAGATCGGAGGCAGGCCGATCCTCTGGCACATCCTCAAGATCTACTCAGCTCACGGGATCCGCGATTTCGTGATCGCGGCTGGCTACAAGGGATACCTGATCAAGGAGTACTTCGCGAACTACTTCCTGCACAACTCGGACATGACGATCGATCTCGAGCGCGACGAGGTCACGACACACGTCTCGGGTGCGGAGCCGTGGCGCATCACGATCGTCGACACGGGCGAGGACACGATGTCGGGCGGACGGCTCGGCAGGCTGCGGGAATATGTGGAGGGGGAGCGCTTCTGCCTCACCTACGGCGACTGCGTCGCGGACATCAACGTCACCGAGGAGCTCGCCTTCCACGAAGCCTCGGGTGGAATGGTCACCCTGACCGTCGTACAGCCTCCGGGCCGCTTCGGCGTCGTCAACCTCGCGGCGGCGGGCGACCAGGTGATGGAGTACACGGAGAAGCCGGTGGGGGACGGCGGGTGGGTCAACGGAGGCTTCTTCGTCGTCGAGCCCTCCGCCCTCGACTACATCGAGGGCGACAGCACGATCTGGGAGCACGAGCCGCTGGGGCGCCTGGCGAGTGAAGGCAAGCTCTTCGCCTATCGCCACCGAGGGTTCTGGCATCCGATGGACACGCTTCGGGACCGCATGACCCTCGAGGAGATGTGGGCCGCGAGGGACGCGCCCTGGCGAGTCTGGAGCTAGCTGGGAGGAGCGAAGCTCCCGTCCTGCTCCGCCCGTAGGCGGTCGATCAGCCGACCCTCGGGAATCTCGACGTCCTCGTACGTGAGAACGGCGTCCTTCGGCAGGTCGCGAACGACCCGGCAACCTTCGGCGAGCCCCATCGGCAGGAGCCGCTCGGCCGAGGCGACCTCCGCATTCTCTGCGAGCCCGTAGGTCAGGTAGCCGCCGAGGGCGTCGATTTCCTGTCCGGCCTCGAGGTCCACCTTCGCGGTCGCCACCACCTCGACGAGGGGGCCTCCCAACGGTGCGATTGTGGCGTCGCCGAACAGCACCGCCCTCGCGACGGTGATCGGAACTTCGAAGTGGCAGAGGTGCCAGGGCGTGTAGAAGCAGTAGAGCGGCCCCTCGCCCATCTTGTAGAGGTTGAGATAGTGCTGCTGGGCCGGGTCGTCGTGGATCCCGAGGACGAAGACGCCGGGGCTCGGAACGGCACCCACGACGTAATCGACGATGCCGGGCCCATTCCTCAGCTCGTCGAGCGCGAAGAGCTCACGAGACTCGTCGACGTGCGTACCGGTCTCCACCGTCGGGCCGTGCATTCCCCGCTTCGCGACCCTCATCCCGGTCGCGTTCGCAACGATCGCCTGCTCGAAGGAGATCTTCGTGCCGTCGGCAAACGAGGTGACCATGCGGGGGTTCTGGCCCCACTGCTTCGCGAATCCCTCTTGCGTCGTCGGGTTTCGATAGGGGTCGTGGAGCCCCTTGATGTTTCCGCACAGGACCGGCTCGACCCCGATGCTCTTGACGAAGCGGAAGAGGTTCTGCTGCACGCCGGGCTGGTCGCCGTCGGCGTTCGTGTAGACGACGCCCGCGGCTTTCGCCTTCTGGTTGAGGATCGGCCCCACGGTGCCGTCCAGCTCCGCGTTCATGAGGATCACGTGCTTGCCGTGCTCGATCGCCGTGAGCACGGCTCGAGCGCCGTTCTCGATCGCCCCGGTCACCTCGATGAGTGCGTCGACCTCGGGGTGTTGGGCCACCAGCAGGGGATCGTCAGTGACGGCGTAATGCCCCGCCGCGACCGCGGCATCGAGCTCGGTTGCCGACGTCACCTCCACGATCTCGTCCGCCCCGGCTTCCTCGTACGCGCGGCGGGCCTTGTCGACGTCCCGGTTCGCGATGGCAACGAGCCGCATCCCCGGGACGGAGCGCAGGATCTGCAGCGCGATTCCCCGGCCCATGAAGCCGGCACCCACCATTCCGACCCGGATCGGTTTGCCGGCCCGAGCGCGCTCCTCGAGGGCCCTGTCGACGATGATCATCCGTCGAAGTCCGGCCAGGCAGCGTCTTTCGGGGAAACGAACGCGTTCCCGGCGTCCGGCCACTGGATCCCGAACGCCGGATCGTCCCAGCGCACGCCGCCTTCGGCCGTCGGGGTGTAGAACTCGGTGACGAGGTAGTGGATCTCGCAGTCGGGCACGAGGGTCTGGAACCCGTGTGCGAATCCCTCGGGGATGTAGAAGGCGCGACGATTCTCGGCGGAGAGATCGACGCCGATCCACTGCTTGTACGCGGCTGAATCCTCCCGTAGGTCGATGATCACGTCGTGGATCGCGCCCTGCGTGCAGCGAACGATCTTCACCTCGGCGTGCGGCGAGCGCTGGAAGTGCATGCCGCGAAGCGTTCCCTGCCTCGGGTTCCACGACGTGTTCGCCTGGACGGCGCGTGGGTTGAGGCCGTGTTCGGCCAGCTCGTTCGCGCACCAGGTCCGCGCGAAGAATCCGCGCTCGTCCTCTCGACGCTCGAGGTCGATCAAGAAGGCGCCCGGCAGCTCCGTTTCGGTGAAGATCACTCCGGCTCCTGCCAACGGAGCGTCGGGTCCAGCCTGCCTGTGTCGAGCAGGAGGCGAAGGCGCTTCAGCCGCGTGTACCGATCGCTCTCGAACTGATCCAGTGTGAGGTCGGCAGCTCGATAGGCGTCCGCGAGCTGCTGGGCACCCGCACGCGCGGTCCATGTCAGCTCCAGGTCGGGAAACGCGCGCCGCAGCTTTCCGAAGTCCACTCGGTAGCTGCGGGGATCCGGGTCCCCGGAGCCGGCGTACTCGACCTCCGACCCCGAGACGGTGTCTCGGACGATGTCGCCGAGCTGGCGCACCTGGTAGTTCTCGTCGTCGCGGCCGACGTTGAATGCCTCTCCGCGAACGAGATCCTCGGGCGCCTCGAGCGCGGCCAGCGCCGCGCGCGAGATGTCCTCGATGTGAATGAGGGGCCTCCAGGGGGTCCCGTCGCTCATGATCTTGACCCTGCCGGTCGCGTGAGCCCAGCCGACGAGATTGTTGAGGACGAGGTCGACACGCAGGCGGGCCGAGACGCCGTACGCGGTGGCGTTCCGCATCGAGACCGGCGCGAAATCCGGCCCCGCGAGCTCGGTCAGGGCTTCCTCTGAGCGAACCTTCGACTCGGCGTAGGCGGTCAGGGGCTTCAGCGGCGCGGACTCGTCGACGGCGCCATCCGACGACGCGCCGTACATGCTGCACGACGAAGAGAAGACGAACCGGCGGACGCCCGCGTCGCGGGAAGCGCGTGCCAGCGAGGCCGTCGCCTCGAAGTTGATCGCGCGGGTGAGCTCAGGGCTGAAGTCGCCGATCGGGTCGTTCGAGAGGGCGGCCAGGTGGACGACTGCGTCGAAGCCCGAAAGCTGGTCTGGAGTCACGTCGCGCACGTCGACGGCCATCGTCGAGATCGGCGGGCTCGCCGCCAACGGCAGGTCGCAGTCCCGGTAGAGCAGCGTGTCCAGCCCGACGACGTCGTGTCCGGCCTCCGAGAGGAGAGGCCCGCAAACGGAGCCGATGTACCCGTGGTTTCCGGTGAGGAGGACTTTCATGCGCCGAGCTGGGCCCGTGCCCGCGAAAGTGCCTTGTTCGTACCGATGTCGATCATGGCTCCGGGGAAGGGTACGGCTCGAACACGTCCCCGTCCTGCGAGCGCGCCGAAGAGGTGGCCGGCTTCGTCGTGTCGAGCGAGCTCTGCGAGGGCGGTTGCTCGCGCCGCGGCACAACCCCAGATCAGGTTCGTGACCGGGTCGTGGGGTTTTACGTCGACCGACGTGACGCGATCCCCGTCGAGCGTCACGACGTCGGATCGCTCCGGTTCGGCCGAGTCGAAGATTCCGAGCACGACGTCGGCTCCGTCCAGCGCACGGACGAGCTGTGAAAAGCCGTCCCGGGGCTCCCAGATCGAATCCGGGAAGCCGAGCAGAACGGTGTCCTCGGGCTCGAGGTCTCGCACGCCGAGAGCGATCGACGCGGCAGACGACTCCGGCTCGCCGAGGACGACGGTCGTCCCGTGGGCCCGTGCGTGCCCGGCCACGTCCTCCTTGTCGGGACGTGTCACCACCTTGATCTCGTCCGGATCCGCCGCCTGCATTCGCTCGAGCAGATAGTCCATCACGGGTCGGCCGCCGACTTCCAGCAACTCCTTCGAGCAGGCAAGCGGTTGCAGCCGCTGTGCGCGGCCCGCCGCCGGAACCACGCCGACAAGCCGGCTCAAGCCGGCGTGAGGTAGAGAACGACCGGCCCGGCGACCGGAGGCGCGAAGGTGCGTCGGGCGCCACCCTGAACGCCGGCGAACCATCGCTTGCCCGTCGAGGGCTGGAACCACTCGACCCGCAGAGCACGGCGCGCCGCACGGAGGTCGACCGAGAACGCGCCGGAGCCCGGCTGGTAGACGAGGTACTCCTTGCCGGGCACCGCCAGGCAGAAGCGGGTCGAGGCGAGATCGGGGCGCGGACGGCTCGCGGCGAGATTCATTCGGTTGGCGTAATGGCGGGTGTGGCCCATCGCCCACCGGATCGCCTCCCGGTTCCTGTCACCGTCCATCGAGTCCATGAAGATCGGGTTGTGACCGCGCGTGAACTGCGTCCAGGGGAAGTGCGGGTCGCCACAGATCCCGCAGTGGTGGTCGGTGTCCGAGAGGCTCACACGCTTGCCGTCGGCGATCGGAGGGTCGGCGAGGAACTCGAAGCCGCCGGCAGGGGAGACCCACGCGGCCGGGCTCGAGTAGAGCGTGTCGTTCCGGCCGTGCGGGTTCTGATACGTCATGCCGACGGGATGCCGCTTAGCCTTTCGCGCCTGATGCCGCTGAACCAATCTGATCATGTGGTACTGCCACGCCGTGGAAAAGGTCCCGCTCTCGTTTGCGATCTCGTACAGGACGTTGTCGAAGGCGTTGACGGTGTCGACGACTCGGCGGACATAACGCTCCTGGATCGCGAGCATTCGGGGGTCGCGCAGCGTGTGGACCTCCGTGACCTCCCCGTCGCGATTGCGGTCGGCGTCGATCCCGTTGACGTTGTTGCCGGCGTGGAACGGATGGCTCGTCCCGCGCCACGGACGCGCGGCGAACTGCTGGCTCCAGCCTTCGAAGAGCATCACGGAGACGTAGATGTTCTTTCGCCGCGCCAGGGCGACGCGCTGGCGGAGGCGCGCGAAGTACGCGGGGTTGAGGCGTGTAAGGTTGAACTTCGGGCGGCCGTCGTGCGCCGCGCCCGGGCCGGTACGGAGCCAGGGATGGGGGGCGACGAAGACATCCTTGCCGTCGCACTCTCGCCAGTGTGTGAGCTCGAAGGTCCAGAGGCGGAAGAAGTTGTGGTGGTAGCGCTTGAGGCGATTCAGGTAGTCGGCGTAGTCGAACGGACCGGGCCGGATCGGAAGGCAGGCGGCGCGCCACGTGTCGCCACCGAGGAGGTTCCACCAGACGTGGGAGCCGGTCAAGTAGATCGCCTTCCCCGTGCCATCCGTGAAGTACCGAGGATTGGCCTTGAGGACTCGAAGGGGCCCCCGCTTCGACCGGGGTGTCGCGGCCGGCTTCGATGCGGCGAGCGGCGCAGTCGGTGCCGAGTCGCCGTCGCTCGCCGCCACGGCGAAGCCGGCACCGGCGGTCGCGAGCGCCAACGCGAGAACGATCAAGACCTTTCGACCCACCCTCCACAGAGGGTAGTCGACGAGTGAAGGTTCTTCACGTCGCGCAGCCGACGATCGCGGGCTTGGTCAGCTGCGTCGGTGACCCGGTTGCCGACCAGATGCGCCGTGGGTGGGACGTGTGGGTCGCCTGTCCGCCCGAGGGCGACCTCCCCTGTGTCGTCCGCGAGGTGGGGGCCACCATGCGGCCCTGGTCGGCCACTCGGTCCCCCGGGCCCTCGACCGTGCGGGAGACGCACTGGCTTCGGAACATCGTCGAGGACGTCGGGCCACACGTAGTCCATCTCCACTCCTCCAAGGCAGGTCTCTGCGGCCGGCTCGCCCTCCGCGGGAAGCTGCCGACGGTTTTTCAGCCGCAGGCGTGGTCATTCCACGCGGTCGGCGGTGCGACGCGCTGGGCGGCGGCGTCGTGGGAGCGGATGGGCGCCCGCTGGGCACACGCCCTCGTCTGTGCCAGCGAGACCGAGCGCGAGCAGGGCGAGCAGGCGGGAATCCGTGCTCGCTGGCGCGTGATCTACAACGGCGTCGACGTCGAGCGGCTCGGCGAGGTGACGGAGGAGGAACGCCGCGCCGCGCGCGAGAGGCTCGGTCTCACCGACGCACCGCTCGCGGTCTGCGTCGGGCGGCTCTCACGGCAGAAGGGCCAGGACGTGCTGCTCGACGCCTGGCCGGCGGTGAGATCTCGCATCCCGGGCGCGGAGCTCCAGCTCGTGGGGAGTGGGGAGGACCGGGAGGAACTCGAGGCTCGGTCAGTCGCCGGCGTCGGTTTCGCCGGAGAGCGAGACGACGTTCCTGATTGGCTCGCCGCAGCCGACCTGGTCGTTCAGGCATCGCGCTGGGAGGGCATGTCGCTCGCGATCCTCGAAGCGATGGCGCGCGGGCGGAGCATCGTGACGACCGACGTCGCCGGAAACCGAGAGGCACTCGGCGACGAGGCCGGTGCAATCGTCGAGCCCGAGGATCCTGAGGCGCTCGCCTCCGAGATCGCGCGGCGTTTCGCCGACCCGTCGCTGCGTCAGGCGGAGGGTCGTGCGGCTCGAGAGCGCGCCGTTCGCTCGCACGACGTGCGACGGACGACCGCGCAGGCGGCCGAGCTCTACGAGGAGCTCGTCGGCGAGGCGACGACGAACGCCCGCGTGCCCGGGTCGTGAGTCGGGTCTTCGCGAAGCTCGCGGATGGCCAAGCCCGACTCGGCGAAGACCTGGCCTAGGCTCTCGCGGCCGAGGGCCGTGCCGCGAAAGGACGGGTCGCTCACGAGCGGATCGCGGCCGAGCGCACGCTTCACTGCCTGGAGGGCAGCGTCGGGGATCAACCCGGCGATCGCCGTCTTCAGGCGTCCGCCTTCGGGCTCGGTCTTGACGTGCAGGAGCGCGACGCCGCCCGGTCGCAGGATGCGTGCGACCTCGCGCAGGTTCGAGCGGATCACGTCCTCCGACGGCATGTGCTGGAAGACCTCGTAGGAGAAGACGAAGTCGTGTGCGTCGTCGCCGGCGGGCAGGGTGATCCCGTCACCGGCCTCGAAGCGGAGGTTCGGGTACGTATCGGGCGGGTTCACCTGACGAGCCTGGCGCACCATCTCCTCGGAGACGTCGATGCCGAGCACGTCCCTGAACCGGCCCGTGAACGCCCGGCTGAAGCGCCCGACGCCGCAGCCGAGATCGACCGCGGACGACTCGCCCGCCGGCCGCTCGAGCTCTGCGAGCACGGGGTCGACGAGTAGGCGGGCCCGTTCCTCGCCGAGGGCGAAGAAGCCCGCCACGTCGCCGTCCCAGTGGGCCGTCTCGACGTAGTAGAAGGCGTCGCGTTCCGCCCGTCGGTCCCAGCTCTCGCGCATCCGGTCGCTCGCGCTCACGCGGAGACGGCCTCCCGGCCGGCGACGAGCTCGGACGGGCGCCGCTCTGTGAGCTCGGCGCGCGCGTCCGGGCCGAAGCGCTTCTCGATCTCCTGCGCGGCCTGTCCGAGGTGCCGCGCGGGTCGCCTCCGCCCGTGCGCGTCGCTCGCGACGAGGTCGACGCGGTCGGCATCAAGGAGATCCCATGCGTTGGCGGCCACCTCGGGGCCCCAAAAGCCGACGATGCCGGGAGCCAGAACCTGGATGAGGGCGCCGCGGGCACGGGCATCGTCGAGGACTTCTGGATGCCGGTCGACGAAGCGCGCCAGTTCGGGATGGGCGAAGACCGGGCGGAGGTCGACCTCTTCAAGCCGCTCGACCACGGTCTCCAGGAACTGCGCCGGCGTGTCCGAGAAGATCTCGATGACGACGTAGCGGCCGATCCGGCGCTCGACCAGCTCCTCGATCGGCGCGGTGACGGCGAACGCCGTCCCGATCTCGGCGGCGACCGTGGTCTCCAGGGCGAGACCCGCTTCGTCGAGCGCCTTCCGCAGCTCCGCGTGCGCCTCGAGGGCCTGAGCGCGGGTCGGAGCCCACTGGCGGGTGTAGTGCGGCGTACAGAGGACTGACCGAACGCCCACGCTCAAGAGCTCACGGGCGAGGTCGAGCGACGCGTTCGTCGAACGAGGGCCGTCGTCGAGGCCGGGGAGGAGGTGGCAGTGCGTGTCGACCACGGTTAGAGGCTACTGCCGGCTTCGAGGAAGAGCCGGCAGACGGCGCGCGCGGTGTCGTCCCAGGAGTAGCGGGACACGGTCGACGTCCCGCGCTCGCGCAGGTCCGCGCGAAGGCTTTCGTCGCTCGCGATCCGGTGCAGCGCATCGGCCCAGAGCGTTTCCTCCAGGGGGACGAGCAGCGCGCCGGCGCCGGACACTTCCCGGATCGCCGGAATGTCGCTGGCGACTACCGGGCAGCCTCGGCTCATGGCCTCGAGCGGCGTGAAGCCGAAGCCCTCGTAGGTCGAGGGCAGCACGAGCGCCGTCGCCGCGCGGTAGAGGCCCTCGATCTCGGCGTCGGTCGCCTCCGTCCGGAGCTCGATGTCGGTTCGGCGACGGCTTGCCGTCAGCTCGGCTTCCAGCTCGTCGAACCCCTCACCGGGCCGCCCTGCGAGGACCAGCCTCGCCGGGGTTTCGGAGGCGCCGAAGGCGCGGACGAGGAACGGAAGATTCTTGTTCGCGGCGAGATTGCCCACGTACAGCAGATATGGCCGGCCTGGAGCGACGGCTGTGACGGGGCTGTCCGGCGCAGAGAGGCCCGGCCCGGAGTGGACGACATGGATCGTCCCGGGGGTTGCTCCGAAGTGGCGCACGACTTCGTCGCGCGCGAACGCCGAGACGGCGACGACGGCTTTCGCGCGACGGAGCGCCCACGGGTAGAGGCGCCGCTTGTAGCCTCCGCGCACCGGGTTGTAGCCGTAGGCGATCGTCGCGTCGTGGGCGGTCGTCACGAAGGGCCTCCGCGGCGCGAGCACCGGGCCCGTCGTGTCGAAGAAATGCAGGAGTTCGCCGCCGGTCCGCCGGGCCAGGACCTGCTCGAGCGCGAGTCGCAGGGGGCCCATCGTCGCCCTGGCACCGCCGAATGACACCACCCGGGTCTCGAGGTTCGCGAGGGGCGTCGTCTCCGCTCCGGCCGGGTTCGTCAGGAAGGTCAGCCGGAGCTCGGGGAACTCGTGCTGGACCCGGTCGAGACCGCGGGAGAGCGCGCTCGCGTACCGCGGAACACCCGACGACCCCCCGGCGACGAGTCCGACGAGGCAGACCGAGAGCGGCTCCGTCAAGCGGGCGCTTGGACCTGGCCGCGCTGTTCCAGCTCGGCGCGCTCGGTCGCTCCCGCCGCCAGTGCGACCCCGATGAGCAAGAGCCCGACGAACGCGGTCGGAAAGCCCTGGAAGGACGAGCGGGTAATGGCATCCAGCATGAGCACGGCAAGCAGGCCCATTGCGACTCTCCCCGTGACGAGGTTCAACTGAACCAGCCCCTTGGCGGCCATGAAGAAACGGCCCAGGAGCACGAGGAGGAGCGCGAGCCCCACGAAGCCGACGTCGGCGATCGTCGCGAAGTACCCGGAGTCGACTGACTCGACGCTGGAGTTCCTTGCCTCTTCCGCCGTTCTGCTGACGTCGAAGGTCGCGCGCTCGGCGGCGGTTCCCACTTCACCGACCCCGAGGCCGAAAGGCCAGTCGATCGGGCCTCCAAGGGCGACCCGCCAGGCATCGGTCCGGCCGTTGAGGGTCAGGTACATGTTCCCCGACTGAACAGTGCGCGACTCCGTTGCCGAGGTCGACGACACGAACACGGCCGCGGATGCGATGATCGCGGCGCCGAGGACGAACGCGGCGGGCACCGGCCGTCGTTGCGCGCCGAGCCAGATTCCGAGGAGTGCGATCGCGATCAGCCCCGAAGTTCGGACGAAGCCGCAGACGATTCCGACCGCGATCGTCGTGCCGACGAAGATCGCGAGCGGGCCGCGGCGCATCCAGAACAGCACTGCCGTGAGTCCGAACAGGAGAAACGCCGCGTAGAGGAAGGGGTCGTCGAGCGTGCCGAAGCTCCGAAGCTGGTTTCCGACTACCTGGATCTGGACGTCCCACGTGTACCCCAGCGAGACCAGGCCGGACGGACCGAGGATCTGCTGTGCGATGCCGTAGAGGGCAACCACGAACGACGTTGCGACCAACGAGCCCATGGCCCAGCCGAACACCTTCTGCGGCCGCTCGACGCTAAGCCCGACGAGCAACAGCAGTAGCGGCTCCGAGGTGAGGCGCACGCCGTGGAACCACGCGATTCCATAGGACTCGCCCTTGAAGCCGCCACCGATGTTGACGACGTACAGAACGAGCAGACCGACGATGCAGGCTGCGGCGACCATGTCCACCGGCGCTCTCGTCCGGAGCCGGTGGCGCTCGATCGTCAGGAGCGCGACGGCGGCGAACGCCCCGACTGCGGCAACCTCTTTGATCGGGCCGGCGGTCGGAAGCCAGAGCGACTTCACCATCGGCAGAAAGGCGAAAACGGGAATGATTCCCGCCACCGCGACATGCGGCACCGCCACGAAGGAGATCACGAGCACGGCGAGCGCGAACAGCGCAAGCAGGCCGCCGACGGGCAGCGTGGGCCCCATGGTCACCGTCGCCTGGACGAAGACGATGGTGAGGAAACCGCCGAGGAGGAGGAGGATCGCGTCGCCGGCGAGTGGGAGCCGTGCGAGCCGCTCGCCCATCGCTAACTCGCTCGGTAGTAGTACGAGTGGCGCTCCTCGCTAGGAGCGTCGGTCAGCACGGCGCCCGTGATCTTCGCCTTCCAGGACTGCGCCTGCCGTGCCAGCGCGCGGAGGCTCCGCCGCGAGACGCGGCCCTGCCGAACGACGAGGAGCACCTGGTCGACGTTTCGCGAGAGCTCGGCCATCTCCACGGTGACGAGGGCCGGCGGCGTGTCGATCATGATCACGTCGGCGCCCGACTTCTCGGCCAGGTCTTCGAGCATCGCCGCAACCCGCGGAGACTGCGCGATCGATCCCGAGCGGATGAGCGCACCCGCGGGCACGACTCGCAGAGAGCCCGCCATCGGATCGGCTACGGCGCCGTTCCGCCCGCGCGTTGCCGCCTCGGGGTTCCGTCCCGTTAGGGCCACGTTCCACATCACATCGGCCACCTCGGCCCGGCCGGAGACGAGCTGGATCACGCCGGGCGCGCTCGTCGGGATCCGGAAGACTTCGGCGACGGAAGGCTTGCGAACGTCGAAATCGGCCAGGACGACGTTCGCGCCGCGCCTGGCGATCGCCACGGCCAGGTTCGCGACGGTCGTCGTCTTGCCCTCGTTTGCGATCGCGCTCGTGATGGCGATCCGGCGCGCTCGCCCGGTCCCCTCGCCGGAGACGATGTTGGCAGCCAGGAGCCCATAGGCGTCGCCGTACAGCTCCTCGTTTCGCCCGAACATGACGAGGCGCGCGCGGCGGGGAAGGCTCTGCACGGTGGCCAGAACCGGGGTCTCGAGCAGCTCCTCGATGTCCTCCTCCGACCGAATCTTCGTATCGAGAGCCTCCCGGACCCCGACGAGGAGCAGTGAGAACATCAGCCCGATCATGGCTCCGAGCAGCGTGTCCCTGACCGGCGCCGGGCTCGTCTTGGCCGCACTGTTCGAACGCTCGACGATCACCGCGTTGGGGCTCGGGACGCTCGACAGGATCTCGAGCTCGCTGAGCCGCTGCTCGAGGTCCTGTCGCCGCTGCGAGCCTGCGGGCTCTCGGGCGACGCGCTCGCGCAGTGCGCCGACCGCGCGGGTGATCTGCTCGCCCGCGATCTCGGAGCGCCATCGGAGGTACTCCGTGGCGATCGCGTTGACAGTCCGCCGTGACCGGTCCGGCTCGGGCGTCGACGTCGCGAAGGCGACTACGTTGTCCTCCTCGTCGCTCACGGAGGTCGCAGCCTGGATCTCGTCGGCTGTCCCGAGGTCTCCGCGGGTCCGTCTCGCCACGCGCTCGTAGAGCTCGGGCGACCCGGCGAGCGCGAGCGCCGTGTCCCGGATCTCCTCGGGGTCGACGAAGGCCGGCTGCGTGCCGGTCAGGAGCGCGGTCGATTCGCTGTTGGTGAGGAGGACGCGGGAGTTCGCCTCGTACTGCGGCCCGCGAAGCTGCGTGAACGCGTTCATCGCGACCGCCCCGAGGATGACCAGCCCGACGATCAGTGGAAGCGACCGCCGAAGGGCGGCCCTGATGGCCTCGGCGCTGCCGCGCGTCACCCGCGCTCACCCGACTTTGAGCGATGCCTGGCACGCGCTGGCCGGAGCGAAACATTCACGTGGACGATGTTCAACACCTTAGCCGTGGTGCCTTCTGCTCCCATGCGCTCGCGAGAGCATTAGCCCAAACGAGGGACACTCGAACGAGGGGATGGTCGTTCGAGTGTCGTCCCGATGCAAGGCGGGACGATGGTTTTCAATCCCTCAACGCGTCGGTTCGCCGGCGCCCTTCTCATCACGGGCTTGCTCGCGACCTCGGCGGCCTCCTCCGTCTCTGCGCAGGCCGCACGCGGGCCGTCCGCCGAGCGCTCTCAGGGCCGGGTCTCGCTCGCGGCAGCGACGACGTCGCTCCAGACGTATTCCAAGCGGCGCTTGCTCACAATTCGGCGGGTCGAGGCCAAGAAGCCGCAGCCGCAGCCACAGCCGCAACCCCAGCCGGCGCCGCTGCCGCCGCCCCCGGTGCCACCGGTGGCCGTCGCGGGCGGGTTCGGAGTCTCCTTCGACAACGCCGAGTACATCGAGGCCACCGTGCGGAACCGCGAGCTCGACGCAATGGCGGCAATGGGTGCCGATTGGGTCCGCTTCGACATCAAGTGGAGCGACGTCCAGTGGGAGGGACAGTCTTCGTTCAACTGGAGCAAGTACGACCCCCTGATCGATGCGGCGCGCTCGCGCGGCATGACCGTGCTCGGAAACCTCGCCTATTCCCCCACCTGGGCCAGGCCAACGGGGACATCGGACAAGTTCGGACCGAACACCGACGAGCGCCGGCGCGCCTATGCGACCTTCGCCGAGGCCGCGGTTCGCCACTTCGCCGGCCGCGTGTCGCATTGGGAGCTCTGGAACGAGCCGAACATCCCCATGTTCTGGGCGCCGCAGCCGAACGCCTCGCACTACACCCTCCTGATCCGCGAGGCGTACCCCCGCGTGAAGGCAGCGAACCCCGCGGCGTACGTGCTCGCAGGCTCGACGTCGCCCGCCTCGACCAACGGCGTCGCGATCGACGAGGTCGCCTTCCTCCAGGCCGTCTACGCGAACGGCGGGGCGGGGCGGTTCGACGGGTGGAGCCACCACCCCTACACGGTCGACCCCTCCTTCGCCCACGCCGACAACGCGTGGTGGCAGATCGCCCACACCTCGCCCAGCATCCGCAGTGTCATGACCGCGAACGGGGACGGCGCGAAGCAGGTCTGGGGCACCGAGTTCGGGCCCCCGACGGCAGGATCCCCGAACGCAGTCTCCGAGGCAGGCCAGGCGGCTCAGATGACTGAGGCCTACACCACCTGGAACGCGTACTCGTGGGCCGGTCCCCTCTTCGTCTACGGCCAGCGGGACAAGCGAGCGTACGGAACCTCGACCGACTCTTTCGACTTCTACGGGATGTTGAGGAACGACTTCTCGACCAAGCCCGCCTGGGGCGCCTACCGGGCGCTCGCCACCTGACCGAGCACCCGCTCGATCCGAGCGACGTGCGTCGGCCAGAGGAACTCCTCACGCGCCACGACTAGGCGCTCTCTTCGCTCGGCAAGCAGTCCGGGTGTCTCGAGGAGACGACGGACAGCATCCCGCAACGAAGCGGGGTCCCTGGCCCGAAAGACCTCGGCCTCGGCGGTCTCGGGAAGCCCTCCCCGGTCGCTGACAACGACCGGAATCCCCCGCACCGCCGCCTCCACGGCGACGAGCGGCGCGTTCTCCTCCCATTCGCTCGGAATCAGGAGGATGTCCAACGACGCGAAGAACGCCTCCTTCGAAGCGCCGTCCAGCCGGCCGAGGAAGGTGACCCGCTCGTCCGCGGCCGCCCGATCGCGGACGAAGCCTTCCAGCTCCCCGCTCCCCGCGATCGAGAGCCGCCACTCCTGCGGCGCCCCCGCGAAGGCATCGAGCAGGGTCGAGACGCCCTTGATCCGGGAGAGCGTGCCGATGTACCCGATCCGCGGTCGCTCGGGCTCGTGCGACCGCACTTCTCGTGCCGTCGGCTCCGCGGCGCCCTGACGGATCGTCATCGAGCGCTCCTCCGGCACGAGACCGGCCGCGACGTGCCTTCGGCGCACGTGGTCGGAGGGCGCGACGAGGAGGTCGAGGCGTGACGCCGCCGCTCGCCCCCGCACCGTTCGCTGCACCCGGCAGCTCAGGCAGCGCCCGCCGCAGAACTCGCCGTCCCGCGTCATCGTCACCCGCGCGCAAAGGAGCCCGAGGTCGTGGGCCGTATGGACGTGTCCCACTCCCAGACTGCGGATGGCGGTGAAGACGGCCGCCGAGAGTCCCTGCACCGCATGGGTGTGGACGACGTCGGGAGCGAACTCGTTGAGCGCCTTGCGCGCGGCGCGGTGCACACCGGGAAGCCACTGATCCTGCGCGTGCCAGATCGCCTTGCGGGCCGGATGCGCCGAATGAGCGAGCTCGGGTAAGCCGGGAAGATGGATGGTGGCGATCCCGTCGAGGGACGATCGACCGCCGGAAAGGACGACGACGCCGTGTTGCTCCGAGAGGGCCCGCGCCAGCTCGGCGACGTAAGCCTCCGCTCCGCCGCTGCCTTCCGGCGGGAGTGTGTTCGTGACCAGGGCTATGCGCAGCTCGGTGCCTAGGTGTGAGAGCGGCCGAAGCCCTTGACGAAGTCCTGGAGCTTCGCGGCGAAGGTTCTGAACTGACCGCTTGCGATCATCCGGGCGGCCCTGGTGATCTTGCCTCGCCAGTAGGACCGGAAGAGCGGCGAGAAGTAACGGGCTCCGTGCGTCCGCGTCATCTGGCAACCCTGGCTCCAGAAGGCGTACTTGTGGACGTCGGACCGCTGGCCCCGGCTAACCCGGAAGGCCGCCCACCAGTCGTCGACCCAAAGGATCGGGAACTCGCGGCTGATCCGGATCCAGAGGTCCCAGTCCTGCACGAGCGGGTAGCGCGTATCGAGCTCGCCGATCCGCTCGAACGCCTCACGCCGCATGAAGGCCGTCTGATGTGGGACGTAATTGCGCTCGTTGACCAGCTCGCGGAACCCGGCCTGCTTGCTCTGCTCCCGCTCGATCTCGACACTGTCCTCATCCACATGCAGGTAGTTGCAGTACACGAGCCCGACGTCCGGGTGCTCCCTGAGCGCCGCGACCGCCTTGGAGATCGCGCCGTGGAGGTAGTAGTCGTCTGCATTGATCCACGCGAGGATCTCGCCTTCGGCGATGGAGAGACCATGGTTGACCTTCTCGGTGAGCCCGCCGGGGGCGGGCGAGACGAGGTGTACGGACGAGAAGCGGGCCAGGATGGCCGGCGTCTCGTCCGTGGAGCCCGAGTCGAGGACGATGTGCTCCACACGCGGGTAGTCCTGATCCCGGACGCTGCGCAGCGTCTCCTCGATGAAGCGCCCCGTGTTGAACGACGGAGTCACGACGGAGACGAGCGGCGTTGGCGGTAGCGGCTTCACCGAATCCCTTTTCGGACGCGCCGGTCCTGATCCTCGAACCGCACTTCGACGACGCGGCGCTCTCGTGCGCGAGCTTGCTCGAGCGGGAGAGCCCGATCGACGTCCTCACGGTCTTCGGCGGAGAGCCGAATCCGCCCGTTCGGGGCCACTGGGACGAGATCTGCGGCTTCGCCGACTCGCGGGAGGCGCTCGCAGCCAGGCGCGCCGAACAGGCAGCGGCGTTCGCCCGGTCCTCTCACAGGCTGGCGTCCCTGCCTGTGCTCGAGCGCCAGTACGTCGAGCGGCGAGCGGACTCGGACCGGTCGGCGATCGCCGAGGCCGTCGAAGGCTGGGCCGCGCGCAATTCCGGGGGGCTCGTGGCGCTGCCGGCCGGGGCCGGCTGGCAGGCGCCGGGCTTGGTCCGCCGGCTCGCCCGGCTTGTCGGCCGGGACCGCATCCGGCCTCATCCGGAGCATGTCTTCGTCCGCGACGCGGCGCTCTCCGCTCTCGGTCCCGAGTGGACGCCGCTGCTCTACGAGGAGCTCCCGTACCTCACGGGCGGGACTGCCGACCGCGCGGCCCGCGAGGTGGCCGCGAGGGAAGATCGCCGAGCCACGCTCGTCGGGGCCCAAGTCAATCGTGAAACGAAGGCCCGGCGCATCGCGCGGTACGTGAGCCAGGTGCCCCAGATCTCGCCGCCCGGCGGCCGACTGGACGACCCCTCGGTCCTCCCCGCGATCGAGCGTTTCTGGGTGCTCGAGCGCTAGAAACAGCATCCGCTCCTAACTCTAGAGCGCAAGCACGCGGTATCTGAGGCTACCGCGCAGCCGTCCGAGCTCCCACCCCAGCATCCAGGCGAGCCGTGCGCGGCCTCTTTTCGTGACGACGGCGGGGAAGGCGCGCAGGAAGGCCGGCCAGTACCGAATGAGCCAAGTCCAGCGGCGCGTGGAGACGGGACCGGTGTGCCGGTACATGCGCTGGACGCGGGCGTTCTGCTCCGAGTACCAGTAGGCCTGCCGGAGGATCTTCCCCAGGGTGTCCTTGAAGCGGTAGTGGTAGAGCGCGCCTTGCACCGTTCCGATCTCGATCCCCCGGAGCTGGATGCGGAAGCAGTAGTCGTTGTCCTCGCAGGAGCTGTAGGACTCGTCGAACCCCCCGATCGCCTCGTGGAGCTCACGGCGGATCCCCATCCCGCCCATCCCGGAGTGGGGAAGATACGGCGGGTACCAATTCTCGTGCATGCCGTTCGCCGTCGGTGCGTCGCGGCTGTCGCGCACCCAGCCCTCGTTGAGCAGGCCGTGCTCTTTCTGCGTCGCGACGGCGCCGTGCCGGTCGAGGCCCTCGGCGATCCCGGCCAGCCACTGCTCGCTGACCTCGTCGTCCGCGTCGCAGAAGGCAATTAGCCGTCCTCGGGCCGCCTCGACCCCGCGGTTGCGCGCATAGGGAATCCCTCGGCGATCGAAGGCGTCGACCACGCGTATCGCAGGCAAGCGTTCGGCGAACGTCAGCGCGACCGCGGCGGTCTCGTCCGTCGAGGCGTTGTCGACGACAATCACCTCCCAGGTGCCGTTGAAGCGCTGGCGGGCCAGCGATTCGAGCGCCGCGCCGATCGTGTCCGACGCGTTGTGAGCCGGGATGACGACGCTCAAGTCGACCTCGTCGGGCGGTTCCGGCGGCTCGAGCTCGGCCGCAGGCGCCGCTGTCGGCTCTTCGCTCCCGGCGTCGGCCTCGGCTCGCAGCTCGCGGCGGATCTGCCCGATCCCCTCACGGATCGTGCCGGGCAACACGGCCAGCACGATGACGTAGGCCACCAGGCCGACGAGCATCGCCACCGCCCAGCGGGTGGGCAGCAGCAGCGACACGGCTGCCATGGTCGCTGCCGCGGTCGCGATCACCGCGCCGTATCGCACATCCGGAAGGAATCCCTCCCGGCGCCGCAGCACGAAACAGGAGATTGTGAGGGAGACGATCTCCGAGGCGACCGCGGTCACCGCGGCGGCGCGGAACCCGTACGGCGAGAGCAACGCGATGTTGAGGGCCACGTTCAGCGTCAAGACGAAGGTCGCAATCGCGAGCAGAGTGCGGTCGTGCCCGGTCGCGATCAGCACGCGCCAGAACAGGAAGTTGACGAAGAAGAGCAGGGGATACACGGCGAGCAGGCGAAGCGCGTCCGCCCCGGCTTCGAACTCGCTGCCGGAGGTGAGCACAACCAGCTCTCGCGGGAAGATCAGGAAGACGAGCGTGAGCGGGGTGGCGGCCGCAGCGAGAACGTCGAACGTCCTTTGCACGAGCGGCCGGAACCGGGGGTTCCCGGTCGCGAAATAGTGGGTGAGAGAGGGGAAGACCGAAAGCGCGATCGACGCCACGATCAGGTCCGAGAGCTCGAGGAACTTGTAGGCGGCTCCGTAGAAGCCCACCTCTTCGGCCGGCCGCACCAGGGCCAGGATCACGCCGTCGACCTTGAAGAAGATCTGGCCGAGCCCGATCGCGAGGCCGACGACGAGCGAACCCCTGACGAGCGCCTTCCAGTACGGCACGTCGATGATCGGCCGCAGTTGCACGAGGCGTCCCACGACGGCGAGGTCGACGACGAAGGTGACGACGACGCCGATCACCTGGGCCCACACGACGCCGGCGAACCCGAGGTCGGCCGCGAGCGCGCCGAGGGTCAGGGCGAGCGCCGCGCCGCGCCCGATCACGTTCGCTGCGACCGCCCAGTGCATCTTCAGCTGCGCCTGGAGGACCGGCAGAACGGCGACGTTCATGAGCGTGGCCCACGCCCCGACCGACCAGATCAGCACGGCGAGCTTTGTGTTCTCGTCGAACGGGATGACGAGCCCGAGCAGCACCATGGCCGCGACCGCGACCGTGGAGAGCGCGGCGCGGAGCGGCAACGAGCGCCTCATGACCGATTCCGTGCTCTCGGGCTTCGCCGAGATGTCCCGGAGCACGGTCGTCGCCAGACCGAGGTCGGAGAGGACGATCGGAATGAACAGGAAGCTCGTCGCGGCGACGTACGAGCCGTACGCGCCCGGGCCCAGGCCCCGGGTCATCGCGACGAACGTGAAGAAGGAGATTGCGGCGGCGAGCGCGCTGCCGCCGATCTGGACGATCGAGTTGGTCGCGAGCCGAACCGCCAGCCGCTCGCCGCCGGCGGATCCGGTGCCGGTGCTCCCCTGCTCGGTCAGCGCGGTCTTCTCAGCCCACGCGGAGACCCGGGCGCTCCGCCTGCCGCCGTACGTGCTCGATCACGTCCGCCAGGATGGCGTCGAGGTCGGTCGCCGGCTCCCAGCCGATCGCGGCCCGGATCCGGTCGATCGACGGGATGCGCTGGAACATCTCCTCGATGCCCTGGCCGTAGACCTCGGAATACGGCACGAAGACGAGCTCCGACGAGCTCCCGGTTGCCGCGAGCACGCGCTGGGCGAGCTCTAGGATGGTCACGACCTCGGTCGAGCCGACGTTGTAGATCTTTCCTGCCGTGTCCGGGTCGGCCATCAGCCGGTGTAGGGCGCCTACCACGTCGGTCACATGACAGAAACAGCGCGTCTGCGACCCGTCGCCGTGCACCTCGAGCGGCTCCCCTGCGAGCGCGCTCTGGACGAAGCGCGGGATGACGTTGCCGTACTCGCCGCTCTGTCGGGGGCCCACGGTGTTGAAGAGGCGGGCGATGACGCAGCGCAGCCCTTCCTCCTCGTGGCGGGCGAGCGCGAGGAACTCGTCCATCGCCTTCGAGTCGGCGTACGCCCAACGCTTGGCAGTCGTCGGGCCGTAGATCCGCCGCGCATCCTCGCGCAGGGGGAGATCTTCGCCGGGATGGTCTCCGTAGACCTCGGAGCTCGAGGCCACGAGCACGGGTTTACCGAACCGGCC
>Ga0180121_10000132_pt1 | contig 26794 bp, 21 predicted proteins | sample AntDrymUQ5402106_2_FD_129676 | JGI IMG/M metagenome (GOLD analysis project Ga0180121, IMG submission 129676) | Polar desert sand microbial communities from Dry Valleys, Antarctica - metaG UQ540 (21.06) (version 2) (version 2) | ecosystem: Environmental > Terrestrial > Soil > Desert | place...
GGGAGCGACCAGCGCGCCGGTGGGACACGCGGGCAGGCAGGCCGCGCAACTTCCGCAGCCGCGGGTCATCGGTCGGTCTGGTTCGATCGCCAAGTCGGTGACCACCGATCCGATCAGAAACCACGGTCCGAGCCCGGGGGCAAGAACCATCGAATTCTTCCCCCACCAGCCGATCCCGGCTCGAACCGCGGCGGCGCGATCGACCAACCGATTGTCGTCGCAGAGCACCTCGGCGTCGTGACCGGCCCCGAGGAGGGCTTTCTGGATATCTTCGAGACCCCGGCGCAACGGCTCGTAGCCGGGGAGACGAGCCGAAGCCGCCACCATGCCTGAGTCCGCGCGTTGACCGGTGGACGGTCGGTAGCTCTTCGCCGCCACGACCAGCGTTTGGGCCCAAGGAAAATGCGACCGCAGATTCGTGGCTGCGCCTGGGTCGGTGTAGGTAAAGCCGAGGCGACCGCTCAGCCCCTCGCGGTTGCGGCGCTCCAGCTCGCCTTCGACCGCGGGAAAGGGGTCCGTTGCGGCAAAACCGACTCGATCAAGCCCGGCGGCGATCCCGATCGAAATGAGCTGGGTCCGCATCTCCGCTTTCTAGCGCTGGGTCCATCACTAGTCGCAACCTTGGAACCAGTCCCTCTTCGGCGAGCAGCTCGAGGGCCTCGATCTCCTCGGTCTCCAGGTCGAGCGACGAGCCCGAATGGAGGATGAAGGTGACCACACAGTCGTCGCAGGCCTGGGTCTTGTCGGCGATACAGGAGTCGCAGTCGATGTGCATGTCCCCGACCGTATCGGACGCCTGGGACAAATTAGGCAGCGGTCTCGTCGGTGTGGGCGATGTGGATGAGCTGGCGCCAGATCAGCACGACGAAGAGTGCCGAACCTGCGAACGCAAACCAGAACGGGGCGGCGACTCCCCATTGCTGGGCCAGCGCGCCCCCAATCGCCGAGCCGACGACGAGACCGCCAAATACCCCGACCAGGTGTACCGAGCTGACCCGACCTTGGAGCTCCATTGGCACCGCCCGCTGGCGCACCGTCACCGAGGTCGTGCCCCACACGAACGCATGAGCCCCAAAGACGAAGAACACCGGCATCGCAATTCGGGGGTCCCGGGCCAGAGCCAACGCTAGATGGACGAAGGTTTCGATGATCAAACCGATCCGCATCAGGTTGCCAAGGCTCACTCGCCGCGTCAGCCATCCGTAAGAAAGCGTCCCGACCACACCTCCCAGGGCGATCATGGTCGTGATCAACCCGAAACCAACTTCGCCCAATCCAAGCCGGCGCGTCGCGTAAAGCACTAGGACCGACCAGGCAGCGCCAAAGGTGATGTTGAAGGTGAAGATGGTCAGTACCAATGTGCGAACAGCGGGGTTATGCATGGTCCACCGGAAGCCTTCGGCGATGTCGGTGCGGAGCCGAGTGGAAGCAGCTCTATCACGACCATGCGCGGGCAAGGCGACCCGAGCCACAAGCAGGATCCCGAAGAGCACCAAGACCGCCTGGGCGACAAACGGCCAGGCCATGCCGGCGGCAAAAAGCAATGCTCCGAGCGGCGGTCCCACCAACTGGTTCACGGTGACGAAGCCTGCCTGCAGGCGAGAGTTGCCAATCGCCAGGTCGTCGCGGTGAACGATCATCGGGAGCAAGGTGGCCGACGCGTTATCGGCGAAGAGCTCGGCAGTGCCAAGCAGAAACATCGCCCCCAGGACCAATCCTATCGAGACTGTCCCCGTCAAGACCATCGTCGCGAACACCACGAGGATCACGACCCGAACGGCATCGACGGTGACGATGATCGCCTTGCGATTGAGCCGGTCCGTCAAGGCGCCGGCATAAAGACCGAAGACCAAGGGCGCCGCCCATTGCAGCATGGCCGCCAGCGCTACGAGAAAAGCCTGGTCAGTTTGCGAAGCGACAAGGAGCGGTCCGGCGGCGAGGACTATCCCGTCACCGAGGTTCGTGGTCCATGATGAGGCCAGGAGCCAGCGAAATCCCGTGCCCAGCCGACCCGGAGCGACTGCTTCGACGATACGCAGCGTCAAATTGGCCCGAGGTCGGAACTCGGCAGCCAGGCGATGTCCGGCGGAAAGAAAATGTCCAAAGTCCAGTCGAGCGCGACACGCGTCCGTCTCAGCATCGTTGGCAGCTGCAGCAGGTAGTAGCTCCGCCAGAGGAACCATCCCACAAGCCCCGAGACCGGAAATCCAAAAACTTGACCAACGGCGTTGCGATGTCCGAGCGAAACCAGCTCGCCCTTGGTGCGATAGCGAAAAGGCTCGACATCGCCGCCTTCCAAGATCGTCTTGAGGTTCCGTCCGAGGTATCGGCCCTGACGCAACGCGAACTGCGCGGTGGGAGGTGAATAACCACCTTGGCCGGTTGGCGAGTGGGCAGCATCCCCCACCGCGAAGACCCGATCGGTAGAAGTTCGAAAATAGCTGTCGACTGGTGGCCTTCCCTGCTCGACGGCGAGCCCGCTCCGGGCCAGCAACGGATGGGGCTTGACCCCTGCTGCCCAGACGACATTCTCGGCCGCGATCCTCCGGTCGTTGGCAAGAACGATGCCCTCCTCGTCAAGCGAGGCGACGGCCGAGCCCAGCACCAGCTCCACCCCGCGCCTGCCGAGAGCCCGCGCCGCGGCATTGGAAAGCGATGGCGGCAGAGCCGGTGTCACCCGGTCGACCGCATCGACCAAAGTGACAACCGGCGGCCGTCCCCGTGAGTAGAAGCGGCGATGGACCTCATTGAGGAAGTCGGCTAGCGACGCCGTCACCTCCGCTCCCGAATAACCGGCGCCGACGACCGCCACCGAGGTCGTTCCCTTCGCTTCCATTTGCGCCAGCAGCCGGTTTCTGATCCGGAGAGCGTCAACGATCGTCTTGAAGGCGAGCCCGTGTCCCTCCACTCCGGTCACGCCAAAGGTGTTGGAAACCGAGCCGATCGCGATCACCAACACATCTCCGCTAACGGTGCGCTGCCCTCCCTCGAAATACGGCGCAACCTTCAAGCTGTGACTCCCGGCATCGATCGATTCGATCACGCCTTGGACGATCTCCGCTTGCGGGGCGAGCTCGCGCAAGGGAGCGATGATGTGCCGGGGATCGACGTCTCCAGCCGCGACCTCGGCAAGCATCGGCGTGAAGAGCAGGAAGTTGTCGGAGCTGACCAGGGTGACGTCGACTCCGGCCCGCCCCAGCCCGTCCGCCACCTGGGATCCCGCGAACCCACCCCCGGCCACGACAACTCTCATCGCACCCAACTTTATGCGAACCCTGGGTTCGCAGCGTTGTTGTACAACGACCCCAGCCCACAGAACGGGCGAATTGGAGCTACGGCGCCGGCATCGTGAGGTTGACCGCCTCGCCGTCGACGGTCCCGGTGACAGTGGCCACCGCATGGTGGTCGTAGTCGTTCCAGGTAATCACGAGGCGTCCAGTCGCCACGCCGGTGAAGCGCACATCGGCCTTGATCTCGCCGGTAAAGCGGTTCCAGTCGACCGCACCCGCCACTTTGAGATCGTTCACGTAGACAAGATTCGACAATTTGAAACGGACGATGTCGAGACCGGTGGAGGTGAACGTTCCCCCGCGCAGCCCAACTCCGTCGTACCCGTACATGTTCATCCAACGGGGAAAGATGTCGCCGACGGTGTCGGCCACGGCCCGCGTTACTTGGCCACCGTGGACGGAGGCCCCGGAGGCGGGAACAACGTCGGCCAGTTCGGACGGGAACGACTCGACGGTCCGCACCTCTTGGTAAGTCGTGGCGGCGCAGCTCACGTCGCCAGGGTCGCCGCCGGTGGCTACAAACCGAACCGCGATCTCCGAGGTGCAGCCGTGATAGTCACCCAGAGCGACGACATGCGCGACATTTGGCACCTCGACAAAGGTTGAATTCGGAAAGTGGCTCGCAACCTCGAGGGACTCTTCCGGCGACGTGATCGAGTCAAGGTCTCCCACCATCACCAAGACCGGTACGTCGGGATAGGTGTGAGGCTCCGGTAGCGGCGGCACGAAGGGATCGGGTGCTGGCCAGGGGAGGCAGAACGTGGCGCCGACCCAGTCTGCGGCTACCCACTCGTCGACCGTGAACGGGTAGAAGCCGTCGGGATCGGTGGCCTTCACTTCTTCAATCGCAGCTTGTAGTTGCGCCTCACGGGCATCGAGCGGGGCAAAGATGTCCCAAAGCTGCGGATAGTCGTTGCAGGCCACGGCGACGTAGGCCGCTTCGGAAAATTCCTCGATGGGACCGGCATCGCCCCACCAGGTCTGCTCGGCCATGATCCGCAACAAAGGTGCGGGGTCGGCGTGGTCGAGCCAGGCCTGTCCGGCGGCGTCGAGCTCTCGATAGACGGTGTGGCCATAGGTGGCCGATCCCATCAGGAAGATCAGGCCCGGTACGTCGACGGTGACCTGACGGCGCACACCATCGGCGTCGCGGGCCTCGCCGGTTAAAGGCTCAACGGCGAGGGCATCGGCCAACTTGCGGAGTCGGTCGATGGGGTCACCGCCAAATGCCGCACACTGCAAGTCGCGCGCGCAAACGGCCTGAAACGCATCCACCATCGCCCGCCCAATGTCTCGGTACCAGGGGTCCAGACCTTCCACCGGATAGGCGGCGTCGAGGGTGACCGTACGGACCCGATCCGGGTGCCGGACGGCAAACGTTTGCGCAAAAAAAGTGCCGTACGAGTCGCCGTAAAGATCGATGCGATCGATCGACAAGTAGTCGAGAACCGCCGCCATGTCGTCGGCCGCAAAAGCACTGCCATAAACGTCGCTAGTGGTCCCGAGCTGCTGGCCACAGGCCTCGACCGCGGTGGCGTAGTCGCCCCGGTAGGACTGGAGCAGCCGGCAGTTGATCGGATCCGACAATCCGGTCCCCCGGTTGTCGACGATGAGCACATCGCGTGTGTCTCGCAGCGGCTCGTAAAGGTCGAGGTACCAATCGGCGCTGGCGGTGGAAGCATATCCCGGGCCTCCCTCAACCGCGACGATCGTTCCCTCTGCCGATCCCGACCGGGCGGGATAGAGGTGAAAGCCGATCTCGATCGTGCCTGCACCAGGATCTGAGGGATCGAGCGGGCGGATGATCGAGCCGCACAGCACCTGTCGCATTCCAGGGCACGGCCTTACGCCTTCGACGACTGGGACCGGTGCCGCCGTCGACGGCGCTGGCACCAAGGCGAGCGAAACCAGGATGACAATGACCAAGGAGACCCGGCGCCGCACGGCTGGCACGCTACCAGTCTGGGGCGCCATAACCTCGGCCTCGTGACGGACACCTTCAACGAACCAGTCACGATCTATGACCTGCAGGGCCGCGAGGACGCCAAGATCGACATCAAGCGGATGCCCGATCTGGTACGCCGAGCCTCGCGGTTGGTGCTCACGGCAGGGAAACGCGAGTTCGTGATCTCGACGGCTTTGCAAATCGTCTCGGCCACCGCGATCGGTGTTCAGCTCATTGTCGGCCGCGGCGCGTTGGCCCAGTTGCTCGAAGCCGACCGCTCGGGAACGGGTCTGGGCGCGGTCGCACCCTGGGCGCTCGGCCTTGCCGCGCTGACCGCTCTCTCGTTGTTCGCTTCGGTGGTCCAGCGTGAGCAGCAGCAGATCCTGGGAGAGCTGGTCAGCCGGTCCATGCACGGCCGGGCACTCGCAATCGCCGCCAAAGTCGAGCTCGCCGCCTTCGAGCACCCAGACTTTCACAACCGGCTGCAACGAGTTCAGAGCGGCTCCCAGCAGCCACTCAACATGGTTTACGGCGTCAGCGGTCTCATTTCCGCTCTGATGGGAGTGATCGGAGTATCAGTTGCCCTCGTCGCGATCGAACCGCTGCTGATACCCCTCGTCCTAACGGTCCTCCTACCCGCATGGCTGGCCGCTTCCCGTCGAAGTTCGGCGTTCTGGAATTTCTTCTTCCGGATGACCCCCACAGACCGGGAGCGGAATTATGTGAGCAAGCTCCTCAGCGGACGCGACGAGGCCAAAGAGGTCCGGGCTTTTGGCCTCGGCCACCTCCTCCTCGATCGTTGGAACCGTCTCTTCGATCATCGCCTCCAAGAGCTGCGATCGGTGGCGCGCAAGCAGCTGTTTTTCACTCTCCTGACGACGGCGGTCATTGGCGCGCTCCTCGGCGGTATCATCCTGCTCATCGCGTTCCTCGCTTCGAGCGGCCGCGTCACCTTGGCAGAGGCAGGAGTTGCTGTGGCCGGAATTGCGGTCGTCGGCGCCCGCTTGGCCGGCGCCGGGTGGTCAGTAAGCACGTTGTCGGAGGCCGGCTTCTACCTCGACGACTACGACGTCTTCCTGAGCCTCGGCGGCGAAACTCCCCAGGTCACCCAGCCCACCCCGCTCGGTTTTGACCGGATCACGACGACCGAGGTGACCTTCACCTACCCGAGTGCGAGCGAACCGGCGCTGATCGAGGCGTCCGTTCACATCGACCGCGGTGAAGTGGTCGCCCTGGTCGGTGAGAACGGCTCCGGCAAGTCGACGATGGCAAAGCTGCTCGCTGGCCTCTATCGACCCGATTCCGGGACCGTGGCCTGGGATGGGGTCAACATCGCGAGTGTCGATCCCACCGACTTCAGCCGGCAGGTAGCGATCATCTTTCAGGATTTCTTGCGTTATCACCTTTCCGCGTCCGACAACATCGGGCTTGGGCGGCACGAAGCAGCCGAGGACCGGTGGGCAATCAGCGACGCTGCCAGCCAAGCCGGCGCCGATGGCTTCATCGAGAAGCTGCCCAATGGATACGAAACCTTGCTTGGACCCGAGTTCCTCGGTGGGGTCGATCTTTCCGTTGGGCAATGGCAGCGGATGGCCCTGGCCCGAGCCTTCTTTCGAAACGCTCCTTTGGTCATCTTGGACGAACCGACTGCGGCCCTTGATGCCCGGGCCGAGCATGAGCTGTTCGAGAAGATTCGCAGCCTGCTGATGGGCCGGACCGTGCTGCTCATCTCGCATCGCTTTTCCTCGGTCCGGACCGCCGACCGGATCTACGTCTTACACGAGGGTCGGGTGGTCGAGGATGGCACCCACGACGACCTCCTTGCCGCCAACGGGCGCTACGCCGAGATGTTCAACCTGCAGGCGGCGGCCTATCTCGGTTAGCGAAAACCCAGAGGAGCTTTCATTCGCGCCAATCCCGCCGATATACTCGCCATGGCAATGACCCAAGTGAATTATTTGGCGATCCTCGTACTTCCGTAGCGCACACGCCTCAACCCCCGCGTGTGCGCCCATGTGACCCTCCCCCACGGGAGGGTTTTCCATTACCGCAGCCAACCCAAAGAGGAAACCATGACCAAGATGACCGGAGCTCAGGCACTGATTGCCTCACTCGAGCACGAGGGTGTCGACGTCATGTTTGGGGTCCCCGGCGGCGCCATCCTCCCCGCCTACGACCCGCTTCTCGACTCCCCCATTCGCCACGTCCTCGCCCGGCATGAACAGGGAGCGGGGCACATGGCGGAGGGCTATGCCTGGGCGACGGGGCGGGTCGGAGTGTGCATGGCCACCTCGGGTCCGGGCGCGACCAACCTGGTGACCCCGCTGGCCGATGCATTGATGGACTCGGTGCCGATTGTGGCGATCACTGGCCAGGTGCCGACCTCGGCCGTCGGCAACGACGCGTTCCAAGAGGCATACACCACCGGGATCACCATGCCGGCCACCAAGCACAATTACTTCGTCACCGATCCCGGCGAGATCACAGAGATCATCCATGAAGCGTTCCATATCGCTTCCACCGGCAGGCCGGGTCCGGTCTTGGTCGACATCCCCAAGGACATCCTCAACCAATCGACGATCTGGCATCCGCCCCATGATCTCGCCCTGCCCGGCTACAAGCCCACCGTCGACGGCCACCCGCGCCGGGTCAAGGAAGCCGTCGAGCTGATCCACGACGCCAAGCGGCCGGTGCTCTACGTGGGTGGTGGGGTGATCAAGGCGAACGGCGCGAGCGCGTTGCGCAGGCTCGCCGAGGCCACCGGCATCCCGGTGACGACCACGCTGATGGGTCGCGGAGCCTTTCCGGATTCCCATCCTCTAGCGATGGGAATGCCGGGCATGCACGGCACCTATACCGCGATCACTGCGATCCAAAAAGCCGACCTTCTCATCGCGGTAGGAGTGCGCTTCGATGATCGGGTCACCGGCAATCCGAAGTTCTTCGCCCCCCATGCCAAAGTCATCCACATCGACGTCGACCCCGCCGAAATTGGCAAAGTGCGGGCGGCCGACATCCCCATCGTGGGCGACGCCGGCCGGGTGCTCGAGCAACTGCTGGCTGCCTGGGGCGACCGCGAGGCGGCGGATCTGCGGGCGTGGACCGAAACCATCAACCGATGGAAATCCGAGTACCCGTTGCGATACGAGCAAACTCCTGATGGCCCGATCAAGCCCCAGTTCGTGGTCGAAGAGCTCTATCGGTTGACCGACGGCGACGCCACCATCGTCGCCGGGGTCGGCCAGCACCAGATGTGGGCCAGCCAATTCTGGAAATTCGAAGATCCGCGCCGATGGATCAACTCGGGAGGACTCGGGACAATGGGCTTTGCCGTCCCGGCTGCGATCGGAGCCAAGGCGGGAACCCCGGATGAGCTGGTGTTCGCCCTCGATGGCGACGGCTGCTTCCAGATGACCTTTAACGAGCTCATCACCGCGTCGACCGAGAAGATCCCGATGAAAGTGGCGGTCTTCAACAACGGGGTCCACGGCATGGTCACCCAATGGCAGCGGCTGTTTTACAACAGCCGGTTCTCGGCGACCTACCTGGGCGATGGGATCGACTATCCCAAGCTGGCCGAATCGCTGGGCTGTGTCGGTCTCAAAGCCGAGACTCCCGACGAGCTCGGACCGGCTTTGGAAAAAGCGCTGGCTATCGATGACCGGCCGGTCGTGGTCGAAGTGGTGGTAGATCGAGAGGAGATGGTTTTCCCGATGGTCCCCGCCGGGGGCTCGAATGACGAGGTAATTCTCGGACCGACCGAGAAGGTCATCTCACCGGCAAGCGACTTGCCGTGAATCACACACTGTCGGTCGTCGTCGAAGACAAGCCAGGGGTGCTGGCGCGGGTGTCCTCTCTCCTCGCCCGGAGAGGGTTCAACATTCACTCGCTGGCAGTCGGGCCTTCGCACGAGGACGGGATGTCACGCATGACGGTGGTGGTCGAGGCACCCGACGTCGAGCAGGTCAAGAAGCAGCTTCACAAGCTGATCAACGTCGTTCGGATCTCCGAGTTCGATCCGAGCACCGTGATCGAACGGGAGATCATGCTGGTCCGCGTCTCCGGGGGGCCTGGCAAGCGAGGCGAGATTCTCGAGATCGCCTCGATCTTCGATGCGATCGCGGTTGACGTCGGCCACAACTCAATCACGTTCCAAATCGCCGGCGATCCGCGCAAGGTGAACGACTTCCTCGAGCTGGTCCGTCCCTACGGCCTGGTGGAGCTCGTCAAGTCGGGGCGGGTGGCGCTTTCGCGAGAGCTCAAAGGCAAGCCTTCGGCCCGGTTGCGGGCTGTCAACTGATAAGGAGAATCGATTGGGAAAGATCCTTTACGACGCGGACGCCGACCCCGCTTTGATCAAGGGGCGGAAGGTGGCCGTGATCGGCTACGGCAGCCAGGGGCACGCTCACGCGCTCAACCTTTCCGAGTCCGGGGTCGACGTTGTCGTCGGCCTGCGACCGAGCTCGTCCTCGGCAGCGAAAGCGGGCGAAGCGGGTCTCAAGGTGATGTCGCCGGCTGAGGCGACGGAGTGGGCCGACGTGGTGATGATGCTCGTTCCCGATCAGCACATGGGTGACCTCTATCGCGACGAGATCGCACCCCATCTAGAGCCGTACGACGCTCTCATGTTTGCTCACGGTTTCAACATCCATTACGGCGCGGTGATGCCGCCTGAAGATATTGACGTGCTCATGGTGGCGCCGAAAGGGCCGGGCCACCTCGTCCGCCGGACTTATACGGAGGGCTCCGGCGTGCCCTGTCTCCTCGCTGTGCACCAAGACACCACCGGCACCGCCCACAACCTTGGCCTTTCCTATGCCGCGGCCCTCGGTGGCACCCGCGCCGGGGTGCTCGAAACCACCTTCAAGGAGGAGACTGAGACCGACCTTTTTGGCGAGCAGGTCATCCTCTGCGGCGGTGTTTCGGCTCTGATCAAGAACGCCTATGAGACCTTGGTCGAGGCCGGCTACCAGCCGGAGTCGGCGTATTTCGAGACGCTGCACGAGCTCAAGCTCATCGTCGATCTGCTCTATGAGGGCGGACTCTCGTGGATGCGCTACTCGGTCTCCGACACGGCCGAGTATGGCGACTACACCCGGGGCGGTCGCATCGTCACCGAGGAGACGAAAGTCGAGATGAAAAAGGTGCTTACCGAGATCCAGTCGGGGGCGTTTGCCAACGAGTGGTTGGCGCAGGCGCGCGAGGGAGCGCCCTTCCTGCTCGAGCAGCGCGAGGCCAACCGCAATCATCCAATCGAGAAGGTGGGACGCGAGCTGCGCGCACTGATGCCGTTCTTGACTCCGAAAGAAGCACCATGAACGATCGCCTGGTCATCTTCGATACCACGCTGCGCGACGGCGAGCAGGCACCCGGGATTGCCCTCACGCCCGAGGAGAAAGTCACCATCGCCCATCAACTGGCCCGCCTGCGCGTCGACATTCTCGAAGCCGGGTTTGCTGCCAGCTCCCCCGGTGACTTCGAAGCGGTGTCCCGTATCGCCCGTGAGGTCAAGGGGCCAGTAATCACCTCGCTCGCTCGGGCTCATCCCGACGACATCGACCGCGCGTTCGACGCGCTGAAAGATGCCGAGCGTTACCGCATTCACGTCTTCATGTCGACCTCGCCGATCCACATGGAGAAGATGCTCCGGCTGACTCCCGACGAAGTCTTCCGGGCGAGCGTCGAAGGAGTCCGTCGCGCAAAGAAATACACCGACGACGTCGAGTTCTCTCCCCAAGATGCGACTCGCTCCGACCCCGACTTCATGATCTCGGTCTGTCGGGCGGCAGTCGAAGCGGGAGCGACGACCATCAACATTCCCGACACAGTTGGCTTCGCCACTCCCCGCGACTTCGTCGACCTCCTCGAACGTGTCTTCCGCGAAGTAAAAGGCGGCCGAGATGATGTGGTCATGTCAGTCCATTGCCACAACGACCTGGGCCTCGCGGTAGCCAACTCGCTCTCCTCGATCGCAGCCGGCGCCAGACAGATCGAAGGCGCGATCAATGGCATCGGGGAGCGGGCCGGAAACACCTCGATCGAGGAAGTGGTTATGGCGGTCAAGACCCGGCAGGACGCCTACGGGGTTGAGCTCTCGGTCGACACCACCCAGCTCTATGAAACCTCCCGGCTCGTCTCCCGCCTTACCGGCTATCCGGTGCAGTTCAACAAAGCGGTGGTCGGACGGAATGCTTTTGCCCACGAATCCGGCATCCATCAACACGGGGTGCTGCGCGACAAAGAGACCTACGAGATCATGGACGCCGCCGATGTTGGCCAGGAGGCCGCTCAGATCGTGCTCGGAAAGCACTCGGGGCGGGCCGGTTTCGCCGCCGCGCTCGACAAAATGGGAATCGTCCTTGAGGAAGAGTCCTTTGCTCGCGCCTTTAGCCGTTTCAAACAACTGGCCGATCGCAAGGTGCAAATCGGCGAAGACGAGCTGAGAGCGATCGTCGAAGATCAGTTCGGACCGGCGACCGCGAAGATCCGGCTGATCGGCCTCCATGTTGCCGGCGGCAACGAGGTCACACCGACAGCGACCGTCCGGGTCGAAAAGGATGGAACCGAGCAGGTCTTTTCCGGCCAGGGAGACGGGATGGTCCACGCCACTTTTGCGGCTTTGCGGCTCGCGTTCGGGATCGATCCCAAGCTGATCGACTACCGGGTCGTGCCGGTGACCTCCGGCGCCGACGCCCTGGCCGAGGTCAGCGTCGTCGTCCAAGTCGGCGAACGGACGTTTGGGGGCCATTCGATCAACACCGACGTAGTCGAGGGTTCGGCCGAGGCGTTTGCCAACGCACTCAACAAGTCCAGCTAACTTCATTCTTGCGTAAACCCCGCCCAAGTTGATCAATTGGGGGGCACAGATCTACGCAAGAATGAAATGAAGGAGTTTTCTCAAATGCACGTTCGCCGAAGTCTCTTATTGATGCTCGTGGCCGTTCTGTCGATTGCCTGTGCGAGCGGGTCCGCAGACACAACTACCAGCACCACTGTGGCGGTCGAAACCGAGGGAACGACCGATTCCGGATCGGTGGGGAGCCTTTCCGACATGCCCCAGGAGTGCCTCGACGCCTTCGACGCCTTCCTTCGGGAGATCGAGCCATTAGTGGCCGACTTTGACTTCGTGAACTCGACTACGGCCGAACTCGAAACTATGCAGGTGGAGTTGGATGCTGCTTCCGCGTCCTTCAACGAGGAGACGGCGAGCTGCCCGGAGCTCGACATGGACACCGAGGAGAGCTTCGCAGCCATGATCGACTACGCGCGGGATGTCGCCCCGGGGACCGTTCCCTATCTTGAATACGCCATGTCCTTTTTAAGCGAAACGCCAAGTGCCGGCACCGGCGATTGCGAAACTGATGTCGACTCGTTGATGGAGATTGTCAATTCCGGCACCCCAATGAGCGAGCTCACCCTCGGTGAGGTGCAGACGGTCAGCGGGCTTCTCGCATCGATTTCCGCGTCATGTTCGACCGAGCGCTACACCGAGGTCGTCGCCGACCCGGCCGTTTCGGAGTTCCTTGCCGGCACCTAGCCCGGGCTGACACCGGATAAGGAGGGCTCCATAAGCACCGGCCTTGGGCTGGGCCTCATCGGAATCCTGGTCCTCATGACAGGGTTCTTTGTCGCGGGCGAGTTCGCGTTGGTGGCGGTCGACCGGAACCGGGTCAAACGCCTGGCGGCCGAAGGCGATCGCAGGGCCGGTCAAGTCGAAAAGTCGCTCTCCCGGCTGTCGTTCGAGCTTTCTGGGGCGCAACTCGGCATCACCGTCACCTCGCTTCTGACCGGCGCCATCGCCGAACCCGCTTTGGCCGGCATCTTCGAGCCATTGCTCAAGCGGATCGGTTGGGAAGGAGTGACCGACCGACCGGGCTTCGCCATTGGGCTGGCATTGCTCTTGGCCAACCTGGCGGCGATGCTCGGTGAGCTCGTCCCGAAGAATTTCGCCCTGGCGCGTCCCTTGCTCACTGCCAAAGGCATCTCAATTCCGATGTCGTGGCTCAACCAGCTGCTGCGGCCGGTGATCCTGATGCTCAACCGGGCTGCCAACTGGACGGTCCGAAAACTGGGCATCGAGCCCAGGGAGGATCTGGCCGGAGTTCGCTCCCTCGAGGAGCTTGAGCTGATCATCCGCTCCTCCGGTGAGGAGGGGGAGCTCGACGACGACGAGCTTTCGCTTCTCACCCGAGCCATCTCGTTCACCGAAAAAGTCGCCTCCGATGTGATGGTCCCGCGAGTGTCGGTTGAGGGGCTCTCCCGTCACGATTCAGTCGCAGACCTTCGACGAGCCGCGCTCAACACCGGGCATTCGCGCTTTCCGATCTTTGGCGAAGACCAAGACGAGATCGCCGGCGTGGTCCACGTCAAAGACACTTTTCGTATCCAATCGGATAGACGCTCGATCACCCCGCTGGGCGAGGTCGCCAAACCGGCGCTGATCGTCCCCGAGTCCCGCCATCTCGATGACCTGCTCATCGACATGCAGCGCCAAAGACGGGCGCTGGCGGCCGTAGTGGACGAGTACGGCGGCTTCGCCGGGATAGTCACTGTTGAGGACCTCCTCGAGGAAATACTCGGCGAGATCTCTGACGAGCATGATGCCCCCAGCCCGAGCCCGGTCTCCCCCGTGACCGGCGAGCCGGTCGAGGTCGCGGGGTTGATCAACCGTCACGACCTCGAGGAGCAGTTTGACCTCAAGCTGCCCGACGGGCATTTCGAGACTCTGGGGGGCTTTCTCATCTCCCAGCTCGGGCGATTCCCCGCAGCCGGTGAGTCCATAACTTTCGGTCCCTTCACATTCGAAGTCCTGGTGATGGAAGGTCACAGAATTGATCGCGTTGGGGTCACTCGGGTCGAAAACGGGCGATGAACTTCGGCGCGCTCTTCTGGATGATCGTCCTCCTACTGGCCAATGGATTCTTCGTCGCCTCTGAGTTTGCTTTTACTGCGGCCCGCCGGCAGGTGATCGAGGACCTGCCCGGGCGCGGGGCTCGTGCCGCCGTCGTCACCATGCGCAACCTTCCTGACGCTCTCGCGGGAGCGCAGGTGGGAATCACACTGGCCACCCTGCTTCTCGGTTTCGTAGCCGAACCAGCCGTGGCCGGGATCATCGAGAACCTCATCGGATGGCTGCCGATGCCGCCGGGCGTCACCCACACCGTCTCCCTGATCGTCGCGCTTCTGCTGGTGGTTTTCTTGCACATGGTGATCGGCGAGATGGCTCCCAAGAACATCGCCATTGCCACTCCGGAGCGTTTAGCGGTCTTGCTCAGTGTTCCGTTCCGCTGGTTCCTGACCCTATTTCGGCCGTTGATCGCAACGGTCAACGGGGTCGCGAAGCTCGTCCTCCGCCTCTTCGGAGTGGAGCCACGGGGCAAGCTGGAAACGGTCCACTCGGCTGAGGATCTGGCAGTGGTGATCGCTGCCGGGCGGCAGGAAGGGATCTTTGAGGAGTTCGCCAGCAAGCTGCTCTCGGGGGCCATTCGTTTCTCGGAGCGTGACGCGTCTGAGGTGATGGTCCCGCGACCTGACATCGTCGCCCGACCCACCGATGCCACTCCCCGACAGCTCGAGCAGATCATCAACGACGAAGGGTTCTCTCGCATCCCAATCATCGGGTCAAACATCGACGATCTCATCGGGTTTGTCCACGCCAAGGACCTGCTGTCGGTAGCTGATGAGGACTATGACCAGCCAATCAAACCGGCGCTCATCAGACCGCTCCTGGCTGTGCCCGAGTCAGCTTCGATCCGCCTGCTTCTGAACGAGATGCAACGAAGCGGCCGGCACCTGGCATTGATCGTCGACGAGCACGGTGGTACCGCCGGGTTGCTCACCCTCGAGGACATCGCCGAAGAACTGGTCGGTGACATCCGCGACGAGTACGACGCGAGTGAGGACACTCCCCGCCAACTCACGGGGCGCGATCGGTACCACGTCCCGGGGGCGATCAGACCCGACGAGCTGCGCAGCCTGACCGGGCTCAAACTGCCGGAAGGGGAATACGAGACGCTGGGCGGCTACGTAATGGACCGGCTGGGAAGGATTGCCCGCAAAGGCGACAGGGTCGACGTCGAGAACTGGACCATCTGGGTGAAGCAAATGGACGGCCGGCGGGTGACCGAACTCGAACTCCAAAAGATCTGAATCCATTCCTGCGTAAGAACCCCGGGCCAAATTGATCTACTGTGGGGGGGCGCAGTTTTACGCAAAAATGAGATCTAGATCTCGACGGTGACTCCGATCACGACAACCCGATCCGTTGGCAGCTGGAAATAGTCGGCGGCGCTGCGGGTGTTGCGATGCATGAAATTGAAAAGATGCTCGCGCACCCCGTGAAGGCCTACGCCCTTCCGACCGACAACCCGTTCTTTGGCCAGGAAATAAGTGGTGTCGAGGGGATTGAAGGCAACTTCGGCCATCAAATGCTCGAGGGCGGCCGGGACGTTCGGCTCCTGCATAAAGCCGTAGGTCAAGATGACCTTGAAGAAACGGGAACCCAGATGCTCGATCTCCTCGCGGCGAGCCCCAGGAACCCGCGGTACCAGAGCGGTCTTGACCGTCAGGAACACGACCGAGTGATGAATGGCGTGGTTGTGACGTAGGTTCGCAACGAAGGCAGGTGGCACCGCGTCGGGAGTACGGAACAGATACACCGCGGTGCCTTGCGTCCGATGCACACCCGACTTGGTGAGACTCGTGATGAGCGCTTTGAGAGGTTGGCGGCCGCGCTTGACCTTGTGTTCGAGATAGCGGCGTCCCGCGATCCAGGTGGTCATGATGAAGACCACGATCCCCGCCAGGACCAACGGGAACCAACCCCCGGTCGGGATCTTGAGAACGTTGGAGGCAAAGAAAGCGATCTCGCCGGCGTAGAAGACCCCGATCACCAGCCCCAGCTGCAACCAACCCCATTTCCAATGCTCTTTCGCGTGAAAGGCCAGCAAGGTGGTGGTAATCAGCATTGTCGCGGTGACCGCGAGGCCGTAAGCGGCTGCCAGGTTGGCCGAAGACCTGAACCCGAGGACCAGGCCGATACACACGACCAGAAGAGTCCAATTGACCGCGGGCAGGTACACCTGACCGTGGACGTCAGCCGAGGTGTGGCGAACTTCCATTCGGGGGATGAAGCCGAGCAGGATTGCCTGCTTAGTCAAAGAGAACACCCCGGAGATCAACGCCTGGCTGGCGATCACGGTGGCGATCGTCGCGAGGATCACCAGCGGGAGCAACGCCCAGCCGGGGGCGAGCAGGAAGAAGAGGTTGTCCACCGCTTCCGGACTCTTGAGCAACAGCGCCCCCTGCCCGAGATAGTTGAGGAGCAGGGCGGGAAAGACGACGGCCAACCATCCCAACCTGATCGGGCGAGCGCCGAGATGGCCCATGTCGGCGTAGAGGGCCTCGCCGCCAGTGACAACGAGGACGACCGAACCCAGGGCAACGAAGGCACGCCAGGTGTACTTGGTCATGAACTCAAACCCGTGCAGGGGGTTGAGAGCAGCAAAGACAGCCGGATTGTCCAGGATTTGGATAAGGCCGAGCCCGGCGATGACGAAGAACCAGATCACCATCAGCGGTCCAAAAATCCGACCCACCAGGGCCGTGCCGCGCCTTTGAATCGCGAAAAGGCCGATCAGGATGGCGGTGGCGATCGGGATTACGAAGCGAGCGAGCCCCGGCGCTGCCACCTGCAATCCCTCGACTGCCGCTAAGACCGAGATCGAGGGGGTGATGGCAGCGTCCCCGTACAGCAAGGCGGCGCCGACGATTCCGGCAAACACCAGTTGCCGCCTTCTTCGCCGAGCCTCATCACTCGGAGCGACCAGAGCCGTCAAGGCGAGGATCCCTCCTTCGCCGTCGTTGTCGGCTCGCAGGACCAAGAAGACGTACTTGCCGGTGATGATGATCAGAAGCGCCCAAAAGATGAGCGACAGCACCCCGAGCACCGAGGCCGGCTCGACCGGAATGTTGTGGCGCTCGGCGAAAGTTTCTCGAATCGAATACAAGGGGCTCGTGCCGATGTCGCCATAGACGATTCCTAGCGCCGCCAGCGTGAGACCACCGATGCCGCCGTGACCGCGCCCAGTTGACGTCGAAGAAGCAGCGGCCACGAGCCCGAGGGTAACTTTGCGCCATGACGCATCGGATCGCCGTGATCGGCGGCGACGGGGTCGGGCCGGAAGTGACTAACCAGGCTTTGACCGTGCTCTCAGCGGTGGCCGATCGGTTTGGGTTCGCCTACGAGACAACCGACTACGACCTTGGCGGCCGGCGCTATCTGACCACCGGTGAGGTCTTGCCCGAGACGGTGCAAACGGAGCTAGCAACCCATGACGCGATTCTTCTCGGCGCGGTCGGCACGCCCGAGATCCCGCCCGGCGTTTTGGAACGAGGACTCTTGCTGAAGCTCCGCTTCGATTTCGATCTCTATGTCAATTTGCGGCCGGTCAAGCTTTATCCCGGCGTCGCCTCACCGATCTCAGGGCTAGGTCCGGAGGATTGTGACCTGGTCGTAGTGCGGGAGAACACCGAAGGTCTCTACACCGGGGCGGGCAGCGTCACAGGGCGCGACACGCCGCAGGAAGTCGCGACGCAGGAGTCGCTTAACACCTATGTCGCCATCGAGCGGATCGTCCGTTTCGCCTTCGAACTGGCGATCGCGCGTCGCAACCATCTCACCCTCTGCCACAAGACCAATGTCCTCACCTACGCCGGTGATCTGTGGCAGCGGACTTTCGACAAGGTCGCGGCCGACTTCCCTTCGGTCCGCACCGACTACGTCCATGTCGATGCCGCTTGTCTCTACCTGGTGGCCGACCCCGGACGGTTCGATGTGATCGTCACCGACAACCTGTTCGGCGACATCATCACCGACCTCAGCGCCGCCATCCAGGGCGGGCTCGGGCTCGCCGCCTCCGCCAACCTCAACCCAACCCGCCGGTTTCCATCGATGTTCGAACCGGTCCACGGCTCTGCGCCGGATATCGCCGGACGAGGCTGGGCCAATCCGGTGGCCTCGGTGCTGTCGCTCGCTATGTGCCTCCAGCATCTCGGGGAAGGTGCTGCGAGCAGGGCAGTCGAGGACGCCGCGGTCTCGGTGCTCCCTGATCTCAAAACCATGGGCGGCCCCGACATGGGCATGTCCACCTCGGAAATCGGTGCGCTGATCGTCTCCCGGCTGGTCAAGTAAATCTTCTCGCGACCAATCTGGCCAACTTCGGCGTAAAGGAGGGCATGTTGCGCAAGAAATCGCTGTTGATCTTTCTCGCTACGGCGGGAGTGCTGAGCACGGTCGGAGCAGGACCTGCCGCCGCGGCGGTCGGCGACCAGATCGTCTACGAATGCGTCGGCGATATCTGCGTCATCAACGCCGACGGCACCGGTGAGGTCAACCTCACCAATTCGCCCGGCTGGGAGGAATATGACCCGGTGTGGTCTCCGGACGGAGCCAGGATCGCTTTTACGAGCAATGCTCCGGCCGCTAACAACGCCGATCAGAACTTCGAGATCTTCGTGATGAACGCTGACGGCAGCAATGTCGTCCAGCAAACCATCACCTCCGACCAATTCGGAGAATTCCAAAGCTACGGGCCTACCAGGGGACCGGGCGGCACCGAGATCGCATTCGAGGGCTGGCGGGGCAGTTTCCCCCAGATCATCAAAGTCCCCTCTAACGGGAGCGGCACCGAGACAGTCCTCACCAACCCCGCCGACTCCGCCTCGAAGTTCCAGCCCAACTGGTCAGCCGACGGGAGCAAGATCCTCTTCACCTGGTCCCTCGGCCAGCAGGACGTTTTCGTGATGAACCCGGACGGATCGAATCAGGTCAACCTGACGCCCGACACCGAAGGCTCCGGCCAGCGCGACCCGGTTTGGTCTCCCGACGGCACCCGCTTTGCCTTCACCGACACCCGCTTCTGGAGCTTCCCCACCTTCAACACCGAGATCTTCGTCCGTAACGCCGACGGGAGCGGGGAAGTGCAAGTCACCGACCACGTCAACATCGACGACACCCCATCGTGGTCCCCAGACGGCACCACGATCATTTTCTCGAGCACGCGCGGCGGCATATACGAGATTTGGACGATCGCGGCGCCGCCACCGCAAGCTTCGTTCGCAATGGTGGCCGAAGACGCGGCGACCAAGACCGCGACCTCGAGCAGCGCTGCCGACCCCGATTCCGCTGGTGCTGGCGGCGGGACTGGCCCGTTCAACTTGACCGTCTCGAAAACTGGGACCGGCTCGGGCACGGTGACTAGCGCCCCGACAGGAATCAAATGCGGTAACGACTGCAGCGAAACCTTTTCCGCCGGCGCGAGTGTGACCTTGACGGCCAGAGCCGGCCGGGGCTCGACTTTCACCGGCTGGTCCGCGCCTGCACCGGGACCGGCAGCTGTGTGATCTCCATGACCGAGGCCAGATCGGTCACGGCTACGTTCACGTCCTAGCTCACCCGTTCTGTGGGCTCGCAGGGAAACACAGTGTCCCTGCGAACCCTGGGTTCGCGGTTTTAGCGGCGGTCGCCGAAGTCGGGGGTCGGAGGATGGGCTTCGATTCGCGCCACCACTTCGGCGACGGCGACTGTTAGCTGGCGGTCCTCGCCGCGGGCATAGTCGTCGGGGAGGTCGACTACCTCGATGTCGGGCGTCGCCCCGTAGTTCTCGATGGCGTAGCCCAGGTCGTTGAACCACGTGTGGAACTCGGGCTGGGTGGTCAAGGTCCCGTCGACCAGACTTTGTTGGGGCCAGATTCCGATCACCCCACCCCAGGTCCTGGTCCCAATCAACGGGCCGAGGCCCCTCATCTTGAAGACATGAGAAAAGATGTCACCGTCCGAACCGGCCATCTCGTTGGTCACACAGACCATCGGTCCCAACGGTGAGTCGTCGGGTATTGGATAAACCGCTCGCCAGCGCGTGACCCGAAACCCAACCCGTTCGCGCAAGAGCTTCTCGAGCAGAAGGTGGCTCACGTTCCCGCCGCGGTTGAAGCGGACGTCGATCACCAAGCCGTCCCGATCAACCTCCTCTTTCCACGAACGATGAAACTCCGCGAAGCCCTCGGGGCCCATGTCGGGGATGTGGATGTACCCGGATCGACCTCCCGAAAGGTCCCTCACCATTTCCCGATTGCCGTTCACCCAATCCCGATATCGCAATAGGCGCTCGGAGGCGAGCGCTTCGACGACCACCTCCTTCGCTTTCTCCCGGCCGCGTCGAACGGTGAGCGCCACCGGCCGCCCACCGCGCTCGACAAGGCGGGCGTTGGGTGATACCACGGCGTCGACAGGTTGATGATCGACCGCCATGATTCGATCTCCGGGCCGTAGCTCGACTCCGGGAGCGGCGAGAGGCGAAGCCTGTGTCTTGTCCCATGAGTCCCCTTGGGGCAGGTGCTCGATCCTCCAGGTTGTGCGATCCAAGACAAGATCGGCGCCGAGATGGCCCTGGCTCCACACCGGGACCGGCCGATAGTCGCCTCCGAGCTCGTAGGCATGGGAGGTGCCGAGCTCTCCCTGCATCTCCCATAGGAGGTCGGAGAACTCTGCCCTCGTGGCGACTCGCTCGATCAACGGCAAGTAACGATCGCGCACCTCCTCCCAATCGATCCCGCCCATGGTTTCGGACCAGTAGTGCTGGCGCTGGAGTCGCCAGGCTTCGAGAAACATCTGCCTCCACTCCGCCCCAGGCTGAATCTCGGCTCTGATCCGCTCGAGGTCGACGATGCCCGTCTCGCGCCCGGCTTTGTCGTTGCCCGAGCGGTCGTCCTTCCAGGCCACCGGCACCACGCGCAGTTGCCTCTGAGTCCGAAAGGCGAGGGCTCGACCGTCGGCAGAAAGTGTGTAGTCGATAACGCCTTCCGCGACAGTTTCTACTTTGTCGCTAGCCAGGTCCCATGACTCGAGCTTCGCCCCAATCGGCGCCTCTTCGACGGCAAAGCCGGTAGCCCGTTCGAGAGGCCGCGACAGATAGAAGGCCTTATCCCTAGTGAGCCGGAGACTCGAGTAGTCACCAGCCGGAAAAGGAAAGGCGACGACCCGGGCGGCCAGCGTCTCTGGTTCGAGGCTCTTCGGGCCGCTCTCACCGCTATCGGGTTCAGCCGTCGGTGCCCCCGGCGGCCTCGGAACTCGGTGGGCCGTGGCGAACGGCGAGGGCGAGCCTGCGTCGAGAGGGATAAGCATGGCCAAGACACCGCGGGGAAAGCCGTAGTCGTGGAAGTGCTGATCACGGATGGGCTCGAAAGACCGAACCGAGAGAAAGCTCAGGTAGCGACCGGCAGGGTCGAAGCTCGGACCCCAATCTTCGAACACGGTCTCGCCGATCCGGTGGCTCTCTGCTCGGCTCATGTCATACAGGAACACGTTGGACGTGGTTCGACTAGTCGGTGCGCTAAAGGCCAGGTAGCGAACCCCGGCGATCTCCGGCCCCCAAGCCACACCCGAGATCCATCCGTACTCGCTGCGATGAACCAACCTCGTCGCCGAACGATTCTCGATTGCCAAGACGAGCAATTCGTGACGGTGGTTGGTAAGAGCCAGGAATTCGTTCCCCGGACCAGGATGAATCGACCGGATTCGGCCGAAATCTCCGGTGATGACTCGCCGTTTTCCTTTGTCTTCGATGACGATCGAGTCTTCTCCGTTCTCATCGGTGATCATGACCAAACCATCGCCGTCGGCGAGCCACCCGGCGAGGCGGTGTCTCGCGCTCGAGATCGGCCCGTGCCTCGTGGGAGCTCCTTCCCAGAGCGGCATGCTGAATGCCCCTCCCCGAAAGACCAGCCCCAACGAGTGGCCGGCCGATTGCAGCGACACCGATTCAATCTTTTTCAGGGCGGCGGGTACGAAGCGCCGGTTTCGCTGCGGGCGAGCCGAAGGGAGAGTGATGCGAACTCGCCGGCTCTTGTTCGACTGCGGCTCGTAGAGGTAGAGGTCGGCTCCCGATTGGTAGACGATTCGCCGTCCGTCACTCGACGCAAACCGGGCATAGAAGTCTTGATGATTCGTGTGACGCGTGAGATCCGCGCCGTCGGGAGTGACCGAGTAGAGGTTGCCTACCCCCTCATGATCGGAGAGGAAGTAGATCCGAGACCCGAGCCAGATCGGGTTGGCCATGTTGCCGGCGAGCCTGACGAGAACATCAAAGCGTCCGTCGCCGTCGCGATCGACCCAGACCGATCCGGCCCGGCCACCCCGGTACCGCTTCCACCTCGCCGGGTCAAAACTGTTGCGGCTGATGACGACTCCGTTGCCACGCGGCCGAAACGAGATTCCCTGCGCGGGGCCCCAAAGAAGCTTTGCCACCGCGGCACCTTCCAAAGGGATCTCCCAAAGATGTCCCCAGGCGATGAAAGGCTGCTGATAGTCGCTCGTGACAATCAGCGCCGAGCCATCTTTCCGCCAGCCGACCGGGCGGGTATCTGCGCCGAAATGTGTCAAACGGCGGGCAGGCCCCCCAGCCGCAGGCATGACATAGACATCGAGCTGACCCTCGTCTCGGCCGACAAACGCGACGTTCTTGCCGTCCGGGGAAAACGACGGATACGCCTCCATCCCCGGGTTGGCAGTGAGACGATGGGCGTTGCCGCCGTCGATGGACACGGTCCACAGATCGTCCTCGGAAACGAACACGATTTGCTCCCGATTGACTGTGGGATGTCGGTAGTACCCCTTGACCGTCATTGACTGACTTCGGCCAGGAAGCCGGTCACGGCTGCTTCGTAGCTAGCAGAGCCGACGTTCCAGGAGCGCACGTGTAACGAACAGAAACAAGAGGACAGCAAGCAACTTCTTCATCTAGCGCGAACTTGGTCCGGTGAGGTGGTACGTACCGATCATATGGCCGTCTTCATCCACCACCGGCCAGGGTCCGTCCTCACCCAAGCGGGCCGCCGCTTCGACCAACGACATCTCCGGGGTGAGCGCCCGGGGCGCTTCCATCAGCAAGTCGACGGTGGCGCTGTTGGGAGCGGTCCGCAGCTTCTCTTGGTCGACAAGTCCCACCAGCTTGCCCGCATCGACTACGGCCAGGCGTTGGTCGTGATGGAGTAGCCGCCCGTCAGCAGCGAGGTGCAAAGGGCTGACAAAGACTGGCTCCTCCATGACTTGGAATACACGCGCCGGCGCCGCCCGGACGATGACGGCGCCGCCCTTGGCCGAGGCCCGCAGGCGGGCCCCGGCGCCGAAACGCATCCTCGACAACAGCGAGCCGCCCGCTTCCCCCATGACGAGCAGCGACCCCTCCGGAAGGTTTTGAACGAAGTCGACAGGATCGGTTGCCGCCACCGAGAGTTGCTTCGCCGCGGGGGCCCACTCCCCAAGTCGCGCCACGATCTCATCAGTGACCGTCGCCGGAGTGTCTCCGTAAGCGGCGCTGGCGATGATCAGGTCCGTCTCGAGGCGGTGAGCGAGGTGATCGGAGAGTTTGACGTTGAACTCCGAGTTTGGTCCGCCGGCGACCGCCGCCGCTACGGTCGTGATCGCCTTGCGGTCAAAGTCGATCGGCGCGGCGACATGGATCAGGCTGAAGCTTGCCGGCAGCTTGCGAGCGACAAGAACATCAGCCCGGGCACCGACGCAGGCATCGTCGAGGTCGCCGGTGACACGAGTCGCAGTAGCCGAAAGAAGCTCGGCCAGCTCCGCACAACCCTTGCCCCGGGTGTAGACCACGGCGGGGTCCCGGTGCGGTGACAGAGGATCAGACCGCCAGATCAGGCGCACACCGTCATGGGCGAGAGTGTGCCACAAACTGGCGATTTAGTGGTCTATTGCATCGCTGGGGTCTGCCACCATAAGTGGCGATGGAAATCGGTTGCCTAGAAGAGCTCGAGCCAGGCGAGCGGCGAGTTGCATTGACCCCTGATGTTGTCAAAAAGCTGGTCGCGGCCTCGCATCAGGTCATCGTGGAGCGTGGCGCCGGGACCGAAGCCGGGTTCCTCGACTCGGCCTACGAGGCAGTCGGGGGCCAGGTTGCCGAGCGCGGAAAGGCGCTAGGAGCGGAGATCGTGGCAACGGTTAACTGCCCCGATCCTGAGCAATTGGGCGCCGGACAAACCCTGGTCGGCCTGTTGCGTCCCTACGAGAATCCACGCCCGTTGGCTGCGCTGGCCCAGCGAGGGGTGAGCTCGATTGCTTTCGAGTTGATCCCCCGCACCACTCGAGCCCAGTCGATGGACGCGCTGTCGTCGCAAGCGACTGTCGCCGGCTATCAAGCCGCACTCGAGGCCGCCATGGCCTGCAATCGCTTCTTTCCGATGCTGACCACCGCCGCCGGGACGATTCCTCCGGCCCGCGCCTTAGTCCTCGGCGCCGGCGTGGCGGGGCTGCAAGCGATCGCTACTTGCCGCCGGCTGGGGGCGGCCGTTTCCGGCTTCGATGTCCGCTCGGCCGCCGCCGAGCAAGTCAAATCGTTGGGTGCCAACTTCATCGAAGTCGAGATGACGCCACAGGATGCGGCCCAGAGCGGGGGCTATGCGACCGAGCTTGAAGCAGACGCTGAGCGGCGAGTTTTGGAAGGCTTGGCAGGACCGGTGCAGGCAGCCGACATCGTCATCAGCACCGCTGCCATCCCCGGCCGGCCAGCGCCGCTCCTCATCACCAAGTCGATGGTCGAATCGATGCGCCCCGGTTCGGTCGTTGTCGACGTGGCAGCCTCGACCGGTGGCAACTGCGAGCTGACTCGACCGGGCGAGTCCATCGAGCACAACGGGATAGCCGTCATCGGCTTCACCGACTTTGCCAGTCGCAAGCCGCACGACGCGAGCCAGATGTATGCCCGCAATGTCCTGGCCTTGCTCGGCCTTCTCAATCAAGGCGGAGAGATCAACGTGGACGACGACATCCTCGACGCGGCCACAGTCACCCACGCCGGCGAGGTACGCAACGAGCGGGTCCGCGCCCTTCTCGCCTAGTGGAGTTCGGAGAGGTCCTCGCCCGGCGGCGGATGGTGCGGAACTATCTCGCAGAAGCGGTGGACGACGAAGCCCTCGAGAGGATCATTGCCGCGGCTCGGAAGGCGCCTTCAGCAGGCTTTAGCCAGGGCCAGTCGATGTTGGTCGTGCGTTCCGAGTCGACTCGAAGGGCGATCGCGCAGCTGGCCGGCGAGGACGAGTACGTCGCCGATGGTTTCGACCCGTGGATCTCGGGCGCCCCGGTGCATGTCGTCGTATGCGTCTCCGAGGAGGCCTATCACGATCGTTATCGCGAGGCCGACAAGACCGACCCCGAAGGCAGTGAGATCGAATGGCCGATCCCCTACTGGTGGGTCGACGCCGGTGCGACAATGATGCTCCTCTTGCTGGCGGCCGTCGACGAAGGTCTCGCCGCTGGGTTTCTTGGCGTCCATTCGGTACCCGGGCTGCGTGAGCTGCTTTCAATCCCGGAGGCGGTGACGCCAATTGGGGTCGTAACGATCGGCCATCCGGCTCCTGATCGTCGCTCGGGATCGCTGCAGCGTGGCTGGAAACCCGCCGCGGCAGTCATCCATTGGGAGAAGTGGCAGCCCTGATAACCTCGGCCTCGAATCCTGAGATTCGAGCGCTGGCTGCGCTCCACAAAAGGTCCGTTCGTGAGGACACCGGGACTTTTCTCATCGAGGGCCGGCGAGAGATCGAACGGGCCCTCGCTGCCAGTCTGCAGCTGGTGAAGATCGTTCGCCGGGAAGGGACCGAGCCTCTCGACCTGGGAGTCGACGAGCTGGAGGTCGGTCCGAGCGCCTTCGAGAGGATTGCATACGGCCGCGATGGCCTGTTGGCAGTCGCCCGAATCCCAGCGTTTGAATTGGATCACTGGGCGCCTTCTGACCTGATCCTGGTGGCGGTGGCGATCGAAAAGCCCGGCAACCTCGGAGCCATGCTCCGTACGTGCGACGCCGCTGGAGCCGGCCTGCTCGTCGTCGATCAGGTCACCGATCTCACTAACCCCAACACCGTGCGCGCCTCGACCGGCGCTCTGTTCAATGTTCCGATCGCGGTGGCGGCGAGTGACGACGCGATCGCCTGGCTAGCGGCGTCCTTGTATCGGGTGGTCACCACCACAGTCGCCGGAGGGATGCCGCCCTGGGAAATCGACTTGACCGGGCGCGTAGCGATCGCCATTGGCAGCGAAGATCGTGGGCTGAGCGACCCTTGGCTCGCTGACAGTTTTGATCGAGTAACCCTTCCCCAGCCGGGTGAAGTCGACTCGCTCAATGCCTCGGTGACTGCCGGGGTCCTTCTCTACGAATCGGTTCGGCAACGCACGGCTTAGTCACGCGGCGTGCCTGCCTGCGATGAGCACAGTCAATCGAGCGCTGGGGTCCCCGCGCAATCGGCGTGCCCGCATCCACAGTCCATTGGGCCATGGTCGGAGCCATGCTCGCGGCAGAAATCGCTGCAGTACTCATCGCCCTCCGCAGCTAGGCAAGTGCATCCATCATGCGGACAATCCATAACAAACTCCTGAGCTAGGTTCTCTCTGAATTACCCAGTCGTGGTGGAGATCGAAACAGCGGACCAAACTCAAGGGGCGGAAGCGGTAATCGCCGCTAGCTGGTGTCGGGTGGGGAGTGGTTGGGCCAGA
>Ga0180121_10000133_pt1 | contig 26745 bp, 31 predicted proteins | sample AntDrymUQ5402106_2_FD_129676 | JGI IMG/M metagenome (GOLD analysis project Ga0180121, IMG submission 129676) | Polar desert sand microbial communities from Dry Valleys, Antarctica - metaG UQ540 (21.06) (version 2) (version 2) | ecosystem: Environmental > Terrestrial > Soil > Desert | place...
ATGAGAGGTAGTTTAATGAGATTTCACGCAAAGCTGCAAAGGAAGCAAAGAACTTAATTACTGTGATATTTCAAAACAACCTTTGCATCTTTGCTTCCTTTGCTCCTTTGCGTGAAACAAAAACATGAAGAACCCGATAGGAAATCTAAATAAAGTGTTCGAGTCTCGCATTCGCCTGGGGGTGATGAGTACCCTCATGGTAAATGAGGAGGTGAGTTTTAATGAATTGAAAGAGATGCTTAATGTGACAGATGGAAATCTTGCTTCTCATCTTATAAATCTGGAAGAAAATGGATTCATCAAAGTACATAAAGGTTTTATCGGGAGAAAAACGAATACCACCTATGCAGTTACTAAAGCAGGAGAGAAAGCATTCAGAGAGCACCTGGAAGCATTGGAGAACATGATCAGGGGGATTAAATAATTTTTTTTTTGAACACTTACTTTCAAATTCAAAGCACTTTATTTAAAATAAAAAAAAACATTTATGAATTATTTCCTTTTAAAACTTCCAGTATGACAACTACAACTAAAAGCAACGCCTTTGCAATGATTGGTTTGCTGCTTGTTACACCGACCTTTTATTTTATTCTCATCTCAGTACTCAAATACGTATTCGGTGTACCCTATCTGTTCGACAGCGCGGGCCCCATTCTAGAACAGTATGGTATAAGTGAGGGACTCGGATGGAATATAAACTTGTTGATTCTTTTCGGCCCTGTGCTTGCATTGCTGATGAACCTCACATCAATTTTGAATGTACACTTTGAAAACAGCAAAGACAACTTCGACTGCCGGTTAACGATTTACAAAAAAACGTGGAACCTGGCAGTCGTTTTTTTTAGCGCGCTGGTTTTGGGCACCTTGTTTTTGTATGCACTCGGTGAGAATTGTAACTGTTAGATTTAAAAACTAAATCAATTTATATGAACAATCACGAATGGTTCCCAGGATGCAGTTTCATTGGTCACGACATATGCACTCAAAAATAATTTTTGTAGAAGTAAATAAGAATAATGCGAGCAAAATCATTTAATTGGAATCATAGGTGGCAAAGTTTTCGGTTTGCATTCGCCGGAATAAAAACGTTTATCAGACTGGAGCACAATGCCTGGTTGCATGTTGTAGCTACCATTGCAGTACTCATTGTAGCTGCAGCATCGGATTGTAACAAAACCGAATGGCTTGCGATCATATTTGTAATCGGGCTGGTATGGATCACAGAAGTTTTCAATACCTGTGTTGAAAAGATAATGGACTTCATTTCAAAGGAAAAACATCCTGACATCCGGTTCATTAAAGATCTTTCGGCCGGTGGGGTGTTAATCGCCGCAATAGTAGCTTTCTTAACAGCATTAATAATCTTCATACCAAAATACGTATAACATGAAAATAATAGGGACAATAGCAACAACCCAGGAAGTTTTCTTCCTCCGAACACCTGTAGACCGGATACTTTTTTTATCACTTTTGTTCAGTGGACTGTTGATTATAGGAAGAACACTTCATACCGGAAGCCTAACGTTTGCTTTTCTTACGTGGAATTTATTCCTGGCATATATACCTTATGCAATTACAAACTGGCTCCAATACAAGTCAGGCTTGAAGCTTCGATCATTCAAAGGAACTGCCGTTTTTATTGGCTGGCTGCTATTTATACCCAACTCATTTTACATCCTGACAGATTTGTTTCACCTCGGAAGTGGAGATGGCGCACCATTATGGTATGACCTGGCTTTGATTCTATCCTGCGCATGGAATGGGTTACTACTGGGGTTGGTTTCGGTACGTCAAATGGAAAAATTTCTGCAGGCGAGTTTTGATCGTACAAATGAATGGGTTTTTATTTTTCCGGTGATGTTCCTCAATGCCCTGGGGGTTTACATCGGCCGATACCTGCGTTTCAATAGCTGGGATGTAATTACTAACCCGTTCGGATTAATTGCCGACATGTATTTCATGATAACGCATCCGATCAGAAACGTAAATGGCTGGGCGATGATCATCTGCTTTTCTTTGTTTCTATCAATCATTTACGTAACAGCAAAAGAAGTTAGTAAGGCTTTTAAATAGCGCTATACCCTTCCATCATAGCGGTTGGTTTACACAACTCCCTGTTCTCAGGGAGTTTTTTTGTTACAAGAATTCATAGTAGGTCTTACAATTTGGTAAATGCAAATGGACACCTATAATTTAAAGGGAGGTACATCTTAGATTGGAATAATTTCTATTACCCTGCAATCCGTTATTTTTATTCAGAAATCTAATGAAGATGATTATGAGATCAGCTATGATAATGTTCGTTATTCTTTTGCTGCTTGTTAGCAGCTGCAAGTCTGTTCCGCATTCTAAAAAGAAAAGCGAATGGATGTCTTTGTTCAATGGAAAAGATATCAATGATTGGGTGGTTAAGATCAACGGGCATGAGACGGGCGATAATTTTGGAAATACTTTCCGGGTAGAAGAGGGCATTATTAAAGTAAGTTATGATCAATATAAAGAATTTAATAACCGCTTTGGGCACCTCTATTATAAAACGCCGTTCTCGCACTATCATTTAAAAATTGAATACCGTTTTACCGGAGATTTTTTTAAAAGTGCTCCCGGATATGCCATCCTGAACAGCGGCATTATGTTTCATTCTCAGGATCCGCATACCATGCCTAAGAACCAGAACTGGCCCATCTCTGTAGAAATGCAATTTCTCAGCGGATTGGGAGATGGAAAACCAAGACCTACTGGCAATATGTGTTCTCCGGGTACCAAAATAGTGTATAAGGGAAAACTGGACGATCGTCATTGTATCAATTCCACCTCTAAAACCTACGAAGGAGATCAATGGATAAAAGCAGAGCTGATTGTGCTGGGTGATTCCCTCGTAACTCATATTATTAATGGTGATACGGTTTTACAATATTCAAAACCACAGGTTGGTGGCAATGTAGTTACAGGATATGATCCGGCTTTTAAAGTAGATGGTACATTGCTTAGTAAAGGATTTATAGCGTTGCAAAGCGAAGGGCAACCAATTGATTTCAGGAATGTAGCATTAAAAGTATTGCCGAAAGCATTCTGAAATTTTTTTAGCAGTCAGCTATCAGCGATAGATAATCTAACTATGAGTTTGCTTTAAGTGTTGTTATTAATTATCAGTTATAAAATATAGGTTACAACATAAATTGTTGATCATTGACTGATGATAGCTGACTGCCATTCAAAAAGTCATTTCATCTGCACTCGGTCCATAACTGCCCGGGATAGGTATATTGAGTAACCGTAAGTTTACACCTAATTGGGCTCGATGATGTGTCGTCTGATTCAGCGAATGTCTGATCACTTCATACTTCGTCATTTTTGCGTATATCTGTTCACCATTTCGCATTGTCCATATGGGCAACAAATCTTCTTCTTTTGCCTTGGTAAGAGAATTCCTGCCCTCTGCAAGAGATTTTTGAAATAATGCAACCAGTTCGCTTGTGCTGCTAACAACTGTAGGTTTGTAATCCATGGTCCCAAAATCAAGTTCACTTGTATTAAATGCCATAGAAACCCAGTGAGGCAATTCAGCTAGGTGCACGGTCAGATTTTGTAAAGTCATGCTTTTTTCATGCGGCTTCCAGGAAAATTTATCAGCGGGGACTCGTTCAAGGAATTTTTTAGTAATGATGGCTTCAGAATCAAATTCTTTTAGGAGAAGTGGTAGAATTTGCATCTTTTTTATTTTTCTCAAAGCTGCAAGAAATAAACATATTGAGCAAAGAAATCTGATACAACCGATTAAATTAATCTCCCAATATTTCTATCTGTATATTTATCATCTAAAAATCAAACATGGCATCAACTAAGCTTACCATCAATCCGAATGGATCAGTAAAAGTGGAGGGGGAATTCGAAATAGTAGACAGAAATGGCAATCTATATGGATTGGAAGGAAGAGACGTTGTATCACTATGTCGCTGCGGGCAGTCGAAGAATAAACCATTTTGCGACGGATCTCATAAGGGATATTTCGAACATGAGGCAGTAGCGTTCAATCTTCCTCCGAAAAAACCTATTGTCTGAGAAAGGCTTACTATTTTATCTGATACTCTAAACAGACTCATTTTAAACGGTGGATAATATACTATTTCAGGCGAACCTGCTGTAAGAGACCTGACTGAAAAATAGGAAGTTCAAAATAATTCCACATTCCTGAGACTACATTTCTTTTTTATCTACCAGTTTTTTTTCAATCCTTTTATCGGGGATAAACCACATGGCAGCCACAAAAGCATATAGGGCGAGACTGATATACCCATTCACAAAAGCGAGTAAAATGCCAATGAAATAAATGACAATTGAAAAAATTTCTTTCTGGTCTTTTCCTACAGCAGTTGCGAGAGTAGAATCTTTGCCATGCAGTTTGATGAGTTGGTGGGAAAGAATATAATAAGCCACTCCGCCCATAAAAAGCACAGCCCCATATAATGCTACCGGCCAGGTAGTGAAATGATTTTCTCCCATCCATCCGGTCGCGAATGGAATAATTGAAAGCCAGAATAGGAGATGCATGTTTGCCCACATGACATTTCCATTTATATGATGTATAGCATGTAGCATGTGATGATGATTATTCCAGTATATACCGATATTAATAAAGCTAAGAATGTAGCTGATGAATACCGGAATAAGAGGCTGAAGCGATTGAATAGATTTATCGTGTGGTACCTTCAGCTCCAGCACCATGATGGTTATGATGATGGCAAGTACCCCATCACTAAAAGCTTCGAGTCTGGTTTTTCCCATATTCATAATCACATTTGAGATTACTTTGTTGGTGGTTGAAGTTAATGGAAATAGGTAATTTTATTTCCGTTAAGTCTTTATTTTCCTTTGCGCCTTTGCGTGAAACAAATGGATATATTTCAAACTGGATATGAAAAAAGAAATAAAAAAAATTGACATCATCAATGAAGTCCTGGAGGATTGCATTATGGCTTATCCTATTTCGTCGTTCATAATAAGTCTTTACAAGCAATATGGAATTCGTGGTAGTCTCAGTAAAAAGCAATTACAGGGCCTTTATGGGAAAGCTTCAAAAATAGAAGGAATGTCGACTGGCAAGCTTGGAACGCTTGAAGCGATCATAAAAAAAATGCCAACGAGATTCAAATCCGAATTGCCTGAATCAAAGCCATTATATGAAAAGGAAGAAGGTACCGGTCAATTGATCAATGTCATACTTGAAAAATTTCCGCAGCATAAAAGAGTATTATTTCTGAAAGCCAAATTTGACAACAATGAATTGCTGACCCCACCTGACATAGCTGATCTGAAAAGATTGAAAGAGGTGCTGGATAATAAAAAAAACTAACGTTATACAGATGATAAAAATGCCTGAGAGCTCCATTAGGTGGCTGCGACTCATAGGAATAGCAGAAGGGATATCGTTACTGGTATTACTGGGCATTGCTATGCCATTGAAATACCTGGCTGGTCAGCCGGGCATGGTAAAAGTGGCAGGATGGATGCATGGATTATTATTCATAATTTTTATGGCTGCTGTTTTCGTAGTTTATCAACAAAGAAACTGGCCATTCAAAAAGGTGATCCTTGCTTTGATTGCCGCATTCTTTCCATTTGGCACCTTTGTTTTTGACAGACAGCTCAAAAAAGAAGAAAATAAAATGCGTGCATCATCAAATCAGCAAACATAATCATCAATCAAAAATTATCCTTGTAATGAAAAAACTCCTGTACATTATTATTTCCCTGGATTTATTTATTGCCGCGCAAGTCGTTTTCAGTCAACAAAAATCTTTCCCTGCTACTTATCAAGCTCCGGTGTTTAAAGATTCAGGTCGCCTGAAAAAAATGGAAGCTGCATTTCCTGTGATTGAAAAATTGTTCAGAGAACATGCTGAGAAAAATCATTTTCCCGGAATGGCATTTGGTGTTGTAGCTGACGGCAAACTCATTTATTCAGGGGCTGTGGGATATACGGAGGAAAGAAAAAAAATCGCTGCAACAACGAAATCTGTATTCCGGATAGCATCGATGTCTAAAAGCTTTACAGGCCTGGCTATACTTCAACTTCGCGACGCGGGTAAACTACAACTTGATGATCCTGTTTCTAAGTATATACCCCAAATGAAACAGGTGAAATATCTTACCAGCGATGCACCTGCTATTACCATCAGGAATCTTATAACGCATTCTGCCGGATTTCCCGAAGACAATCCCTGGGGTGATCGTCAGCTTGCGGATTCAGATGCAGAACTTCTTGCAATCATTAAGGGAGGCGTCAACTTTTCAACGGTTCCCTCCACTTCATTTGAATACAGCAACCTGGGATTTGCACTGGCCGGACACGTGATAACCCGTGTTTCCGGCATGCCTTACCAAAAATATATTGATGAAAACATTTTGAAGCCTCTTGGAATGAAAAATACTTATTGGGAATTTTCGAAAGTTCCTGAAGTGCAACTGGCGCATGGTTATCGTTGGATTAATAACAACTGGGAGGAAGAAACCTTACTGCACGACGGATCATACGGAGCAATGGGAGGATTGATGACATCGATCGAAGATTTTTATAAATACATGCTCATTCATATGGCGGCATGGCCGCCAAGTAGTAAGAATGAACATAAAATATTAAAAAGAAGTTCTGTTCGTGAAATGCATCATCCCGGGTCTGTTGCCGGAGCTTTTGTTCAGGCGAGATCGAACGGACGAACCTGTGCCGTTGTTTCCGGGTATGGGTATGGGTTAGGTTGGACACGGGATTGTGATGGCAAAACAGTTGTAGGACATAGCGGTGGATTACCCGGCTTTGGAAGCCAGTGGGTTATTCTTCCTGAATACGGCATTGGTGTTGTTAGTTTTGCAAACCGGACTTATGCGGGTACAGGTAGTGTAAATGGAAGGGTCATTGATACACTTATTGCAATTGCCGGATTAAGCCCTTCGCAATTACCTGCTTCGCCTATCTTAAAGCAACGCAAGGAAGAATTGATGAAATTATTACCGCATTGGAATCAAACGGAACAACAAAGTGAAATTTTTGCTGAAAATTTTTTCCCTGATTATCCGATCGATTCACTGAAAAATCAGGCTGCTATCGTCTTTGCCAATGCAGGGAAAATACTGCGTGTCAGGGAAATTGTACCGGAAAATCAACTCAGGGGAAGATTTATCCTGGAAGGCGAGAAGAAGAATATAGAAGTGTTCTTTACATTAACCCCGGAAAATCCTCCTCTTATACAAGAATACAGGATCAGGGAATTGGAAAAAGGTCAATGACCTGAGAACAGGAGGATACAGAGGTTTCGCGGAGTTGTAGCTAATAAGATATCAAGTCACACATAAATGACCGGTTTCACCGTTATAGATTCAGCCAACTATCCAAATACTATGAAGCCAAAGTCGAAACGGTCTGGTAAATCGAGGAAAGCCCCTAAAAAGAAAAGCGCTTACAGTCAAACTGCAAACGCTATAGAAAAAAAAGTGGAAGAAATCAAACGTGAAAGCAAAAAGAAAGCCGTTGTGAATAACAACCTGTCTCTTTTTCGCTATATCATATAACAAGTTAGCTACCCCGTTGCGAACCGCCTGTCAGCGGTTTTTTTTGTCCCCCTTTGGCAGGTTTGCTACTAAAAAACTTCGACTGTTGGGAATTGTTCCCGGCTGCGGTATTATTTTTCTTCTTGTCGCCCTTTTTTCCTTTTGGTGTGAGTAAGCCCATAGCGTATTGATTTTTTTTCTAAAGATAGGTAATAATAAATATTGGTTACCCGACCCGGTAAAACGGTATTTAAAATGTAAACTCAGGTAAGGAATCGCGAATACGTTTCCACATGGACGCGAAGCGGGTATTTTATAATAGAGTAACAATCAAGGTATTTGATTCCGATATTTATTGGTACGATTTTTTTAATGATATGGGCGAAACTTATTTAATAATTGAAAAAATAATCAATCATGTTACCAAGAAGAAAATCTAAAGGTGGATTGGGTACTCTACTCCTTGCAGGAGCTGCAGCTTATGCATATTACAGGTATACTAAAATGTCTGCCGATCAAAAACGCGATCTGACAGATAACCTGAAAAGACAAGGCAATAAAATCGTTGATCAATTCAGGGGTGTAGGAACAGAACTGAAAGATACATGGCAAAAACAAACCAACAAAGCCAGCCGGTTCAGCGAATCAAATGCAGGTAGTCGTTTTGGAGAAGGCAGCGATTATACAAGTTAATAAATCTAACAACCAGGAGTAAGCTTCATTTTTTGAAGCCTGAACAAATAATAAAAAAGGCAACATCCCCGTAAGGTGTTGCCTTTTTTTCATTCTAATGTTAGATTAACCAATTTTAATTTCCTGTCTGAGTGCCTCTGTTCCTGCCAGTATAGGAAGTGTCACATGCAACACCCCATCGACATACTTTGCAGTAATGTTGTTGGTGTCGATTGATTCATTCAACGTGAATTGCCTGACAAAACCTCCTCTGGAATATTCCCTTAGAATCCAATCGGGTCTGGCAAACCCCTCAGGAGGGGTATAAGAAACCTGTAATTCATTTCCCTGCACATCAAGTTTGAAATGTTCTTTAATGCGTCCGGGAGCGAAAACGAGCATTTCGAAACTGGATTCAGTTTTGTGAATGTTTACAGCGGCTCTTTGCATTGAACGGATATGCAGGGGCCGTTGCCTGCTTCCATAATTTTCGCCTTTTGCGGCGCATGACTGATTGTAGTACATGATTTTTGATTTAAGTGAATAATTAAAAGCTGTCAGCAATCAGCTATCAGGTATCAGATAATGAAACCCTTGATGATTGTAAGATGCTCTTGTATCTAAAGTTCAGAGGAAGAATTGGGCCAAAACATTAAACTGTCATTTCTGGCAACCAGAAAGTCTTTGTGGCAGATGTGCATTATCTTTTTCTTACAATTGAAAATAGAAAAGGCAATGAGAGGAGGATTTCAGGACTCTTTTTCACGATGCTCGAGAAGTTCAACGCTACCAAATTCAAACTGCATATCATTTAATTTCCGGTACAAACCATTATGATTCATCAGTTGCTGGTGCGTACCATTCTCGCTGACAATCCCTTTATCGATCACTACAATTTTATCAGCATTGCGGATCGTAGATAGCCGGTGTGCAATTACAAAAGAGGTACGCCCCTCCATCAGGTTTTCGAGCGCTTCCTGCACAAGTTGCTCGCTTTCACTATCGAGCGAAGAAGTTGCTTCATCAAGGATCAGTATTGCAGGGTCTTTCAAAATTGCCCGGGCAATGGCAATTCGCTGTCGTTGACCTCCACTGAGTTTGATGCCTCTTTCTCCGACAACCGTTTCGTATAATTGTGGAAAACGGCTTACGAATTCATGAGCATTTGCTTTTTTGGAAGCATTGGTGATTTCAAGTTCAGTCGCACCTGGCTTACCATAGGAAATATTCTCCCTGATAGTTCCACCGAACAAGATCACATCCTGCGGAACAAAAGCCATTTGCATCCGTAGAGCAGATAGTGGAAAGTCTGAGGCTGGCCGGTCATCAAAATAAATGGTGCCGCTGTCCGGGTCATAAAATTTCAGTAAAAGCGATGCTATTGTACTTTTACCCGCACCACTTGGACCAACCAGGGCTATTTGTTCACCATTTGATGCCTGTAGTGAGATGTCTTTTAATACCGGCACATCTTTTCTCCCGGGATAATTGAAAGCTACCTGATCAAATCGTACATTCCCTTTCAATTCGATATCCGGATGCATTTCAACAGGATTCAGATCAACGGGCTCGCCTGGATTCCTTAAAATTTCACGAATGCTTTGGGTTGCCCCTAATGTTTTTTGAAGTTGGGAGAACATGTCTGCAAATCCTGCAAATGTCCCACCTACAAACATCGAAAAGATCACAAACATAGTGAGTGAGCCAATCGTGAGTTGTCCTGTCTGGATCATATTTGCTCCCACCCACATCACGAAAGCGACCGTGCCAAAAACACTGAAGATCATGAAGGAAACAAAGGCACCACGGTATCTCGCATTCATGATGGCTGTATCAACCACTGCGCGGATGCTTTTCACATATCGGCCGATTTCATAAAATTCATTCGTAAATGCTTTTACAATTGATATTCCCTGGAACGTTTCCTGTACAATGGTGCCACTTTCTGCCAACTGATCCTGAGCACGTCGTGCCATCTTCCGGATCCGTTTTCCAAAAACTACAGCCAATACGGCAATTACCGGAACAACGGCCAGCATTACCAGCGCAAGTTTTGTACTTATCCAGAAAATAAATGCCAGCCCTATGATCAAAGTGAAAATGCCTCGAAGGAATTCAGCAAGTGTAAAGGAAATGGCATCCTGTATCTGTGACAGGTCCGACGAAATCCGGTTACTCAATTCACCTACCCGTTTCTCTGTAAAAAAACTCATTGGCATCGAAAGTAATTTGCTGTACACGTCGCGCCGCATGTCTGCTAAAGATCTTTCACCAACTTCGGCTAAAAGGTACACCCGCATGTAAGAGAAAAAAGTTTGAATAGTTAGTTGTATAAAAATCAACAGCAGCGTGGTATTCAGGCTCCACTTGATATTCCTTAAACTTTGACCGAATTGTTCTGACACACCGTTCATACCGGAAATGGTTACGCCGGGAGAAGCAGCATCAATCATTTTACCCAGGAACAAAGGGAAGAGGCTGGTAGTAAATGCAGATAGCGCTATGAATCCCAGACTTAAAATGAATTTTCCGCGGTAAGGTTTCAGATAGGAGAAAAGGATGAGTGCCTGACGCAAAGATTCTTTGGAGACCTTTACTTTTGGAGTTTCATCTTTCGCTGATCCATTACTGGAAAAATTTTTTCTTCCTCGGGCCATTGGGAAAAGTAGTTCTATATTCCAGATTAGTGATCTGAAGATTCAACAACAAAATAAAGCAGAAAAAGTTGGTTTGATTTTTATTTCTGCTAACGATGTTCCTGGAAGTAATTCACTTGTAAACTATTAGTAGGTAGTTGGTTTTGAGATAATGATATATTATCTGCTGCATGAATTGCCTCATTTAATTGTTCCATCGTACGTATTCCTACTACAGCAGCAGTAACCGCTGGGTGCTGCAGTGCAAAGCTGATAGCGATCTGCGCTTCGTTTCTTCCCGCAGTGGCAGTCATTTTCACCGCTTTGGACATTGTAGCCACTTCCTTTTCAGAATAATTCAAATAGATTTTTGCAGGTTTCCCTGCAAGCAATCCTCCTGCAACAGTGCCCCTTGCAAGGACGCCAATATTATTCTCCAGCAAAAGTGGAAAACATATCTCTTCAGGCCTTCGGTCTAGCAGGCTGTATTGCATCATTACACTGGTGATCCCGGATCTCTTAACAAATTCATGGATCACATTCGGACGAATGGAGGATATTCCATAAAAACGGATCTTACCATCCTTTTTCAGTTTTTCAAAAGCTTCTATCGTTTCGTCAAACGGATCTGCGATAATACCACCGTGTAACTGGTATAGATCTATATAGTCTGTTTGTAATCGCTGCAAACTTTCTTCTACCGCTTTCATGATATGGTCTTTGCGCGGATTCCAGTCCCATCCATTGCCATCACTCCGCCACTGGTTTCCAACTTTAGTAGCAATGATCACCTGTTCCCTTTTCCCTTTCAAGGCTTTCCCCAGAAGCGTTTCATTCATGCCTTTATCATACAGGTCTGCAGTATCGAAATAATTAATGTGATGGTCAATTGCCGAATGGATCAATTCATTGAAATTTTTTTGTTCTGGTTTTAAAGACATACAACCAAAACCAATGCGACTAATGTTGAGGGTTGATCTGCCCAGGATTTTATAAAGCATGTATCTATTAATAAAGATCTACTATTATAGTTTTCTTTTCATTGAACACGAAATGATCTCCCACTTTCTTACCGATAAGTATCTTCGCGAGTGGTGCAAGTGGGGAGAGGTAGAAAATGGTATCATCCTCCACTTTTTGCTTACCTAATCCTGCGGCAATAAAAAATGAATCATTTTTCGTTTTTATATAAGTTCCGATGGTTGCACTTTCGTGCACTTTATTTATTTCAACGCCTTGCAGATTAGTCAATTCTTTCTGGATCTCTGCGAGTTGCCTCCCATGCATATCTATTTCCAGGTGACCCATAGAGCGCCCGGTTTCATATTTGTCACCTGCAGAACTTTTTTCCTCGCTATTGGCACCATCCTGTGCATCATTAACGGCAGCTTTTGCAACATCCACCCTGCGTTGAATGATGCCAATACCCGCCTGCTTCAATTTATTTTTGAATTTGATTTTTTGTTGTTCTGTCATTTGATTTTGTTTCACACGTTTCGTCCGCCGTAGTAAAATGGAGGCGGAAAGGGGCAAAGATAGCACCTCTGCAAATGCATTCGATATTGCAGAAACGGGCAGGGAAGAATACTACAACGACACAATTGTTGTCAATTATCGTAAAGGCTTTGAACGATCAATATAGCAGACATCCCGATGAGACTACCAATCACAGTGGCAACTGCATCCATTATTTCATAATATCCTTTACCTGTGATCTTTGAAAAAAGCTCAAAACCATAACTAATTAACGCTACCAATAGAAATGAAAACAGTGTGGCAAGTTTAAGATGGCCGGGCATTACATACATGCAAGAGCTTTGTACCACTCCCCCAAGAATTATTCCTGCATAAAAATGTCTCCATTTATCACGTGCGATCTTCATGTTGATTGTAAAGGTTATAAGCAATAAACAAAAAGAACTTCAGTGATTTCAAATAAATACAGAGGGAAATCCTCACGTTAATAAATTCGTTCGGCAACATCCTGAATAACCGGAAAACTTAATTGTATTGTAACATCAAAATCACTGCCATTCCGATTGCACCACCAACTGTTCCTGCAACCGCATCCAGCACTTCATATTCTCCTTTATTCTTGACTTTTGAATACACTTCAAAGCCATAATTTATGATCATGACTCCTAACAATGTGATAACGGTGACCAGTTTTAATTGCGCAGGCAGAATTTTCCAGAGTGCCAGTTCCAAAGCGACCCCTATGGAAATTCCCATCAGGAAGTGTTTCAATTTGTACAATTCAACCCTTTTCATAATAATCATATACTTATTTTTTTTTGACGAACTCCACCACCGGGTCTGAATAAGGTTGCATGCTGAACCGATCAATCTCTCCTTTGCTGTTCGTAAGAAAATGTAACCGGAAATCAGGATGGTCATTATTTTCTTCTTTCGTTATGAACTGGTCATAATGAAAATGATGCAAAGGTGATTGCTGCCTGCGGAATAACAGTTGCAGTTGATTCTGCTGCAGCGCAATGTGCACTTCACCATAGACTGGATGATGGTACAACCCGGTGTAGTTGTTCAAGGGATGAGAAGGAATGGTATTCTTTACCTGCGTGGCATTGATGGAATCTCTGGCCCGCTTTTGCAGAACTTTGAATTCGAGGTAGTCTTTCCGATATCTTTCACTCCAGGGAGTTGAAGACAAACCCAATAAACGATCAAGGATTGGAAGGGCAATTACAGAACGTAAGATGCCGGCGGTTTCGCTGTTGTAAATTATAAAAATTCCCAGACTATCAAAAGGAAGTAACGTAAGATTAGAAAAAAAACCATCAATTGCTCCTGTATGCATGGCCATCTTTCGGCCTTTATACATTTGCATAATCCTTCCAAGTCCATATAATGGGTTTGATAGTTCCTCCCACCGGCTTGTTTTATCGGCAATCGAGTGGGGCACCATCGTCTGACTGATAACTCCAGCAGGAATGACCTGCCGTCCTTTGTATTGACCTCCATTGAGTTGTGCGATCATCCAATGACTCATGTCTTCCACATTCGACTTAATGGTACCTGCAGGGCCTAAAGCATCACTTTGAGCCTGAAACTTTCTGGGTACCAGCTTTCCAGTGCTGTCTGGCTGGAGATATGACAACGAATAGTTATTATGAAGCCACATTTCTTCATTAGAAAAACAGCTCGAAGTCATTTCAAGCGGTTGGAAGATTCTTTTCTTCGTATAGACCTCCCAGGTAGTATCTACTACTTTTTCAATCACGGCACCGGCAGCCGCAAACATCACATTATTATAAATATACCCCTCCCGGAAGCCAAGCTGTGGTTTCATAGTGGATACGGAATGCACAATGTCCTTACGATTCATTGGGGAAGCTATCCAGATGCCATCGTATCTGGGCAATCCTGTACGGTGACTAAGCATATCGCGCAGCGTAACTTTTGTATTCAACTCGTCGTTGTTAAAATTTAATAGAGGTAAATAGAACCTGACGGGCTTATCGAGGATCAATTGCTTTTCATAATCCAACATACAGGCAAGGGTTGTTGTAAATAATTTTGTATTGGATGCGATAGGGAAAAGTGTAGTGGTTTCAACAGGAAGTTTTTTTTCAACATGCCGGTAACCATATCCTTTGCCATATATATATTGGTCTTTGTAAACAATTCCCATTGCAAGACCCGGGATATTCCATTCTTTCATCAGGCTGTCTATATACCGGTCGATGATCCGGAATTTATGCTGGAAAGGAGTTCCCTGAGAAAAACCTTTTGCACTTGCAAAAACATAGAGTATAAGGATCAATAAACGCATATGATTAGTTTATGTGATTTGAATGTAGCAAGATTGCATGAAGACCGTATAACTTTTATCTTTAATTAATCATCAACTAAAAATGTGAATAACATTCCAGGTGTAAAGATTCTTTCCTTCAATATAAATTTGTGTTACCTTAATAGGCTTTCTAATATCCTGTATAAGACTCCGCTCCCTCTTATTTATCATTTCTAAAACTATGTTTATGCAGGAAGCTAAAGAACTTACGGTTGAACGATCAACCGGTACCACTCCGACAAAAGGTTATGCTGCTAAAGCGGCTTCAGAAAATCTGGTTCCTTTTGATTTTGAAAGAAGAACTCCGAAGCCTCACGACGTACAGATAGAAATTCTCTACTGTGGTGTCTGTCATTCGGATCTGCATTTTATTCGTAATGACTGGGGCATGTCAATTTACCCCTTGGTTCCTGGTCATGAAATTGTAGGAAAGGTTTCCCAGGTGGGAGATCACGTTAAGAAATTCAAGCCAGGTGATACGGTTGGTGTTGGTTGCCTCGTTGATTCCTGCCGTATATGTCCCAGTTGCAAAGATGGCCTTGAACAGTATTGTTCCGGCGGATTTGTGCTTACCTATAGCGGGTACGAAAAAGATGGGTCTGTAACCTATGGAGGATATTCGAACCAGATTGTCGTAGATGAAAATTTTGTATTGCGCGTGTCGGATAAACTTCCACTGGAAAAAGTAGCACCCCTCTTATGTGCCGGTATTACGACTTATTCTCCTCTTCGTTATTGGAAAATTGAAGCGGGTCATAAGGTGGCTATACTTGGTTTAGGGGGACTCGGACATATGGGGGTGAAATTCGCTGCCGCATTCGGAGCAGAAGTAACTGTATTAAGTACCTCACCCAATAAGGAACAGGATGCAAAAAAACTGGGAGCACACAAATTTGCTGTGACAAAAGATGAGGAACAGGTAAAAAAACTGGCGAACTATTTTGATTTTATTCTCGATACGGTTTCCGCACCGCATGATTATAATATGTATCTCGCAATGCTCAAAACGAGCGGTACTATGGTATGTGTAGGGTTACCAATCGAGCCTGCCGTTATACCTGCATTCAACCTCGTTTTTCAGCGGAAGAGTCTTGCTGGTTCGCTCATTGGTGGACTACCGGAAACACAGGAAATGCTTGATTTTTGTGAATCACACAATATCACCTCCGATGTGGAAGTGATCAACATACGGGATATCAATTCTGCGTATGAGAGGATGGAAAGAAATGATGTGAAATACAGGTTTGTGATTGATATGAGCACGTTGTAAAATGCAAAATTAAAAATGCAAAATGAAAAAGGGCTTCTGAATTTCAGAAGCCCTTTTCATTTTTAATTTTGCATTTTGAATTTCTTAAAAATCTACACCCATCGCAAAATGCAACAACGGTTTGCCTTTGAAAAAGCCGTTCATTTCCCATCCTGCATCCAGTCGGAGGAAATATCCCAAAAGTGTGCTTCTTGCGCCGAAACCATATCCTCCCACGAAAGGTCCGAGGCCTCCCGCTTTAATACGCAACAAAACAGAACCATCAGGGCTTGGATAAATCACTTCAGGTCTTTTGATCTTGTCATAGGCACCGTTCCAGGCACTTCCAAGATCGATAAACTGGGTGAGCTGGAAATTCCGCAGGAATGCATTGTTGATAGGTTTATTAAATAAAGTAGCAAATACGGGTAAACGGAATTCACTATTGATTACGATCGCATTGTTTCCATTCGCCACATTCTGACGGAATCCCCGCATATTGACCGCAAGGGACTGGTACGCATAATCGCGATCGGCAGGCCTTGGCTCCCTGTTGTATTTTGGGAATAACCATCCGTCCACTCCACCGAGATAATACACAATTTTCTGATTTCCCCAGGATATATCAGCTGCTGCACGTCCCGCCCAGATAAAATTTCTGTATATCGGGTAATAATAGCGACCGTCAAAACCGGCATTGAACATAAAACGCCCTGGCTTTATTCCTCCCGGAGAAGGTTTTGTATTCGTCTGAGCATTCACATCGAGATATATTTTATATCGCATTCCAAAAAGTATATTCATTGCTTTCTGGATAGTATTGTCGTGCACAAATTCAAGACGACTTATGATAAAGGTTTGCTTATTACGATCAGTCGCTTTGAGCGAATTACTGTCGAACTGGTCACCTCGAACAACAATTTTATCGTTTCTTAGTCCTAAAGAAATACGTAAGCTTTTTACACGGTTCAGGGGATATTTAATAACTCCCTGATAAAGATTTGAATATTGTTTCCCTTCAAAGCTTTTGATTGCATTCCCGAACGTATCTCTTACGTTACCGATTTCTGTTTTCCGGTAATAAAGAAGTGAATAATCAAACCGTTTTGGCAGATAGTCAGCGCGTGCAAACCACTCACCACCACCATCAAACAATGACTGATTCACAGGTACGAATACACTTGAGCCGCCATTGCCTATACTGGCACCGCCGCCTAATCCGCTGATCAGCGGAAGTCTGATAGCACCTGTGAAACGGATATCTTCGAACAAATCAAACACAGAGGCTTTCAACATTCCGTTAAAAGCGCCTCCGCTTTGAAGCACCACCGGCAAAGAACCTGTATATGGTTCATACCTGTTGATCAGGATGTCATTATTGAATGCCCCAGAGAAATTATCAACAGAAAATTTCAATTTATAATCAAAGAGTCTCGCTTTTCTGAGAATTGATTCTTCTTCTATCACCTGTTCTTCGGCAGCCTCGGCTCTGGAGGCTGAATCTGCGGCGTCCTTTTCAAACTCGCTTTCAAAAATGTTTTGATTGCCTGAAGTATCAGAAGCAGGTTTTTGCGGTGTACGGAATTGCACTGCTTCACCTGTTCTAGCCTGTTCCGTTACCATGGTTTTCTTCCTGAATTCTGTTGGTTTCGGATTTACATTTCTTCTTTTCAATGCATTTTCGTCCACTTTCAATTTATATAAGAATTTCAGGTTTCCTTCCTGTCTTACCTCACTCACCTGACCTGCATCGCCTGCAATTTTGGTTTCCAGCAATCCACTTTGATAATTGGTGATGGGGAATACGTAGGCAGAATCATTCGTAACAGAAAAAGCAAAAATCGAATCCGGTTCATTCTTACCCTGAGCTCTTAAGGAAGAATCAAGGTCTCTTTGTTCCGGATTCCTTAATACTTCGTCACCGATCACATATACAGTATCCAAACCTGCTCTTTCAGTAGAGAAAAAACCTGCATACCGGTTAGCGACTCCATTCTCATCACTGATGAAAGTAAAATGCGCATTGTTATACTGTGTGGGATATCGTGCATTACCAAAACGCATATTTGATAACTGGGAAATTTGTTTGAATTCACTTTTATTCCAGTTATCTACCAGGAAGATGTTATAGTTATCGTTGGGTAATGTGGTGTCATTCCCTCTGTAAGTGCCATTAGGACGATTAGAGGCATAAAGGATCCCCGTTTTATTAGGAAAAGCAACAAATGAAGCATCAAGATCGGCATATACATCGTTCGTAACCTGTTCAGCGCTGTTCTTATCAATCTTATAAACATAAATATCGGACTGTCCTTTCCTTACCGCACTTAATAACAAGGTATTTGCATCGAGCATATATTTCATGTCCTGGACCTGTTCGAATTGTTCAATATCCTGCTTGATCGGCTTATACCGGGCGACCAGATCATAAACGAACAATTTTATTTTTCCTTCCGACCAGTAAATGCAGGCCAGCCGCGTTCCTTTTCCATCCCAGGCGAGCATCGGGTAATTTGGATTGACCTCATTTTCATTTGTTCTTACACCAGTCTTTAATAACACTTTTCTATCCACCATATTCTCGTATAACACTACCTGATACTGGCCATTTTTATATTCCACTACAGCATAGGTCTGGCTGCGGGGTAAAGGATTGGCAGTAAACCGGAAAAAATCTTTATTATTTTTAACTTCTTCTACAACTGAAACAGTTCCCTTTGGGAAATTGCGGCGACTCCTGATATCTTTATAATACTTCTCTTCATTTTCAACCATGAATTCACGTAAAACTTCCTTGAACTTTTTCTTTGCAATTCGCTGGGAAGCAGCGTTCAGGTTTCGGTAAACCCGGGCGAGGTAAAGGAAATAAGTAACGTTCTCCTTCTTATATTTCTCTGCCATATAATACCAGAAGGCATGTCCGGCAAGAACCGGTTTATCAAAAGCCAGTTTGTAAAAATTTTTGTATTCGCCGGACAATAAGGCATATTTAAGTTGATCGTCGAGTTCTGTGCTCCATTCTTCTGCCACGTAATCGACATAACCATCGACCAGCCATTTTGGAAGATCCAGCAAAGCCTGGTTTGCTGCGAATTCACCCAGGTCATCTCCGAAGAGTACATTGTCAACTAAAGTTCGGGCAATCCCCTGACGGATCTGCCTGCGCAAATGGTAATGATCGCTTGTGAAGTAAACGATCATTTTATTATTGACAAGTTTTGTGGTGCCTCCCGTAGTTTGCCAGTCAAGGTTCAGTCCAATGTTTGATTGTTGTAATTCATTGAACTGATTGTACACCACAATATTTGCCCTGCGTTGCATTCCGTATTCTACAAACTGTTCAATTGCCGGTAATTCCTTTTCCGCAATCTGGGCAACATAATTGGCAATTGTTTGTCCATTTTCGTAGAAATAGGTATTAAAATTCGGTGTCTGATAATATTGCCATTTGAATTTCCGGTATTGTACCCGGTTCTTTCCAAATTCAACCGTGTTCACCTGGGCTTCTGTAGTGACATTAAGTATCAGCACAGCGAAAAGGAAGAAAAACAAATAAATCCTTTTTCGCTTATTCGTGGGAAATTGCATATCCGTTCTTTAGGTTTTTAAAGTTAAAACAATCCATACTACCTGTGAAATTCAATTAAATGTCTGACCTATGTTCTCAGTGAAGCAGTTTACTTTTAGTCCGGTCCAGGAAAATACATACGTGGTTTACAACGAGCGGGATGAGGCCTGCATAATTGATCCCGGATGTTATTATCAAAGTGAACGTAATCAATTAAAAGAATTTGTAGAAAAGCATTCCCTGCAGCCTAAATATTTGTTAAATACCCACTGTCACCTGGATCATGTATTTGGAAACAGATTTATTCATGATACATATGGTATCCTGTTACATTGCCATCCAAATGAAAAGCTGGTGTTGGATTTTGCTCCTGAATCAGGAAGGATGTGGGGTCTTCCTTTTGAAAATTATTCAGGTGAAATCATTTTTATTAATGAAGGTGATCAGCTTAAATTAGGAACTGATGAATTTGAAATATTCTTAACTCCTGGTCATTCACCTGGAAGTATTTGTTTATACTGCAAGGCGCAGCAATTTGTAATCGGGGGAGATGTGTTATTTCGCGAAGGCATTGGCAGGTCGGACCTCCCCGGCGGAGATCATCAAACCTTAATAAAAAGCATACGAACTAAATTATTTTCATTACCTGATGAGGTAGTGATTTATCCCGGTCACGGACCTTCAACAACGATTGGTTATGAGAAAGAGAATAATCCTTTTCTTCAATAAGTTTCACACATTGTGAGAAACTATACAGGTCGTACCAGGTATTTTCCTACAAAAGGTAATTTTTCCAATTCCTTTCTTTCCACTTTTAAAATTAATAGCAGGAACAAACCCATGAGTAAAAATGCAGAACCAAAATTAATATAGGGTTCATACCCTGCTTGATCCGGTAATAACCATACAATCAGTTGGTGGATGCCAAAGAATATTAATGAAATTCCCAGGTAAGTAAGTAATTTTTTGCGTGGATAAGGAATAGGGTAATGCTTTTGTCCAAGAAAATAACTCGCCATCATCATAGATGCATAACAGATGAATGTCGCCCATGCGGCACCGGTATACCCATAATAAGGTATCAGGATAATATTCATAATGATCGTAATCACCGCACCTGCAATGGTTATATAAGCTCCGGAAAGGTTTCGATCGGTGAGTTTGTACCAGACAGACAGGTTGTAATAGATCCCCAGAAAAACACCAGCCATTGTGAGTATCGGAACGATATGAATTCCTTCGGCATACTCCTTGAATTTATAGGCTATCAGCAGCTTCCAGGCATCCAGAAAAAGCACTACCCCGAGAAACATGAAGCAACAGGCGATCACGAAAAATTTCATTACCCGTGCATATATTTTTCTGGCATCATCGCGGCCCGACTGGTTGAAAAAGAAAGGTTCTGCTGCGAGTCTGAAAACCTGGATGAAAATGGTAATAAGTACCGCCAGTTTGTAATTGGCTGCGAAAATTCCTAATTCCTTTTCTTCAACTGCCGCCGGTAAATGCAGGATTTTCCTGTACACTAGCCGGCTTAACATTTCATTGATCATTCCCCCTAATCCTACAATGATCAGCGGATAAGAATATAACATCACTTCTTTCCAAAGCTTAAAATCAAAATCAAAACGGAATCTTTTGAATTCTTTAAAAAGTAAAAGTAGTGTGAAACCACTGGCGATCAGATTCGAAATGATTAGATACCCTATACCTATGTCCGGATGATAGAGGATGGCAAAAAAAGTATTGTGATCCTGTTCATAAGCCGGCTTTGCAACATAATAAAAAAAGAAAACAAGCAGAATATTTAGAATGATACCAAATAAGTTGATGAAAGCATATTTTCTCGGCCTTTCTTCTAATCTTAGTTTAGCCAAAGGCAGGGTGTATAAAGCATCAAAGAAAATAATCCATATCATCCAGGAAACATACTCCGGGTGTTTTTCCATTTCAATGAAACGCACCAATGGATCATGGAAAATGAGCATCAGTATAGTAAATAATATCGTAGTACCAAATACCGATATATTCAGGGTATTGTAGAGCTTTTGCCGGTCATGCGTTTGAGCAAACCGAAAGAAACTGGTTTCAATTCCATATGTAAATAAAATATTCAGAAAGGGAATCAGGGCATATACCTGTGAATAGGCATAAGATTCTTGCGGTGCATATAACTGAAATGCGAGCAGGCTGATCCCAAAGTTGAGGAACCGGCTGAAAATGCGTGGTACACCGTACCAGATCGTCTGACCAGCAAGTTTTTTGATTCCGCTCAACTATTGGATATTTAGATTAGCAGGGTTAGCATCAAAATTAAGGTTTCGGGTGGGATGTAGCTAATCTTGCAACCAAAGATGTTATAAATGTATCTTTACAATAAATATTAATTTTTATGCAAAAACGTTTACTCATTTTTTTACTGGCCTTTAGCTGGCAGATAATCGTACTTGGACAAGCTGCTACTGAAGGAAGAATAGAAATTGATAAGGGACAGAAAGTAGCTGCGGTAATTGAAGTTCCTTTCGAGCAGGAAATTGTAGAAAAATCAATCAGAGATTACATGTCGAAAAAAGGGGTAAGGAGCGATAAATCAAAAGGATTTATGCTTTTCAGGAATGCAAAAGTGATTGACGAGGATCTGGAAGTGGCAGATCTTTATTTCAAAGTAGATCGTAAAAGCAGGAAAGAAAAAAATGAATCACGCGTTGCATTGGTGGTAGGAAGGCCAGGGGAAAATGTAGGTTTGCGTACTGCCGATGACAGACACCAGATTGAGAATGCTGTTTCCTTATTAAATTCGATGTTATCGTCCGTACAGGCACATGGATTGGACGCAGAGATCAATGCTCAGGAAGAAGTGGTTAAAAAAGCCGAAAGAAGATTACGTAACCTCGAAGATGATCAAAAGGATACAGAAAAGCGTATCAAAAACCTGGAAGAAAAATTGGAAGAACTCCGGAATGATCAGCGTAAACAGGTCGATGAAGTTGCGAAACAACGTTCCACGCTCGATGCGATGAAGGCAAGGAGGAAAGGATAATGATTGCTTTCTTTTAAATGATATTAAATGAATTGATATACCCGCAGGCAGAAATGCCTACGGGTTTTTTTATGACTGAAGATTTCAAGTAGAATCTAAAAAGCATTTTTACTAATTAATATTTTATCTTTTGCCTCGACTGTTTCAGATCGGCATTTTTCTTTTTGGAATCGATCCGTTTTTGTTTAGCTGCCTTCGAAGGTTTTGTCGGAACCCTTTTTTTTTGTTTTTTTAATGCAGCGCCAATCAGGTAGTTGATTTTCTTTACTACTTCTGCTTTGTTAGATAATTGCGAACGGTGTACCTGGCTTTTGACGAGTAAGTCTCCTTCAGCGTTTATTTTATTAACAAGTTTTTCCTGTAAACGTTGTTTCTGCTCCTTGTCAAGTAATGTACTGTTACTGATATGGAAATATCCTTCCACCATCGTTTCCACTTTATTTACATTTTGTCCGCCCTTTCCTCCACTGCGGGCGGTCTGGAACCTGATTTCAATGGAAACATCTACACCCATGCTTTTCCTGTTTGACTTGATCGTATATACTGCATAAATTTACCCAAAACAGTCTATAAAATAAGCTGTCAGATGAGAGCGGTCATTCAAAGAGTTAGCCATGCCTCCGTAGAAATAAATGGGTCGTTGAAATCATCCATTCAAAGAGGGTTGCTGGTTTTACTGGGAATAGAAGACGCTGACAACGAAGAAGACATTTCCTGGCTGAGTAATAAGATCGTCAATCTGCGTATTTTCAATGATGATGCGGGAGTGATGAATTTTTCGGTGATGGAAACAAACAGTTCGGTATTGATGGTAAGTCAGTTTACCCTGCACGCCTCCACCAAAAAAGGTAACCGGCCTTCGTATATCCGTGCCAGTAAGCCGGAGTTTGCAATCCCTCTATATGAAAAAATGATTGTACAACTTCAAAAAGATCTTGGAAGAAAAATCGAAACAGGCGAATTCGGAGGTGATATGAAAGTTTTATTGTTGAATGATGGTCCTGTTACCATTCAAATAGATACAAAAAATAAAGAATGATGGAAATCACTATCAGCGAAGCCCAGGCAAAAGTAGATGCATGGATAAACAGCATGGGAGTCCGCTATTTCAATGAACTCACCAATCTCGGGATATTGATGGAAGAAGTAGGAGAGTTGTCACGCATAATGGTTCGCGCTTATGGAGAGCAATCTTCAAAACCAAACGAAAATTCAAAAGACAATCTTCCTGATGAAATGGCCGATGTATTGTGGGTATTACTGTGTCTGGCAAATCAAACTGGTATAAATCTCACAGAAGCACTCATAAAGAATTTTGAAAAAAAAGCAGTTCGCGATAACATAAGGCATCTTGATAATAAAAAATTAAATGATTAATATAATTCTCATGTTGTGGATAACATCCGAAGGGGTGGCAATTGTTGCATAACCTGCAATCGCTAATAACGGTAATCATAATTTCTTATCAGTCATGAAATTCAGTTGCCGGTGATAATACAGGACGGGAAGTAACAAGGATACTCCGGCACCCCTTACCTCATCCCTCATACCTCATACCTCATACCCCTTTCTTATATTTGCCGCCATTATGGCAAGCGATAGCAAACGATTTCAGGCAATCATTTCTCATTGCAAAGAATATGGGTTCATTTTTCCTTCCAGTGAAATTTATGACGGATTGAGCGCAGTATATGATTATGGTCAATGGGGGAGTGAACTAAAGAAAAATATCCGTGATCGCTGGTGGAAAAGCATGACTCAATTACACGAGAACATCGTTGGCATCGATGCTGCCATCTTCATGCATCCTACCACCTGGAAAGCAAGTGGTCATATTGACAATTTCAGCGACCCGATGATCGATAATCGCGATAGTAAAAAAAGATACCGTGTAGATCATCTTCTCGAAGCACATGCTGAAGCTCTCGGGATCGCCGGAAAAAATGATGAAGCAGATGCGTTGCTTAAAAAAACGGAAGCACTCCTTGCAGCTAATGATTATGAGGCGATCAAAAAGCTCATTGAGACAAACAAAATTGAATGTAGTGTGAGTGGAACATCCAACTGGACTGATGTGCGTCAATTCAACCTGATGTTTTCAACACAACTGGGAAGTGTTGCAGAAGAAGCGAATGAAATCTATCTAAGGCCTGAAACTGCACAGGGAATTTTCGTAAACTTCCTGAATGTTCAAAAATCAGGTAGAATGAAAATCCCATTCGGCATTGCACAGGTCGGTAAAGCATTCCGTAATGAAATTGTTGCACGGCAATTTATTTTCCGGATGCGTGAATTTGAGCAGATGGAAATGCAGTTTTTTATCAGGCCAGGTTCACAAAAGGAATGGTATGAATTCTGGAAGAATGAACGAATTAAATGGCACACGGAGTTAGGAATTCCGGTGGAGAAATTCCGTTTTCATGATCACGTCAAGCTGGCGCATTATGCTGATGCAGCCTGTGACATTGAATATGATTTTCCTATTGGATTTAAAGAATTGGAAGGTATTCACTCAAGAACGGATTTCGATTTGAAAAATCACCAGGAATTCAGTAAGAAAAAAATGCAATACTTTGATCCTGAAGTGAACCAGAATTACATTCCCTTTGTAATTGAAACATCTGTGGGATTAGATCGTACGGTTATGATGGTTCTGAGTGAAGCATACCAGGAGGAAAATCTGAGCACCGCTGAGAAACAGGATAGCAGGGTGGTATTGAAACTCCCCGCATTCCTCGCGCCTGTGAAACTGGCGATACTTCCACTCACTAAAAAAGATGGTTTGCCTGAAATAGCAAGAACGATCATGGAAAAATGCCGAAGCAAATTCAGGTGTTTTTATGAGGAAAAAGATACGATAGGTAAAAGGTACAGGCGGATGGATGCCATCGGAACACCTTTTTGTGTAACCATAGATCACCAGTCGAAGGAAGATGATACCGTAACCATTCGTTTCCGGGATAGCATGAAACAAGATCGTATACCCCTACAAAGTGTAATGAATACAGTGGAACGCGAATTGCAGACTAATAGTTAGCGATTGTACGCAATAACTGCTTTTTTTAAATGTTATCATTTTATCTGATTGTATATGCCTGACATTGCAATTAACCTTCAACTATTTCTTTTCATAGCTGTTATCTTGGCAGCGTTTATCATTGGATTATTATTCAGAATCCGGCAGGTATCACAATTAAAATCAAAAGTAAAAGAACTTGAAATAGAAATATTGAAAAGTCATGCAGAAATTCTTGAACAGCTGGAGGCAAATACCACTCTCAGGCAAAAGGATTCCGGACACGATATTCCGGTAATTCCACTTAAAGCAAAAGAAAATCTACCAAATAAGAATATTTCAGGGAATTGAAAGCAAAAAAGCAATGCTCATCTCGGGGTGTTTTCATTTTTATTTTGAATTCCTTACCCGTAAAGCTCCAAATGAATTGACTTCTTATCATAGCCCAAAGCAATAACTTTTTGTTTCGCTTCATCGATCATATTCTTCCATCCGCATAAATAAAAATAAGCAGGCCGAAGTGCCTGGCCATTACCGTTTTCTACGGGATTACGCTTACATAGCTCCTCATAAACTGCATGTACATACCCGGTTCTTACCTCAGGATCAGTTGATGTTTCTCTGGAAAAAGTAGGAATGTATGTGAGGCCGGGAACCTGCTTTTCCAAATCTTTCAACTCTTTACCATACAGGCAATCCGTAAATTTCCGGCAGCCAAAAATGATATAAATGTGCTCATGCGAAATATGGTGATTTTTGATATGATGCGCCATAGAACGGAAGGGTGCAATACCTGTTCCTGTACAAATGAGAAACAGGTCGCGATCGATTGGTTCAGGCAAAACAAAAACTCCCTGAGGTCCTCTCAAAATAAGCTCACTCCCGACCGTGACCTGATTGAATAAATAGGGGGTGCCCATTCCGTCTTCCACCAATACAATAACAAGCTCAAAAACATTCGTTCCATCCGGCCAGGAAGCTATTGAATAGCTTCTCCACCTTTTATTTGGTTTCTCATGTATCGGCAAGTCAAGCGTTACAAACTGACCGGGTTTGAAATCGAATGATTCCAGTTCAGCAATCTGTATCCAGTATCGTTTGGTGCTCGATGTTTCATCTTCTATTCGAATGACCTTACCGGTACGCCAGGGTTGTAACATGAAGGAGTTTTTCTAAAAATACAATAATTTGTTTCACTTACGGCG
>Ga0180121_10000134_pt1 | contig 26737 bp, 27 predicted proteins | sample AntDrymUQ5402106_2_FD_129676 | JGI IMG/M metagenome (GOLD analysis project Ga0180121, IMG submission 129676) | Polar desert sand microbial communities from Dry Valleys, Antarctica - metaG UQ540 (21.06) (version 2) (version 2) | ecosystem: Environmental > Terrestrial > Soil > Desert | place...
AAGCTCGGCCTCCAGGAAAAGGTTTACCTCGGCAACTTGGCCGCTCGGCGTGACTGGGGCCACGCCGAGGACTATGTCGAGGCCATGTGGCTGATGCTGCAACACGACCGCCCTAACGATTATGTGGTTGCAACCGGCAAGTCCTACTCAGTCCAGGAATTTGCTGAGCGAGTCTTCAATCGCCTCGAGCTCGATTGGCACGAGCACGTCGAGATCGACCCTCGCTACTTCCGACCCACCGAGGTTGATTCGCTGTTGGGAGATGCCACCAAAGCTGCAGAGGAGCTGGGTTGGAAACCGAAGATCGACCTCGATGGCCTGGTCAAGCGGATGGTGGGCCACGATCTCGAGCTGGCCCGCCAAGAACGGACCCTGCGCAATGCCGGCCATAGCCCGATCACCCGCGGGGGGTCGAGTGGCTGACCCGCTCACCACCGAGACCCCGATATATGTCGCCGGACATCGGGGACTGGTTGGCTCGGCAATCGTGCGCCGGCTCGAGGCCGAAGGTTTCAACAATCTGATCACGGCCACCTCCGGCGAGCTCGACCTGCGGAACCAGTCCGCAGTCGCCGACTTCTTCGCATATGCGCAGCCGGAGGTCGTTGTCCTGGCGGCCGCGCGGGTGGGAGGAATCCTGGCCAACTCGACCTACCCCGGCCAATTCCTCTACGACAACCTGATGATCGCCGCCAACATCATCGAGGCGGCACGGGTCGGAGGCGTGCGAAAGCTCCTCAACCTGGGCAGCAGTTGCATCTACCCGCGGCTGGCGCCCCAGCCCCTCAAAGAGGAGTTTCTGCTCACCGGCCCCCTCGAACCGACCAACCGCGCCTACGCGGTTGCCAAGATCGCCGCGATCGAGATCTGCGACAGCTACCGCGCCCAGTATGGCTGCGACTTCATCTCGGCGATGCCGACCAATCTCTATGGGCCCCACGACAACTTCGATCTGGCCACGTCTCATGTGCTTCCCGCTCTGCTGCGGAAGATGGACCAAGCGCGACAGTCGGACGAACCGACAGTGACGGTGTGGGGCAGCGGCACCCCGCGACGAGAGTTCCTTTACGTCGACGACCTCGCCGATGCATGCCTCTTCCTCTTGCGCGATGTCTCCGAGCCGGGACCAATCAACGTCGGCACCGGAAAGGACATCAGCGTCCGCGACCTCGCACTGCTGATCAAAGAGATCGTCGGCTTCGAGGGTGAGTTGGTCTTCGATGCGACCAAGCCCGACGGCACGCCCCAAAAGCTGTTGGACGTCAGCCGGTTGGCCTCCTATGGATGGTCCGCGACCACCCCATTACGAGCGGGCATCAGTCAGACTTATGACTGGTATCGCGAGGAGGCGTCGGCTCGACCGGCTTGAAACCCCGATTGGCCGCCTCGAGGATTTCATCGGGGGCAAACGCCTGCAAAAGGTTCTTGCCTTCCAAATTCATCTCGCTCACCGCTCCCGACAGCGACTCGAACTGCGCGGGATCATCACAGTCGTAAACCTTCATCTCGTCGCGCCGCCCGACGAAGCGATTGTCCGGAAACCGTCTAAGACGGTTCAGGGCTCTCCTCCACACTGCCGGTGGGGACCGCGGCGCCGCAGTTGGGGCATTTCGCCTCGGCGACCGGTCCGACGATGAAGGTGAAGTCGCACTCAGCACAGGTCACTCGTGGCGAGGGGGGATCGGGAGGGCGCGGGACCGGGGTGCTCGGAGGCTGGTCCGCCGGCGGTGGCGCCGCTCCTGGGGCCGCTCGAACCGAGTTCACCGAACCGCAGACGGGGCAGGTGAAACGGCCCGGACCGGGCACGTCGAATTGATTCCGGCATGAGCCGCATCTCACCATCATCGCTAACTACCTCCTTAAAACTGGCGTGCTATCAACTGCTCAATTGCCAATACCGTAGGCTGAAAGAGCCGCCAGGAAGTCGGCGGCCATGAGGTCCCAGCCAAAGGACGCGTTGACCGCGTCACGCGCCCGCCGACCGAGCGCCGCGCGATCGGCGCTAGGAAGGTTATGGAGCACCTGCATTCCCGCCGCGACCGACGCCGGATTGGGTTCGACGATGACCGCGGCATCCAACCCGGCGAACAGACCACCAGGGTCGGCGGCGCTCGTCAATAGCAAGGGCCGGCCCAAGGAGGCCGCCTCGATCACTGCGTAGGGCACGCCTCCTTCCCATCGAGATAGGTGGAAGAACACGTCAAGGTTTCCGACAAACGAGTCCTTCTCGGGGCCGAAAACTGGGGATAGGGTTCGCACTTGGCTCTGCAACCCAAGGCGGTTGATCTCCCGGCGAAGCCGCAGCTCGCTGCGCGCAACGTGCGGCCCAGTCAACAAGATCGACGCGTCCGAGAGGTCTGCGAGTTTGAAGCCGCGCAACGTTAGATCTAGCCCTTTGTGCACCAAATCCAACCTGCCGACGAAGCCGAAGATGAATCGATCCTCCAGGCCCTGATAAAGCGACGAATCCTGGCGGGGGACGTAAGTTTCCGTGGGAATGTCCCTTCCCTTCCTGGTCTCGACGATCGGCCTCGAGGCACCGTAAGCAACGATGTCTTTGGTGTCACCGATCGACCAGATGAACTCCGCCCGGTCGAGTGCTGGTAGCTCGAAGAGACGCTTGTAGACGCGCTTTGCCACGCGGTTCCGCTGCTCGTTGTGATAGCCGTAGCCACCTCCCGGTCTGATGACGTAGGGGATGCCTTCGGCACTCAAGTAGGAGAGGAGAGGAATGACGGCTGGGGTGTAAACCGACGGGAACACGACGACATCCGGCTGCCACGACCTGAGCCTTGTCTCTAACGCCGCGCTGTGACGGAACGGGTTCCGGCCGACTGAATGTGCCCAGACCTCCGCCCCCGGTATCGGGCTCGGTGGCTGATCAATCAGACAAACGACGAGCACGCGCCGGTCCATGCTCGACAGCGTTTCTGCTAATCGATAGGTCTGTGACGAAGTTCCATCGGCCGTGTCCTTGGCAGGGCTGGCCGCGAGAACGAACGCGATCGAGAGTGGGCGAGCCATCTCAGGATTCTTCTGCTGGATCCCCGATCGCGCCGATCGCGTTCAGGTACAGAACCTCGAGCTCGAGGACTTCCTCAATGTCGGCGGAAGAATAGGTCTTCCCCAAAAAAGCTTCGATCTGCTGGCCGATGTATTCCACCGCTGGGAGGTAAGGGCCGGCCACCGTCTCTACCGCCTGCGAGCGGTGATCTTGGGCGAGACCTTGCAGGTAGAAGACTTCCCATTCGAGGATACGCCTGACACCCGCTTCTCCCAGCCGTACGTTGACCGGGGCTGGCAAACGCTCGAGCACGAAGGTCACCGCGTCTTCCACCCCGTAGACCGGCGTGGTCGGGGCCCGTGGCGCGTGCTGCCAGATCACGAGGGCGGCGATGATTAGCAGAACGCCGATGAGAAAGGCCGCCAGGCCCATTTCGCTAAATCCCTAAACGACTCGCGAGGACCGCCCGGTGATGGGCCGGGTCACCGAAAAGCAGTTGCGAGCTCTTGGCCCGCTTGAAATAGAGATGGGCGTCATGCTCCCACGTGAACCCGATGCCCCCATGGATCTGGATGTTCTCGGAAGCGCAATGGAAGTAGGCCTCCGTGCAATACGACTTCGCCAGCGGCGCCACCGTGCGTAGCTCGTTCTCGTCCTCTTGCGCTGCCCAAGCCGCGTAGTAAGCGGCCGACTTGGCGGATTCGACCTGGACCAGCATGTCGGCGCACTTGTGCTTGATCGCTTGGAAGCTCCCGATCGGCCGGCCGAACTGGTGACGAGTTTTGGCGTACTCAACCGACATCTCGAGGCACACCTCGGCGCCACCTACCGACTCGTTGGCGATGAGGACGATTGCCTTCTCCAGCGCCAACGCCAGAGCGCTCTCGGCATTCTCAGCACCGAGCCGGTCCTCGAGCGGGACTTTGACCCCGTCGAGCTTGACCTTTGCCAACTTGCGGGTCTGATCCATGGTCTGCAGGCCGCGACGCTCCAGTTTGTCGCCGCGCACCGCAAACAGTCCGAGCCCCTCCTCGGTGCGGGCTGCAACCAGAAGCACGTCGGCCGCGAGGCCATCGAGCACATAACTCTTGGTGCCTTCGAGAGTGAAGCCGCCGTTTTCCTTAGTAGCCGACGCCGAGATTTGCGCGAGATCCCAAGAGCCGTCGGGTTCAGTGATCGCGACCGTTACCACGTTTTCGCCAGCGGCGATTCCTCCCAAGAGGTCTTGTTTCTGACCGTGGCTCCCGAGTGCCAAGATGAGCGGAGCCGCGATCCCCACCGTCGAGAGGAAGGGCGACGGGAACAAGGTCCGCCCCATCTCCTCGAACAGGATGGCGAGCTCGAGGTAGCCGAAACCGGCCCCACCAAACTCCTCGGGGATGGCCATTCCCTGCCAGCCGAGCCGGGCCATCGCCTTCCACTGTGACTGATCGAAGCCGAGCTCGGTGTCCATCAAGGCGCGGACCTGGCTCGAAGTCGAGTTCTCGGCCAGCCACTTCTTCGCCAGTCGGCGGAACTCCTCCTGCTCCTCGCTGAAGGCGAAATTCATGCTCGGACTGTATCTACCAGGCGTCGTTGGAGAGCCGCATCAGCGAGCCGGCCTCTGACTCAATGGCGGCTCGTCGTGCCGCCACCTTGGGGGCCACGTGCCGGACAAAGAACCGGGCCGATGCCACCTTTCCGGCGCGGAAGGAATCGTGGTCGCTGGCCGGCCAAGCGATCTCGGCGTGACGCAGCAGTTGCCAGGCGATCACCGTCTCGGCGATCGACTCGAGCAACGGGTTCAAGTGGAGGCCTGCCTTGTAGACCGCGGGCGGGTCCAACTGGGAAGCAAAAAGAAAGCCAACGGCGGCGCCCAAGTGCGCCTGGGTGTCGTCCAAGATCCTGCCCAAGAGCTCGCGTTCTTCGGCGAGCTGGTCCTCACCTCCCCCAGCTTTGACGAAATCGAGGATCTCAGATGCGAGCTGCGCAACCGTTTGCCCTTGATCCCTGACGATCTTTCGAAAGAAGAGGTCCAGCGCCTGAATCCCGGTTGTTCCTTCGTAGATGCTGTCGATCTTGGCGTCGCGCAGATACTGCTCGATTGGAAAGTCCTCCGTGTATCCGCAACCGCCGAGCACCTGAAGCGAGGTGGACAAAAGCTCATAGGCCTTCTCGGCGCAATAGCCCTTGACCAAGGGCAGCAGAAAATCCGCCCTTGACGACCAGGCCGGGTCGAACTCGGCTTGGTCGCGCACCCAGGCGGTGTAGGTCCAGAGGGCGCGCATCCCTTCGGCGTGCGATTTCTGCAACATGAGCATTCGCCGGACATCGGGGTGATCGATGATCTTCACCCGCGGTGCATTCTTGTCAGCGGCTCGGGTGAGGTCCGCCCCCTGCGATCGTTCGCGGGCGTAGCGCAGCGTGTTGAGATAGGCAGTGGAAAGCGTTGCCGCCGCCTTCGTTCCAATGGTCATCCTTGCGTGCTCGATGACGCGGAACATCTGCCGGATCCCGTCGTGTTTTCCGCCAACGAGATAGCCGACGCAGGGTTGCGCGCCGCCCAGAGTCATCTCGCAAGTCACCGAGCCCTTGAGCCCCATCTTGTGCTCGAGGCGCGTGGCAAAGATCCCGTTGCGCTGACCAAGCTGGCCGTCGCTATCGACCAGCCATTTGGGGACGATGAACAACGACAAACCTTTGGTCCCGGCAACTGCTCCCTCGGGCCGGGCGAGGACGAGGTGAACGATGTTCTCGGCACCGTCGTGGTCCCCACCAGTGATGAACCTCTTGACTCCCTCCAGGTGATAGGTGTCGCCCTCGACGTGGATGGCTTTGGTGGTGCCGGCGCCCACATCGGAGCCGGCGTCGGGTTCGGTGAGCTGCATGGTCCCAGCCCAGGCTCGTTCGATCATCAAACGCGCCAGATCCCGCTGCTCCGGTGTTCCTTCTTCAAACATCACCCGCGCAAACAAGGGCCCGCCCGCGTAGAAGGTGGCCGGGGTGTTAGCTCCCAACAACAGCTCCTGGGCCGCCCAGGACAAGAGATGCGGCACCGGCATCCCGCCCATCTCGGCAGGCAGACCGACTCGGTCCCACCCGCCATCGATTAGCTCGCGGAGGGCTGCTCGCAGACCAGGCGGCAACTTCACCTCGCCGCCTTCCAGCCGGGGCGGCCGGCGGTCGCTCTCGATCAGGCTCTCCGCCCAGGTTCCGTGCGCTAAACGATCGACCTCCCGCAGCAAGTCGCGGGCGGTATCGGCGTCGAGATCCGAGCTGCGGCCCAAATAGCCGTCAAGGGAGTGCACCTCGAAGAGGTTGAACTCCAGATCCGCCAAGTTGCTCAGGAAGTGACTCATCAATCGTCCAATCTTGAGCTATCACTCTAATTTGAGCGATCGCTCAGATCAAGGCCGGAGCCAGCCTGCAACTAGCGTTTTTGCCCGAATGCGCGTCCTGCAGATTCACAACCGCTACCGCCAGCACGGAGGCGAGGACCAAGTGGTGGCGGCCGAAGCAACGCTGCTGAGAAGCAAAGGGCATGAGGTGGAGCAGTTCTCGGTCGACAACCCCGAGTCCGCGGTAGCCACGGCCGCCGCCCTGGCTCAAGCCCCGTGGAATCGCAAATCTTCGAAAGAGGTCGGCGAGACAATGGAGGCCTACCAACCGGACGTCGTTCACGTCCACAACACCTGGTTCCAACTCTCGCCCGCGGTGGTGGCGGTGGCTCACCAATTGGCCCCAGTGGTGATGACCGTCCACAACTACCGGCTGATGTGTGCGAACGCTCAACTGCTCCGTGCCGACCGCCCCTGCCGGCTTTGTCTCGACGGCAGCCTTTGGAACGGCGTCATTCACTCCTGCTATCGCGATCCGGTCTCGTCGAGCCTGGCGGCGCTGACCATCGCCACGGGTCGCAAACGTGTCTGGCGATCGGAGGTCGATCGCTATCTGGCTTTGAGCGACCTCGCGAGTGAGCTTTTGATTGAGATCGGGATCGGGCGCGAGCGGATCGCGGTCAAAGACAACTTCGTTCCCGACCCCGGTCCGCGTCGTCAGCCGGCCGAAAGTTCGCAGGTGGTGCTGTTCGTGGGGAGGTTGAGTCCCGAGAAAGGCGTCCGCCAACTGTTGGACAACCGAGCGTTGCTCGCCGATGCGGGACTCACTCTGCGGGTGGCCGGGGATGGGCCCCTGCAAGGGCTAGTAGCGCCGTTGCTCGGGGCAAACTATCTCGGGCGCCTGACTCCCGAGCAAATCGGCGCCGAGATGTTGGGAGCTCGCGCTCTGGTGATGCCTTCGATCTGGTACGAGGGCCAGCCTCGGACCGCGCTCGAGGCATTCGCCGGTGGGCTGCCGGTCGCCGGTTCCTCGCTCGGGGCGATCGGCGAACTTCTTCAGGCCCAACCCGGCAACTGGACCTTCGACCCGCACGGCGATTGGTCCACGGCGGTGGCCACTCTGCAGTCCGATCCTGCGATCCGCGACGCTTCGATCGCGGCGCGAAAGTTGTGGGAACGACGTTTCGGTCCGGAGCGAGCCGTCGACAATCTGGAAAAGGCGTACACCCAGGCGATCGAGGAGCATGGCCGCCATCGCTAGCGTCAACACATGACCTATCGGTCGGGAATTGCGACGCGGGAACGAATCCTCGAAGCAGTCCGAGAACTCTTGGCTGAAGGTGGCCTTGAAGCAACCACAGTCAAAGCCATCTGCAACGCCGCCGGGGTCTTGCCCGGCAGCTTTTACAACATCTTCGAAGCGAAAGAAGAAGCAGTGCTGACCGTGGTCCGGGGAGCGATCGCCGCCGTCGAGCCCGAGCAGGGCCCGGACGAAACGGTGACAGATCTCATCGGTGCCTTCGTCCGCTTCGTGACGACCGACCCGGTCATTGCTCGCATCTATCTGATCATGGCCGTCTCCGGCGGGCTGACCGATCCCAATCTTCGCCGGCGCTTCGTCCGCCACCACCAAACCAGAGTCGATCGCCTGGCTCGCGCCCTGAAGCGTGAGCAATCGGAGTTGAGTGCGAGCGAGATCCAGGAACGCGCTGAGGCCCTGGTGGCGGCCCTCACCGGTTACGCCATCCACGCCATGTTCGACCCCGACTTCGACATGGCCAAGCAGGCCAAGCTCTTAGTCGACCACTGATGGAGATCGCGCTTCAGACCCGCGGCGACTACGCGGCCGTCTTGCGGGCGGCGCGTTGGGCCGAGGAGCGAGGTTTGACGGCGTTCGCCGTGCCCGATCACTACCTAGGTTCATCGTCCGACGTCAAAGCGCCGGCCTGGGATCACCTGGTGCATCTCGCCGGCTTGGCCCGCGAGACCTCGACTATTCATTTGGTCGACCTGGTTTCGCCGGTCACATTTAGGCACCCGGCAGTTCACGCCAAGATGGCGGCGACCATCCACGATATGGCGGGTGGTCGCTTCACCTTCGGCCTTGGGACCGGTTGGATGGCCGAGGAACACTCGCTGTTCGGTTTCGCCTTTCCTTCGCAGAGAGAGCGCTTCGAGCTCCTCGAGGAGCAATTCGGCTATCTGCGCGCTCTCAGTCGCGGCGAAGGCTTTGTCGGGAAGCACTATCAGTTGGAAGAGTTCACTTCCGCACCGCGTTTTGAGGTTCCACTCCTCACCGGCGGGACCGGCCCCGATCGCACCCCGGCGCTCGCCGGCCGGTACTGCGACGAGCTCAACCTCTTCCCGCGCGCGCCCGACGACCTCGCTCAGCGAATCGAGGCCTGCCGCGGGGCGGCTCGCTCCGCAGGCCGTGACCTGGCGGAGATTCGTTTGAGCTTTACCGCCGTTCCCATCGCTGGGATCGACAACGCCACCTATCAAACGGCGTTGGCCGCAGCTGCAAAGGAATCCGACCGCACCCCCGAGGTTCTCGAAGAACGGCTGACGGCCCGCGGGGTTCCCTTTGGTACACCGGATCGGATCCAAACGCGACTGGCCGAGCTCGCGGCCCTCGGGATCACCCGCCTCTACCTCCAAGCCGGCACCACCGACCCCGCCGAGCTGGAAGCAAGGATCTGCCCTTTTCTCCCCCCGGAGGGGGGAGAGCCGGCGTAACCGGGAGGGGGCGTTTTCTCGGGACAGAAAACCTTTAGGAGAAGGACACCCAGTCGGTGGGGTCGAAAGTCGAGAGGTCGTACGCCTGGATGCCGAGGTCGGAGACAGTCAGCAACTGGCCGTCGACAATCAGGTTGCGGAGGACGTAACCGTTTTGGGTGAGCTCGCTGGTCGAGCCGAGCCGGGAACCATCAACCTCGATCGCCACTGATCCGTTCCACCTTTGGTCACCTGTCTGGCCCTGGAGCGGGATCACCATGAGCCCTTGGTCGTCGGTTTCGGGCCAGTAGAGGAAAGCGTGATGGTCCCACTCCGCTCCCGAGTAGGCCCCGGGAAAGGTGATCTTGTCGATCTGGCGAGGATTCTCGGGATCGGTCACATCAAATAGCGCTACCTGGGTGCCAAGGATGCGACCGTCGAGGTCGCCGTCCTGGCCAACGCCCAACAGCATGCCCTCGCTCACCGGATGGAGATATGCCGAGTAGCCAGGGATTTTGAGCTCCCCCGCCACGTGCGGCTCAGTTGGATCGCGGAGATCGATCACATAGAGCGGGTCGACCTGGCGATAAGTGACGACATATCCCTGGTCGCCCACGAAGCGCACGGCGTAGATGTTCTCGTCGCGGCCGAGCCCGGCCACAAAGCCGACCTGTTCCATGGCCTCGTCACCAACTTCGAGGACGGTGACCATGCTCTGGGTCGTCTGGCCGACCTGGCCCCAGAACGGTGACTGGTTGGTCGAGGCGACCCGGAGAAAGCCATCGTTCTCCGACAACGCCCACTGCGAATACAACCATCCGGCGACTTCGCCCGATCCCCGGTATTCAATTGTCGTGGGATCGGAGAGGTCGAACCTATGGATCTCGGTGGTCGTGATGCCCGCCACCTGCCCCCATTGGTCCGCCGGCACTCCGGCCCAATCGCGCCACTGCTGAGTGGCGACAAAGACGTTGTCGGCGGTGGCGTACACGGTCTGTGAATCGCTCACCAGACCGAACTGGTCGGTGAGATCCAGGTCGCTATCGAAGACCAACACCGAGGTCAGGCTCAAGCCGGAGAACTCGGTGGGCCGAGCCAGTGACTCACAGTCGGCCTGGCTGGTTCGTACGACGCCATTCGCGTTTTCGATTAAGACCGGATTGAGCCAGTCGTCGATCGAGCTGGCGGTGATCACCGACTGGTTGTGCGAGAGCGCTTGCTGCTCTGCCCGCTGCCAGGCCGTGGGGTGCTGCTGTTGGTTCGGCGCCCACTGGGCCATGATCTGATCGGGCGTGATGAAGGGGAGGGTGGCGGGGAGCGAGCTCACTACCACCCGCAAGGAGTCGTCCACCATTCGCGAGGCCAAGAGCGACCCAGTCATCGTGACCGACGCCGCCTTTTGCGGATTGCGGGGATCAGTGAGGTCGATCTCGACGATGTCGACCGTGGTTGAAACTGGCCAAAAGTCGGGAGCGATCATCCGATCGATGGCCATACCCTCCACTGGGATCCCGCCTGACCAGGTCGAGCCCACCACCAGTGCGTTCGACTCGCCGAGGAACAGCCCCGTCGCGGAGAACTCTCCAAGCTCGAAAGTTGCCAAGCGCTCAGGCTCGCCGGAAACGTCGACTATGTGCAGCCTGCTGCCTGAGAGTGCGAGCAACAAGCGTCCGTTGGTCTTGACGATGTCTGCCTCGTCGACGCCGATCTCCTGGAGGTTGGTGGTCGAGTAGTTAGTGCCGGCCCCGGACGCATCTCCTTCGGCGGCCATGACCACGTCGCCCCGAGCAAGCATCGGAAATACGCCGTCGTTGAGACCCCAGGCGGTGACCTGGTCGAGGGCGTTGGTTTGGAGAAAGTCGAGCACCTCGTCGCAGCTCCCAAACCCGGCCAGCCCAAATTCAGTCGCCACTTGTTGAAGAAGCGACGGCCGGTCGGCGCCGGTGGCAGCGGTCGTCGGCGCGGCCGAGCACGCCACGAGTGAGACCAACACGGCGACGATGAGGCGGGACACGAACTGGGGGCGCATTGCTACTCCTTGGTCCCGGTTGTGACGAACAAAGGCGCCTAGCGGTTCCCGGCTACGGTGACGAGATGCGGCTTGCCTTGATGACGGAGCCACAACTGGGAGGTGGCTACGACGACCTCTCCTGGGCGGCGCGCACCGCCGAGGCGGCAGGCCTTGACGCGTTTGCCCGCTCCGACCACTACTACTGGACCGGGCCCGAGCCGATGCCCGCAACCGAAGCGTTCTCCACTCTCGGCGGAATAGCTCGGGAGACGAGTCGCATCAGGCTGACCATCCTCGTCTCCCCGATCACGTTCCGTCACCCCTCCTTCATCGCCAAAGCTGCGGCCACACTTGACCAAATGAGTGCCGGCCGCTTCGACCTGGGGATTGGCACGGGGTGGATGGAGGCCGAGCACGAGGCCTACGGGATCGAGTTTCCACCTTGGGCGCAGCGATTCTCATGTCTCGAACAAGCACTGTCTTACCTGCGCGCGGCTTTCAGCGGAGAGTCCTTCGAGGGCGAGACTTATCAGATCACTGCTACTGCCCTGCCCCGGCCCGTTGGTTTGCGTCTGATCGTTGGGGGTAGCGGGCCTGAAAAGACCCCCAACCTGGCCGGGCGCTTCGCCGACGAGTACAACCTGTCGGTCCGCCCCCTCAACGAACTGCGGCCGCGTTTCGAGGTGATGCGGAACGCCGCCCGCGCCACCGGGCGTGATCCCGACCAGATCACGATTTCGTTGATGGGTCCGGCCGTGTTGGCCGACGATCAGGCTTCGCTCGACAACCTGCTCAAAGAGGCGGCGTCTTTCCGAGACATCTCGGTGGACACGCTGGTCGAACGTTGGGACCAAGCGGGGATTCCTTATGGCCTGGTGGACCAAGTCACCGATGCTTTCGGCCGCCTGGCCGAGGCCGGCGTTGAAAAGTACTACCTGCAGTGGCTCCAAGTAACCGACCATGAAGGCATCAGCGAATTGGTCTCGCTCGCAAGCGAGAGTTTTCGATAGGCCCACGGCTCCCTAGCCTTATCCGGTGACCGCACCCCTTCTGCAGATTGAGAATCTGCACGCCAGCGCGGGCGAAGTTGGAATTCTCAAGGGGATCGACCTCGTCCTCGAGAAAGGCGAGATTCAGGCAATCATGGGCCCCAATGGCTCCGGGAAGAGCACGCTCGCCAATGTTCTGATGGGCCATCCCCACTATCGAATCACCGAAGGCAGGATCCTCTTTCAAGGGGAAGACGTTGCCGGCATGCCCCCCGACGAGCGTGGCCGGCGAGGGATGTTCCTCGCCTTTCAAAACCCCGAGGCGGTCCCCGGAGTCTCGGTTGTACAGTTCCTGCGACAGGCGCTGACCAACCGGACCGGCGTCGACCTCACGATCCTCGAGCTGCGGCTGAAAGTGATGGAGGCGATGAAGTCGTTGGGCATGGCCACCGGAATGGCCGATCGATTCCTGAACGAAGGCTTTTCGGGCGGGGAGCGGAAACGAAACGAAGTGCTGCAGATGGCGGTCTTGGAGCCCGAGTTGGCAATCATGGACGAGACCGATTCGGGCCTCGACATTGATGCCCTCCGTACCGTTGCCGAAGGGGTGGGAAAGCTCACCGGACCCGAACGCGGATTCTTGATCATCACCCACTATCAGCGCCTGCTCGACTATCTCCCGGCCGACGTCATTCACATCCTTTGGGACGGCCGTCTTGTCGAGACGGGCGGACCCGAGCTAGCGGCGCGCCTTGAGACCGAGGGCTACGAAGGAATTCGGTCCCGACCGGCGACCACCTGACTCATGCTTGACGTCAGACAGGATTTCCCGGCCATTGCCGCCGGTGCCGGCCACTTCCTCGATTCCGCCGCCTCGGCCTTGAAACCGAGGGCAGTGCTCGAAGCGATGAACCAGTTTGCCGGCACGGTCTACGCCAACGTTCACCGAGGTGCGTATCGACTCTCAACCACCTCAACCGAGCTCTACGAGAAAGCTCGATCTCGAGCCGCCGAATTCATCGGCGCGAGCAATCCGGACGAGGTTGTCCTTTGTCGGGGGACCACCACCGGCCTGAACATGGTCGCCGCGGGCTGGGGCGGCGAGCACCTGCGTCCCGGCGATCGGATTCTCCTCACCGTGATGGAGCACCATGCCAACATCGTCCCCTGGCAGATGGTCGCGCGCCGCACCGGGGCGGTCCTCGACTATGTGGGGATCACTGAGGATGGCCACCTCGACCGGGATGGCTTCGTTGCCAAATTGGACCTGCAGCCTCGGGTAGTGGCTTTTACGGGAATGTCGAACGTGCTCGGTTCCATTCCCCCCGCGGCGGCTTTGGCCGAAGCGGCACGTGCGACCGGAGCATTAGTCGTTGTTGACGGTGCCCAGCTCGTCCCCCATCGTCCGGTCGACGTGCAATCAATAGGAGCGGACTTTCTCGCTTTCTCCGGGCACAAGCTCTTGGGACCGACCGGGATCGGCGTTCTTTGGGGTCGACCTGAACGTCTCGAGGAGATGGAGCCGACCGAAGGTGGAGGCGAGATGATCGCCAATGTCGAGCTCGACCATTCGACTTGGGCCCGCATTCCCCATCGCTTCGAGGCGGGAACACCACCCATCATCGAGGCCGTGGGTCTCACCGCAGCTTTCGACTACCTAGACGAGATCGGCATGGAATCGGTGGCCGCGCACGATGCGGAGCTGACGAACTATGCCCTCAAGCGGCTGTCCGAGGTCGAGCAGCTGCGAATCCAGGGACCATTGACCGGGGAGGATCGGGGCGGCGCCATCAGCTTCACCCTCGGCGACGTGCACCCCCACGACCTGGCCACGATCCTCGATCAACGTCAGGTATCGGTGCGGGCCGGTCATCACTGCGCCAAACCCCTGATGAGAGTTCTCGGCGTGCCAGCCACTGCTCGAGCATCGATCTCGGTCTACACCAACAATGAGGACATCGACGCCCTGATCTCGGGACTAGAAGAAGCTTCCGGTTTGTTCGGTATCTGAGATGGCACTGGAAGAGCTCTATCGAGAGGTGATCCTCGATCACTATCGCAACCCGCGCAACCGCACGGCCCTCGAAGAACCCCACGCCGTTGCTGAAGGGGTCAATCCTCTGTGCGGGGACGAGGTGACCGTCGAATTGACCTTTGGCGGCGAGGCCGTCGAGGGGGTCTCAGTCAGAGGGCACGGTTGCTCGATTAGTCAGTCGTCAGGCTCGATGATGGGGGAGGCGATCAAAGGCCTGGATCGTGAGGCCGTCGCCGTGCTTAGCCGCCGTTTTCAGGAGTCGCTGACAAGTGAAGACTCGAACTCGGAGTCCGAGTTTGGCGAGCTGGCTGCTTTGCAGGGGGTGCGGCGCTATCCGGTACGGGTGAAGTGCGCTTTGCTTCCCTGGACCACGTTGGACGAAGCTCTTTCGGCTTGAGGTTTTGTTGACATTGGGGTGAGGCAGTCCTGACGGGCCAGGACGCATGATTTCTCCAACATCAAAAAGGAGATGCCCCCATGCGCAACCGCACCGCAATCGTCGCCGCCGCCACAGTCATGGCCCTGTTAGTCACCGGGCTGGCCTGGGCCGCGACCGACAACACCACCTCGGAGACCGAGACCAACATTTCCATCGCCGTCGGCCAGCAACAGGTAATTCCGGCCGACAGCGCGGGGAGCGTCGTCCTCCTCCGCACCGAGACCCAGCTCCAGATCCTGTCGGTCATCCCCAACGACGGCTACACCCCCGAGATTGAGGTTGCAGCCGGTCGCGAAGTCGAAGCTGACTTCCGAGGCGAAGGCCGAAGGGTCAAGTTCAACGCCGAGCTCGAAGACGGAGTGGTTCGAGTGAGAATCGAGATCGAGAACGACGACAATACCGGTTCCACCGGTTCGACCTCGAGCACGGGTTCCACGTCAAGCACGGGTTCCACGTCAAGCACCGGCTCCACCTCGACGACTGACGGCGGCGGGGACGAGGACGCAGACAACGCCGGTTCCACCTCGACGACTGACGGCTCCGGCGAGGACGAAGACAACTCCGGTTCCACCTCGACGACTGACGGCTCCGGCGGGGACGAGGACGAAGACAACTCCGGCTCTGGTTCGGGTGAGGACGAAGACAACTCGGGCAGCGGCTCCGGCGGCTGATCCCCTAATCGGCCAGGGGTAGCTGCACCACTACCTCGGCCCCTCCCATCGCCGCTTGGCGCGTGGCAATCCCACCGCCGGCGGCGATGGCTATTTTCCGGACGATGTCGAGGCCGAGCCCGGTCGACCCTCCACCGCTCACCCCGCGTGCGGTCAGATCGAGGCCGGGGGAAAATCCGGGGCCGGCATCGCCCACCGTCAACACGGCGTGGCCGTTTTGAGATCGCACGTCGACTGCCATCGCCACCCCGGAGTCGGTGTGGGAGAACACGTTCCCGAGCAACAGGTCGAGCAGCGTCGCCAAATCCTCTTCAGAAGCGTTCACGATGGAGGGGCCGGAAGCGATCGAGTGCACGATCTGGCGCTTCTGTTCCTGGGCCAGGACCTGCCAGAAGGGAAGCCGGCGTCGTACCACCCCCGCCAGATCGCCGGTGGTCGAGGCCTTACGCCCTTGCCGCACATCGTGAATCAGCCCGTCGACGGCCGATTCCATGCGATCTACGGCTTGGGTGAGCGCGATTCGATCATCGTCGGACGGCACCCGCTCTGCTTGCAATCTCAGACTGGTGAGCGGCGTCCGGAGGCGATGGGACAAGTCGGCCAACGACTCCCGCTCGGCCTCGATCAAACCAGAAAGCCGAGCAGCGAGGCCATTGAGCGCGGTCGCCACCGCAGCAAGCTCAGGCGGTCCGTCCAGGGTGGCCCGAGTTTTGAGGTCGCCTTCGCCCAGACGTTCTGCCACGCGGGCAAGCTCATCGACAGGCTGGATCAACTCGCGCAATAGTCGCATGGTGACCAACACAGCAATCGCCACGATGAGCAGGCCTAGCGCGGCCAGCACCAACGACGCGACTGCGACACCTGACGACTGTTCGGCAACCGTTGCGGTCGAGATCACCGCCACGATCCCACTGCGGGTGCTGACCGGGATGCCGACCTCCCAATCGCCATCGATATCGAAGTCAGATGCAGGCACGCCCCGTCTGGTCGAAAGCGAAGCAGTCGAATTGGAACCGGTGTCGCCAATCGATTCCCCACTGGGAAAGTAGACGGCCACGCCAGGCGGAAGTTGTCCGAGGGAGGCGTCGATCGACGCGGGGTCGAGCGTTTCGGAGCCGGATATCAGCAAGGCTAGAAGGCCCGCGAAATGCTGCGCTTCGCGCTCGGCATTCACCTGGGCGCGCTCAATGGCTTGGCGACGGACGACCAGCATCAGCGGAATCGTGAAAGCAATGACAACGAGCGATGTGACCGCCAGGGCCATCCAGGCGAGCCGTTTGCGCACAGTTAGTTGGCGTCAGGGTCGACGAGCTTGACCCCGACTCCATGCACCGTCTGCAAAAAACGAGGCTCCTTGGCCGACTCGCCGAGCTTCTGGCGGAGCGAGGAGAGGTGAACGTCGACGGTGCGGTCGCCGCCCCCATAGGGCTGCCGCCACACCTCGGCCAGGAGTTCGCGCTTGCTCACCACCTCGCCGAGCCGTTCGGCGAGGAGAACGAGGAGGTCGAACTCCTTCGGGCTGAGCTCGACCACGGCTCCGGCCAGCCTTACATCTCGAGCCTGACGGTCGATACTGAGCTGGCCAACCGCGAGCAGACCGTCGCCGCCACGGCTCTCGGCCCGGCGCAAGACGGCCCGAATCCGTGCGGCGAGCTGGGCCACGGAATAGGGCTTGACGAGATAGTCATCGGCGCCGCTATCCAGCGCGGCGACAACGTGGCTGTCGCCTTCACGTGCGGTCGCCACGATCACAGGGACCGCGGAGATGGCGCGGATCATGCGGAGCAGCTCCACGCCGTCGAGGTCGGGGAGCCCGAGGTCGAGCACCACCACATCAGGCTTCTGCGAAACCACGATTTGCAGCCCCTCCATCGCTGCCGCCGCGGTCTCGACGTGGTGTCCGTCCCTGGCCAGGGACTCGGCCGCCAGCCTCCTGATATGCGGATCGTCCTCAATCAGAACGACAGCCACCATGCCATCCAGGCTAATTGCGAACCCTGGGTTCGTATCCGTGCTGGACACGGATACCAGCCCACAGAATGGACGAAGTTGACGTTTTCCAGACGTCGCCTTGAGAAATAGCGGACGTCGATCGACGACAATGGAGGCGTGCAGAAGAGTTCTCGATTCTTGCTTTGGCTTCTCGCCACCTTGGCGACGACCGCCATTGCCTATGTGGCCGTCAACGCAGCTCGTTCGGCGGTGAACGACCAGCCGCTCACAGGGGTCATCGCCGCATCTCCCAGTTCGACCTCCACCTCGATTCTGATCTCGACGACGCTGCAGCCAACGACGACCACCACTATCCCCGGCACGACGTCTCTGACCAGCTCATCGACTCCCACGAGCCCGTCATCGACTCCTACGAGCCCGTCGACCGCAACGTCGGCTGCATCTACTTCAACTACCGCTACCGCCAGCCCTCCACCCGTCACCACTGCTCCCTGGCAGCAAACCACTCTCAACTCGGCCGGCGGGTCGATCATCGTCTCGTATCGTCCGGAGGAGGTACGTCTCGAATCGGTCGTTCCCCAAGCCGGGTTCGCCTATGAGATCAACGACGAAGGGCCCGACCGGGTGGAGGTCGACTTCCAGGCCGGGGACGCTAGTTATCGGATTCGAGCGGAGTGGACCAGCGACGGCTTCGTCACCGAGATCGAGTCTTAGCTCGGGACTAGTCGTACACTGCGGACAAGGGACGGCGAGCTGCGGGGAGCTCTTCTTTCTGTGCACGAAGGAGGGTGCCATAGAACATCGAATTCCTGTCATCGGCGGCGTAGTCACCTGTGCCCTCTTGGCAACGGGCCTGGCCTTGACCGGGGAGTCCGAAGGTGGCACCAACCCCGTCGCTAACTTCGCAACCACCACGACGGTTGCAACGACGGTCAGCACGACCTCAACAACTTTGATCCTGGCTGAGCCGACCACAACCTTGGCCCCGGCCGTGTACCCCGCGACGATCGAGACGATCGCCGACCAGAGCCGAAGGGCATTTTTCATTAGCGGCGCTGGATCCGTGGTCATTGGTCGACTTGCCGGCTCGCTGTGGATCTTCGAGGCCACCCCTAACCCGGGTTGGACTTCGGAGATCACCACCCCCGTCGGGCGGACCGTCGCCGGTGAGTTCAGTCGAGACAGCACGCTTGTGACCTACGCGTTCACTCTCGATGGCGACATCGTCCGCGTGCAAATCGTCGAGCTCGACGGTTCCACTACAACCACCGCGCCCCAAAGTGCCACCCAGACGACCGCCGCCTCGCCAGCAACCACAACGGCGACCACCTTGGCGACGACCACGACCACCACCGTCGCCCCCACCACAACCGTCGCTCCGACGACGACCGTCCCGCCCACGACCACCACCCGTCCCGATGACGAGGACAAAGTCAAGCTGGAAGCGATCGACACCGAGGGAGGCACGATCGTGGTTTCGTACAACTCGGAGTTCATCAACCTCGAATCGGTTGATACCGAGCCCGGCTTCGACTACAACGTCGACAACGACGGTCCAAACAAGGTCGTCGTCGACTTCGAATCCGACGACGTCAAGTACGAGGTCGAGGTGGAGTGGTCGGACGATGAGCTGGTCGTCTCCATCCAATACGACAACGACTAATCCGCGGCGTTCTGTGGGCCGAAACTGCTGTGCAGCAACCGTTGCTACCCAGGGTTGCGGGAAAACATGGCGGTGTCCGCGGTCAGAGTCGTCACGAGGTGATACTCGGTTTCCAGCCACGCGACGAGGTCCGGAACCCGGCGGCGAAGGACGTCCGCACTGACACGACTGACCAGGATGTATGCGGGTGGCGTCGTTTTGAGCTCGGCAGTAAGCCGAGCCCACGTCACGTCGTCGTAGAACTCAGGCGACCAACCATGGATCGACGTTGTCGACTCCCGACCGACATCAAGCAGGATCAGCGGGTCGCCGAAGACGAAAATGCTGCCTTCCAAGCTCTCGGGGTCGGCCAAAAGAGCCGCAGCCTCGGAACGGACCACCGCCGCCCGGACGAGGCTGCGCTCGATCGCAGCCGGATCAAGTCCGCGATCAACGACGGCTCGAAAGTAGAAGAGGTGAGTCGCCACAAGCGCGACGAGGATCAGGAGGGCGGCAGCCAACCTCCGGGCCGTCGTGGCCAACCAGCGCGACAACGGCCCCCCAGCCAGCAGCCCGATTGGGACCGTAAGTGCCAAGAAGAGATACGACCACCATTGCTGGGCCAGGATCGCGATTGCAGACGTGATCGTCCAAACGACCGCCATCAACGTCCACAGGTCCCGCGGGCGTTTGCGTAGCGAAACAATGGTGACTACCGCGCCGATCAAGACCGGCAGGGTCAGCACGACGAACCGACCCGCCGCCCGAATCAGCCGCTCCAAAGGTGGCGGAGACAGCGCTCGCATGGCTGGGGCTTGGACGAACCAGGTGTGGGTAACCCAATCCCATACGCCTGTGCTGACAAAGAACACCACAACGAGCAAGGCTGAGAGGATGAGGCCGAGCGCGAACCAAGCTGCGGTCGCGATGGCCTGGCGACGCTCCCGCCAGCGTTGCACCACCCAGACCAGGAGGAAGAGCGCGGGCAAAGGCGCATACACGATCTTGAACAGTCCAATGACTGTGCAGGCAACGCCGAGACTGACCGCCGTCAGAGGGTGGATCGGAGAATGATTGGCTTTGGCGATCGCCCGAAATGCGAGATAGATCGGAAGCAGAACCAGTGTGTCGGGCTGCGCCACGTCGTCGGCCTGCATGATCCAGAAGATCGGGCCAACGGAGGCGATCGCGGTGATGAAGCCTCGCTGCCGGCTGCCCGACATCTCGGTCACATCGCGACCGATCAGATAAGCGAGCGTGCCCTGCCAGAGAATCTCCGCGATCCTCACCGAAATCGCAGAGGAACCGAAGATCGACCCGATCGTTGCATACCAAACGAAGGTCAATGGCTGGCGGATATCCCACACGTCTCGATACATCACGGCTCCGCCTTGGAGGCGACGGGCGATCAGCAGAGACAACGCCTGGTCGCCGCCGAACGGTTGCAGGAGCAAGACCAGGCCGAGCAACCCAATCACGATGGGAGGCCATAACGAGGCCCGGTGGCGCCCCGTCAAAAGTCGGACCTGAGTCAGAGAATTCCGCCCTCGGTCATGCGCCGGAGGTCGAGGGCGCGATCCAGCTCTTCCTGTGTGAGGAGGCCCTTTTCGAGGACAAGGTCACGGACACTGCGCCCGGTGGCCAACGCTTCTTTCGCCACTTTGGCGCCGTTGTCATAGCCGATGTGGGGATTGAGAGCGGTGACGATTATGACGTTCTTCTCCAAGAGCTCTTTGATCCGGGACTCGTCGGCCACGATCCCTTTCACACAACGCTCGGCGAAAAGCCGCGACGCGTTGGCGAGCAAGGTAATTGACTCCAAGAGATTGTGAGCAAGCACCGGCATCATCACGTTCAGCTCGAAGTTGCCGTTGGCAGCCGCCCAAGTGACCGCGGCGTCGTTTCCGAACACCTGCGCGGCCACCATCATCATCATCTCCGCCATCACCGGGTTGACTTTGCCGGGCATGATCGAAGATCCAGGCTGCAGATCGGGGATGCGAATCTCACCGATACCGGACGCCGGGCCCGAGCCGAGCCAACGGATGTCATTGGCGATCTTGAACAGCGAAGTCGCGACAGTCTTTAAGGCTCCCGAGGCCATCACGGCGGCGTCCTTGGCTCCTTGGGCCTCGAAATGGTTGGGTGCTTCGACAAATGGATAGCCACTCCAGTCGGCCATGAGCGCGATTGTGTCGCGCGCAAACCCTTCCGGAGCGTTGATGCCGGTGCCGACGGCGGTGCCGCCCAAAGCCAGCTCTTCGAGCTCAGGCAAGGCTTTGTCGAGCCGGGCCATCCCGTTCCGGACCTGGGTCGCATAGCCGCCGAATTCCTGGCCCAGGGTCACCGGCGTTGCATCCATCAGGTGGGTTCGACCCGATTTCACAACTCCGTCGAATTCAACTGTCTTGGCTTCAAGCGCCATCGCCAGCTGGTCCAACGCAGGAAGCAGGTCTTCTTTGATCGCGGCCACCGCCGCCACATGGATCGCGGTCGGAATCACATCGTTTGACGACTGTCCGTAGTTGACGTGGTCGTTGGGATGAATCGGTCCCCCATCCAGAATCGCCGACGCCCGCCGAGCGATGACCTCGTTGGCGTTGGTATTGGTCGAGGTCCCCGATCCGGTTTGGAAAATGTCGAGGGGGAATTGGTCGTCGAGATCACCGTCGCGGACTTCGGTCGCCGCTTTCTGCACCGCAGCAGCGATTGCTGAAGCGAGTGCACCTGATTCGCCGTTGACCGCCGCCGCCGCCCCCTTGATCAGCCCCAGCGCCCAGATAAACCGGCGCGGAAAGCGGATTCCGGAGATGGGAAAGTTTTCGAAGGCTCGTTGGGTCGAGGCTCCGTAAAGAGCGTCGGCCGGCACCCTGACCTCCCCCATCGAGTCTTTCTCGGTGCGGAACTCCATCGTGATCAGGCTAGGCCGGATGAGCGGGAGCCAGCACTCGCCGCTCGCTCGCGTAGAGGTCTTCGAGCTGTTGGCGGAGAGGGCTCGACTTCCCGTCGAGCATCTCCGCGGAGACGACGAGAAGCTCAACCAGTCCGTGAAAGTCGGAGAGGGCAACCCGCTCGGGACCGAGGCGCGCTTTGCGCCGGCCAGCCAGCACGCCGTCGATGTCCATCATGTTGTGGTAGTTGCCGAGGGGGATGCAGAGGCCGGATGCTTTGTAGCCGTAGGCGCAGAACGCAGTCGCCTCGCAGCTTCCGCCTGCCATCAGCTTCCGTTGATGAGGGATGCCGGCGGTCCTGGCCATCGCCGACAGCCGGTTGCTGAGCTCGGCGCTGAAAACACTCGACGCATCTCCCACCCGCACCACCGGGCCGGCGCCTATTGGAGCCTCACCTGATTCTCGTGAGCACTCGATGGACAACACTCGCGCTTCTTCGGGGATCGTTCCGAGCTTGCAAGCGGCGATAGCACCAACCAGTCCCACTTCCTCGGCTCTGGTCAAGAGGACCGACAGGTGATTCACCCCGCGCTCAGCGGCAACGTCGAAAGCGGCTAGCGCGGCGGCGACTCCGGCAAGGTCATCACACGCTCGGGCCGCAAGAATCCCTTCAACCACTCCTATCGCGGCTGGGTCAAAACGCCAACGCGCAATAGCTCCGGCCAAGACCGAACCCCTCACGGAAATGGTCGCGTGTTTGCTGGCCGAATCGAACGAGCTGACTCGTCCGACGAGCGGCCCTATCTCAACCGCGGCTCCCTCGAGGTACTGAGCGTGAACCCCTCCCCGCAGCTCCGCCTCGATTTCCCCACTCCCCTCCCCGGTCACGACCAGGGCGGGATGATCCATGTGAGCCACCGCAACCACCGGCCGGCGACGGCTGCGTCCTCGACGCCGCAGCACCAAGTTGCCGGCGTCATCCCGAATGACTCGATGATTGCGTTTCTCCGCCCACGATTCCACCCAGGTAACAACCGCGTCCTCGACGCCGCTCGCCGTAGGGAGGTCGGTGAGCGCTTCCAGCCAGCGCCGGTGGGTCAAGGTTGAGGACATTCAGCTACCGAAGGGCAACTCGCTGAAAGGATCGCGCTTTTGCGGAGCCGACGTCTCCTCCGGCTCATTCAGCCCGAGTCGCTTCCTAAGCGCCGCGTAGCCACCCTTTTCGAGCTCCTCGGCCAGCTCGGGTCCGCCCGATTCAACGATCTGGCCATCGATCATCACGTGCACCCGATCGGGTTGGACGTAACGAAGGATCCGGGAGTAATGGGTGATCATCAACACTCCGACCTCGGGTCCTAGCATCTTCTCGACAGCCTCGGCGACGTCACGGACCGCGTCAATATCGAGTCCCGAGTCCACCTCGTCCAACAACGCCACTTTGGGAGCTAGCACGGAGATCTGGAAAATCTCCGACCGCTTTTTCTCGCCTCCCGACAGATCGTCGTTGACCGACCGGTCGAGAAACCGGGTCATGTCGAATTGCTCGGCAGCCGCGGCGATCACCTGCTCAGAGTTTTCGATACCCGCCTCGGCGGCGGCTTCATCGACAAACTCGCCCAGCCTCACGCCCGGGATCTCCACCGGATACTGGAAACACTGGACGAGACCCATGCGGGCGCGCTCGTGAACTGCCTTGGTCAACAGACCCACGCCGTCGAGCTCCGCTGCGCCCGAAACCTGATATCCGGTCCGTCCGCTGAGCACGTGACAGAGGGTTGACTTTCCGGAACCGTTCGGACCCATCACTGCATGCATCTCCCCAAAGGGAAGTTCCAGGTGGATCCCTTTGAGAATCCGACGATCGCCAACAGAGGCTTCCAAATCGGCCAGCCGTAGGGCGGCGTTCATTCGTCAACCGCCAGGAAGACTTCTCCCTGTTCCACCCAAACGCGATAAACCGGCACTGGCTTCGTTGCCGGCAGTGTCAAAGCTTCTCCGGTCGACAGCGAGAAAGCCGATCCGTGGCGCGGACATTCGACCTCGTCGCCGAAGACCTCCCCCTCCGAAAGCGAGGCCTCGGCATGGCTGCACCGATCCCCAAGGGCGAACAGGGCACCGTCGACGAGAAAGATCGCCACCTCGTGATCGGTCAGATCGACCTTGAGCCCCACCCCCTCTTCGAGATCACCGAAAGCCGCGACGCGATGCGCCGTCACGCCGCGCTTTCCTGCGCCCGCACAAACCGCCGTTCGACAATCTCAGCGAGAGCGTCTTCCATCCCCCCCACCGGCAGCTTGTCGAGCACCGCTTTGAAAAACCCTCGCACGAGCAGTCGCTCGGCGCGCGCCGGGGAGATGCCTCGGCTTTGCAAGTAGTAGAGGTGATCCTCTTCCAACGGTCCCACGGAGGAGCCGTGACCGCAGATCACATCGTCGCAGAGGATTTCGAGATTGGGTATCGAGTTCGCTTTGGCATCGGGACTGAGCACGAGGTTGCGATTCGTCTCGAAGGCTGAGGTGCCGTTGGCGTTTTTCTCGATCCGCACCAATCCGGAGAAAATTGAACGCGCCGAATCCTCGACCGCACCTTTGAGCAAGACGTTGGAGCTCGACTTCGGTCCTTCATGTCTGAGCACCATCCGGTAGTCGAGAGTCTGCTGGCGATGGCCAAAGAACAGCCCGACTATTTCGGCGGCGGAACCCTGCCCTTCCAAATGGACCGCCAGGTCGAGCCGGGCCAAATCACCTCCCAGACCGACCTCACCCAATCGCAGCGTGGCGTCGCGTCCGAGGCGGGCGCGCAGTTGGACGATGACCGAGCTTCCTTCCCCGACCTCCTGCAACTCGAGCAAACGAAGGCGGGCGCTCTGGGCAAGGACTACCTCAACCTGCGGCACCGAGTAAGAGCCGATTCCATTTACGGCTCGATGAGCGACGATGACCTCGGCTTCGGAGTTCTCCTCGAGCTCGATAGTCACGTGCGGAAAGGAGATCGCGTTGGGGGAGACCGACTGGAGCTCGACCAAGATCGGTGAGGCAGTGTGTTGGCCGGGCGGGATTCGAATCTGGACGCCGTCGCTCACAAATGCCCGATGGGCGGCGGCGAACTTGTCAACGTCCGCTGCAATGAGGTCGGCCAGTTTGAGGCCCTGCTGGAGATAGCCGGACCCTTCGATCGAAGAGGTCCAACCATCGACGATCACTGCATGTTGACCCGGATCGAGGCCGGCGAGGATCGGGTCGGGATTCATCGCCTGACCTTTCCCAGGAAGGGAGAGCCCTTCAAGGGAGATCTCATGTTCCACATAACGCCACGTCTCGTCGGCCGGGCCCGGCAAAGGGAGCTTCGAGAAAACGTCAAAAGCAGCTTCCCGATCGGGCACGGACGCGTCTAATTCAGCAACGGTGGCAAGGGTCAGGGCTGACACGAACGTTCGATGGTACCCACCATTGCGTGAGGTCTAACCAGAGGAAATCAGTTCCCGCGCCCGGCCAAATATGTCGTCGAGCATGGGTTCGGTCAAGCGGCCGGTGAAGGTGTTTTGCTGACTCGGGTGGTAGCTGGCGATGGCGATTGGACCCGGATCGAGGGCGAACTCCCGTCCGTGTCCGAAACGAGGTCGTGGACGCGACACAGTCCAGCCGATGCGTTCGCCGAGGCGCAGCACCTGTGCAAACGCGAGTCCGCCCAAGGCAACGACGACCGTACGCCGGACCCTCATTTCCGGGATCAGCCACCGTGAGCAGTTCTCCAACTCGATTGCCGTCGGCTTGTTGTCCGGCGGGGCACAGCGGGCGCTGGCGGTGACGAGACAATCGTCAAGCCGCAATCCATCCCCGCGTCGTACAGATGTCGGCTGGTTGGCAAAGCCCGCGCGGTACAAAGCCCGGAAGAGCCAATCACCCGATCGATCGCCGGTGAAGATTCGGCCGGTGCGGTTGCCGCCGTGTGCCGCGGGCGCCAAACCGACCACCAGCAATCGTCCATCAGCCGGGCCAAACGACGGCAGTGGCCGGCTCCAATACTCCTCGTCGCGAAACGCGGCGCGTTTCTCCCTTCCCACCTGCTCGCGCCATTGCACCAAACGCGGGCAGAGGCGACACAACTCGACCTCAGGGTTCAGGTCGAAGCGCCGCCTCGCTGACCACGCTTTGCGCATTCCACAGCATCCACCCGAGACCCCGGGCCTCAGCCTCGTCGATCTGGGCGCGGACCTGGTTGGGCGTGTAGTCGAAATCCTGCAGCCAGGGCCGAACCACGATCTCGCGGGATAGGCGGCTGAGGGCATCGTCGAGTGCCTCGGCCACCAACGGGCCGGGATGGTCGGCCGGGTTCTGGTAGCCATACCAACCGGAGGTGTAGTGGCTCGGGTAAAGCATTGGCGAGGCCACATCGATCACGTTGGTCAACTCCTCCCACTGTTGACCGATCCCGCCGTCGTCGACCGCCGACGTAATGAACCCAAAAATGTCGGCCGCTACCGCGCATCCCAGTGGGTGGAGAGCTGCCACCGCGGTGGCGAGAAAATCGCGGACTGTGGCGACTCTTACTTCAGCAGAGACTCCCCCATCGAACCGGGCGGACTCGCTGCGATTGTCCGGAAAGCGAACGTAGTCGAACTGGATCTCGTCGATCCCTGAGGCGCATGCCTCGGATGCCAGCTCGATGGCGTAGGCCTGAGCCTCCGGATCGGTGGGATCGAGAAAGTACTGACCATTGGCTTGATAAGGCGCACCGGAAGCGGTGTCCCAGACAGCAACTTCCGGCAGGGCGATGGCCGCGATCGGGTCTTGGAAAGTGACGATGCGTCCGATCACGTAGACGTCCTCCGCGTGGGCCTCGCTCACAAGATCGTCGAGGCTGAAACTGGGGTAGAGGGCCGCCACTTCGGCGGCGGTGGCGTTCTCCGAGTCGAAATACACAACCCCCGATTCGTCTTTCAAATCAAGCATCAACGCGTTGAGTTCCGTGCGCTCGACCAGTTCCAGATAGGTGGACCAACTGTCGCCAGCGGCTTCTCCTCCGATGTGCACGGTCTTCAGCATCTCTGGTTCGATGGCCACTGCCGCC
>Ga0180121_10000135_pt1 | contig 26728 bp, 25 predicted proteins | sample AntDrymUQ5402106_2_FD_129676 | JGI IMG/M metagenome (GOLD analysis project Ga0180121, IMG submission 129676) | Polar desert sand microbial communities from Dry Valleys, Antarctica - metaG UQ540 (21.06) (version 2) (version 2) | ecosystem: Environmental > Terrestrial > Soil > Desert | place...
AATTGAATGCGCAATGAAAAAAAACGTAGTAGCAATAAAGATCGTCAATGAAGCAGTAGAAGGATTACTCGAACATGTCAAAGCTTATCTGAGAATTTCAAAGAGAAAGAGAAATATAAAAATTGCTTTTATCGGAAGCATTATAGAGAATAAAAATATTCTTTCAGATAAATTAAAGAGCGAAATAAAAAAACTCAAAATTGTTGAAGTTGTTTCCAAGAAGCATTCATCGGCATTCGGAGCAGTGCTGCTTGCATCGGAGAACCCGGAAATAACGAGAAAATTATAATTTGAAAAAAACAGACCTTGTCCTAATCTTAGATTTTGGATCGCAATATACGCAACTTATTGCAAGAAAAACGAGAGAACTCAAAGTTTACTCGGAAATCCATCCATTTAATCTCAACATCAAAAATTTTTTTAAGGACAAGTCAAAGAATTACAATATTAAGGGAGTAATTCTTTCGGGCGGGCCGGCAAGTGTTTTGTCAAGAGACTCACCTAAGATCTCAAAAGCCGATATTGATTTTTTTATAAAAAATAAAATTCCCATTATTGGCATTTGTTATGGCTTTCAGCTTTTATGCTATTTGTTTAAAGGAAAGCTTCACAGCTCGACTCATCGTCAATATGGTCATACTAAAATATATGTATTTAAAGATTCGGAATTATTTAGAGGTATAAATAATCAATTGACAGTCTGGATGAGTAACGGAGATTCGATCGACTTACTCCCGGAGAAATTTGATTCATCATCAAAAAGCGTTGATAGGGTGGTATGTAGTTTTGAGTCGGAGAAACTTAAGGTATACGGATTACAGTTTCACCCTGAAGTACACCATACTGAATCCGGAAGGAATATTCTTTATAATTTTTTATTTGGCATTTGTAAAATAAAGAATTTATTCGAACCGGAATCTTTTATTGAGTCAAAAATAGAGGAAATAAAAAAACAGACAGGGAACCATAAAGTTATATTGGCATTGAGCGGAGGTGTTGATTCGTCGGTAGCTGCTATACTTGTGCATAGAGCAATTGCAGGAAATCTAATTTGTATTCACATTGATAATGGCTTGATGAGGAAAGATGAAAGCAGAAAAGTTATCGATCTTTTTAAAAAGCATTACAAACTCAATCTAATCTTTGTCGACGCATCAGAACTTTTTTTAAAAAAACTAAAAAATATTTTCGATCCGGAACAAAAGCGTAAAATAATCGGTAAAACATTTATAGAGGTATTTGAAAAGGAAGCAAAGAAGATAAAAGATGCTAAGTTTCTTGTTCAGGGAACACTTTATCCCGATGTAATAGAATCAGTTTCATTTAAAGGACCTTCCTCGATAATCAAATCTCATCACAATGTCGGGGGGCTACCTGAAAAGATGAAATTAAAATTAATAGAACCATTGCGTGAGCTTTTCAAAGATGAAGTAAGAGAATTAGGAGTTAAGTTAGGTTTACCGAGACACTTTATTTTCAGACATCCGTTCCCCGGGCCTGGCCTGGCGATAAGAATACTGAGCGACATTTCCAAACACAAACTGGATCTGTTAAGAGAGGTTGATGATATTTATATTTCAGAATTGAAGAAATATTATTTATATGAAAAGATCTGGCAGGCATTTGCAGTGCTCTTGCCTGTTCAGACGGTGGGTGTAATGGGAGATGAGAGGAGTTATGAAAAAGTAGTTGCGCTCAGAGCGGTAACCTCAACAGACGGAATGACTGCAGATTTTTATAATTTCGAAAAAGATTTTTTGACAAATATATCAAGTAAAATAATTAACTCCGTGAAAGGAGTAAACCGGGTAGTGTATGACATCAGCTCAAAGCCGCCTGCCACAATTGAATGGGAGTAAACACAGTTAGCAGTTAAAATAGTTAGCAGTTAAACAGTTAGCAGTTAAACAGTTAGCAGTTACAGTTAGCATTAATAAGAGTAAAAAATATCAGTGTTGATTTTTATATTTAAACAAGTATTTAATAAATCATGAATTGTAATAATTTAATATTTGGTGAATTAGCATGAAAAAAGGAGTTTTCATAATTTTAGTATTTTCCCTATACAGTCTCCATTGTTATTCCCAGGTGAAGATAGGAATTGCATTGCCTTTGATGTTAAATTATCCGGATCCAGAAGAAAAGAAATTAGGAGAGCAGATGCTGAAAGGAATTAAAGATGCTCTCGAAGAATACAAAGGATTAAATCCTAGTAAAAGCGTGAGTATTAAAATAGAGGACACAAAAAGAGACCAATCTGTTACGCTTGACATATTTAATAAATTAGCATCGGACAGCAGTTTGATCGCAATTTTGGGTCCCGTCTTCAGCAGTGAGCTGGTTAATAATGCCGGAGCTGCTTCATTTCATAAAATTCCAATAGTTACTCCAACAGCTACACTGAATTTTTTGGCTCAAAAAAATGAGTTTGTATTCCAGTTAAATCCAACATATGACGTCAGAGGTAGGCTGATGGCTAAGTTTGCAATGAATGAGCTGGGTATGAAAAAGTTTGTAATATTATCGGAGAATAATTATGGGAAAAATTTTGCCGATAGTTTTTCAGATGAAGTTATTAGGAACCACGGAAGCATCTTATTAACGGAATATTATTCAAATGATTCGTTTGATATTATTGAACAACTGAATAATATTAAATCTAAAATAATTGAAAACGACAAATTCATTGATTTTGGAAATCTTGATAAATCGCAGGTTGAAAAATTAAAAAATGTCAGACTGAAATTTTCAAATGTCGATTCGTTAGTAGATGCGAGACTGATTGTCAGCATATACAGGCTTTTTGGGATGAATGCGGACAGTGAAATGAGTTCATTAAAACTTTCTCATACATTAACATTTGACAAAACTAAAAGCATTATACCCGGAAATACAAATGCTATTTACATACCAATATCTAACTATAACGAAATATCTAAAATAATTTCACAATATTTTACTGAAAATATCATATTACCTGTTTTAGGTACCAGTGATTGGAATAATGAAAAAGCATTAATTGAAAATAAGATGTATATAAAGGAGTTGTATTTTGAATCGGACTTTTATTTAAGGGACAAACCAATTAGTGATTTTATTAACATGAGTGATGCAGATATTAAAAATTATTATTTTGGGTATGATGGAATGAAACTACTTCTTGATAAGATTTCTGAAGGCTATATAACGAGACTTAGCCTGAACGAAGCACTTGAAAATGTAAGCAACTATAAGGCCATTCATAATATATTAACTTTGAAAGAACGGACTAACAGGCACATGTCAATTATGCAATTTAAGAATGGTGTATTAACTAAAGCAAATGAATATGAATATTAAATGATCAACACTATAACTTGAAAACTACACTTAATGTAAACATTAATTTGATTTTTGGATGTAATTTATTTATTTTGTATACACAAAAAAAATTCGAAAAATAAAAACTAACCTTTATGGAAGAAATTGGGAGTAAAGTATCTCAAAAAGTTTCTGATCTGAATGGATTCGAAAATTATGAATCCATAAAAAAGCACGATGTTGAACTTTCAAACATTAAAGCGGAAATCATAAAAAAAAATATAGAAAAAATAAATTCTGAGAGGTTCAAAACAATTATCAAAGCAGGGTTACCTTCATTTTTTCTGGTAATCCTGTCTTTTTTTATAGGGATTTCTGATTTGCCTCTTGTAGGCAATATATTTAATAATCTGGCGAATTACATCAGTCCGGGTCAGGTGCTTTCAAATACTGATATACAACCCGTATCTTTGTGGTGGTTCCCTTTTGCAGTATATATAATTTTCATTGTATGTGCAATCCGAGCTAATTCTTCAATTAAAAGAGAAATTGAGTTCAACGGAGCTTCGGAGGCTTCGATCACAAGGATAATTGACAGATATAGTGGAATTGTCGATGGGATAGGCACCGCGCTGCCATTACTTGGTGCAGCCATATTATTGATTTCAATCGAAAAAGGTCCTGCAATATTTTTAGGATTTGCAGTACCATTTGAAATAAAATCCATAATTATATTAGCTATAGCAAAGCTTTTTGATTCTGTGTTTGATGCACTGGCACTGAAATATCAGGAAGTGCAAGAAGAAATTAAGAATGCCGAAAGAGTATATTATTATCAGAAGCAGGCTACACTTCAAAAGAGTATTCTGGAGAGAATGGGTTTTGTTTCAGGCCCTGTAGAAATAAAATCTTCAGTTTCAGAAGATCATTTGAGAAAAATTTATGAGACAATGAAATCCACAGAGCAGATGAGCATTAGCATAAAGGATCTGATTTCAGAGATTAGTTATCTGAAACTTCCGGATGAAAGAATTTTGAAAGAACTTGAAAATACGGCAAAGACAATAAGCGATACAATCGCAGGATTAAAAGATGACAATGTAATGAAGAGTCTTGATAATTTAGTTTATATCTCGGGGAAAAGATAAGTATCTCTAAAAAATTTTCAAAAAAACAAAAAATGATTACTAGAAAAAACAGGGACGTTAAATTTATCATTTACCAATCGCTATATATATTTGTTATTTCGGTTCTGGCATTGAAAGGAGCAAACTTAGATTTAACGGAAGTAGTATCAAAAGAGAAAGTTGTGGAGAAATCATATACGGATTCATTAAAAGTGATGATTGATTCGTTACTTGCAAGAGGAATTGTTCCAGAAATTAAGTTTGATACCACGAAAAAATTTACCAATCCCGAAGAACTAAAGAAGAAATTAGTAGAAGCCCAAGAGCAATTATTGATTATGAAATCCAATAATCCTTCACTTACAGTCAATCAGACTTCTCCAAACCTGCAAGTTCAGCAACAACCTGAAATAGAAAAAGAAAAGGTTCCGGAACAAAAGAAAGAGGACCAAAAAGTGGAAGAAGATAAAACCCAGGACCTTGATTTCAGAATTTCGCAATCTTTTACCCAATACACTTCGAACACAGTATCTAACCCGAGCGGGACATTAATTGAAATTTACGGAAGTGATGGAACAATAGTAGCTTCAGTTCCACCAGGTGGTTCGAGGACTTTTCAAATAGGAGGTCAGAATAGCTTAACATTTAAGAGGGGCGGAGTTTCAAGAACTATTTCAACCAAAGAAAATACAAAGCCTAAAATAATGATGCAGAGACTGGTTTCTGCAGGAGAGGATGTATCAGTGAGAAGCCTTCAGTCCACCGTAGGTTATCGGGTTACATTAACAGACGATTTTCCGGGGCAACTGGATGTAAAGTTTTCAGGCCCGGTCAGTGTGAAGCAGGCAGGTCCATTGGTATATGATGTTACATTTAATTTTCTTGGATCAAAATCTGCATTTGATAATTTTACCGAAAACCGGGAAGCTCCATATTCGGTAAGTTTTCAGATCAATGTTAAAGATAAATTCGCAACCCACAATGTTTCACAATCAGGAGTTTTTCAATTTGGGGAGTGGTAATACAATTATAATTAAATAAAAAAATATGATAAGAAATCGAAAAAATCCCTTTTTGACACTTTTTTTTCTAGTAATTACAATCACTTTACTCCAAAATGTTTCATTATACGCTCAGATAGAAAATGATGATGATCCCAGGACATGGAAATATTTTAAAATCTTTGCACGTGCACAGGACGATAGCGTTTTTATCAAATTGCAGGATGAATTAAATATTGATCCGAAACTTGAGTCATATGTACTTGTTGTAAATATACTTGACCCGTCACCCATAAATCAATACGTTGTAATTGGCGATGAAACTTCACCTGATGCAAGCCGATTTCTTTGGTCAGATCTTTCACCTGCTGTTCAACGGGCATTGATAAATTGGGCGGGTTCAAATAAAGAAAATCTAAACAAAAAAAAACTGACATATACTTCTGTATTTTTTGATGTATTTAAAAAGATAAAGGCAAAAGAAGTTATAATGCCTCCGGCAAGAGAGCGAGATATTCTAAGTACTACTGCATATATCAATCCATATTTCCAAATATTCGGAGGAGATGCTCTGGGAATCCCAATAAAAAAATCGGTAGGATTTTCATTTCAAACGGGTACGCCATATTCCGGACCTTTAGAGACTAATATTCTTGGAACATCATTTAACATTTTAGGTTTCCAGATAGGAGTAACAACTAGAATTTCTGAGCTAGCTCTTGGTTCCGAACCGGATATGGAATTTTCTACCCCGACAGAAAATCTTGCTGATTACAATAATTTATATGCTCCTAATCTGGGTTTGAGGTTCAGTTATGTAATTCCTTTTGGAAACTTCTTCGAGATCGGTTTCTTTACTACTGTAGACACGGGCAATGCAATGGTTGTACCCGTAAAAGTTCTCAATACTGAAACAGGAGAAATTATGCCAAACAATATAATTAAAGGTAATTATACAAATTTTGAAGTAAGGTATCCGTTCAGAGCTTTCGGTTCGACTAAATCAAAAATATATTTTGCACAAAGTTTTGGAGAAAAGCATATTGGTTTTGCCGGACGGGAAATGAGATTAGCAGGGTCACAATTTGATGTTAGGGTTGATGCAACTCTTGGAGGAAAAAGAAATTTTCAAATTCTTGTAGAACCCCTTATTTCAAACATTGGGGAAGGATTTGCGCTTAGCTCATTTGCAATCGGTCCTTCATTCAGATTTGGTAATACGAATAATAATAATTTCGGTCTTATGACCATTTTAGTTAATATGAGATTGAAAATCGGAGATTTCTTTGAAGAGCGATATTAGCATAAACATGTAGCCTATTTTATACACTAGATAAATAAATGTTCGTTTATAGACACTTTTGAAAAAATAGTGTCTATTTTTTTAGAATATGACTTGACAATATTTTAATATTGAGTTATTTTTGCAAGAACTTTAATTAACCCTATTTAAAAAATGCCAAGTAAAAATCAGGAGGTTTTAAAAATGGCAAAAATGAAAAACTTGTTTTTCATTCTACTTACAGTTGTAATGATGGCCGGATCAACATTTATGGTCGGTTGTGGTGGTGGTGTAGATGAAGAACAGATTCAAGCATTAAATGACTTGAAAGCAGAAGTGGATGCACTTCAATCTCAGGTCAATGCCAAGAATGACGAGAAGTCAAACTTGCAAAAGCAAATTGCTGACAAGGAAGCAAGCATTAAAGAGTTACAGGGAATTGCAGAACAAACAAGAAAGAATTGCCCGTAATTTTCTTTAAGTTTCAAAAATTTTATTAACTAATTTTAAAAAGTTTAAAAAACAGAAGGAGATTTAAAAAATGAAATTTCATAAATTATTAGTATTTATGATGGTTTTCTCCTTGGCAGTATTTGCAAAAGCTTCATTCGCACAAGATGATGATGATGATGATGATGATGACATGGAAGAAGTAGAAATGGACGAGGAAATGTGGCAGTCGCAAATAGATGAATTTACAGCCAAGAAAACAGATCTAACAAACCAGTTAAATTCTATAACCACAGAAATTGATGGTTTAAAGAGCACTTTAACAACAAGAACCGAATCAGAAGCAAATGCAAAAACCGGATTGTATAACATGGTCGGTTCTTTCGAAGGCTATCAGGCATACAAAACAAAGTTTGCTGATGCTGAAAAAAGAGTTAATGCATGTAAAGGTCCTGATGATGCAGCCGATATCGAAAAGAATATGTGGCCTGGAATAGTGGACGGTGGTAATAACGGAAAGTACAAATGTCTTCCTGAATTCTGGGACAGATACAATGCTATGAAAAAGAAAATCACCGATTGTAAGGGTAAGATGGAAGCATCAGGAAACTATACGGTTGTAAAAGGTGATTGCTTATACAAAATTGCCGGAATGAAAAATATCTATGGAAACTCAAGGTTATGGCCTGCAATTTGGGATGCTAACAAGAGTGGCGTTGTAAGTGCTCCGCCAAGAGTTCAAACTACAATTCCAAATCCAAATCTTATTTATCCTGGACAAGTTTTAAAAATCCCAACTTTGACTGATGCTCAGAAACAAGAAGCAATGAGCAAATCCAGTTCTTACAGAGGATCAAGAAAGAAAAGAATGATGAAATCAAATACCAGTGATTCAGATGACACCAAAAAAACAGAAATGAAAGACACGAAGAAAACGGATATGAAGAAAGATACTACCAAAAAGAAATAAGTAAGAAAATTTGGTAATATATATATAGTTTTTATCGCAGCCCTTATGCTTGAAGAAAGTATAGGGGCTTTTTATTTTATGAGACTAAATTAAATGAACATGATAGAAAAAAAAATACTTCTGAATGGTGTCGATCTGATTAATTTTTCGGGAATTAATGATGAAAATTTGGACATGATTAAAGACAGTTTCAATTCTACAATCGTATTGCGTGGAGACACAATCTTTCTGAAAGGGGACGATTCAGAAATAAAAACCATTGAAAAAGTATTTCACGAGCTTATTTTTTTACAAAAAAGGCAGGGGGGAGTATTTTCTAAAGATGTGAAGCTTGTTTTGGACCTTGTTGATTCAAAAGAAGGTCAATCAGATAAAATAAAAGAAAGGCTGGGAATTTCACAAAATGAAATCAAGGATGTAATTTTTTTTAGGAAGAATGATTTTATAAAACCGAGAACGGCAAATCAATTAGTGTATCTGAAAAAAGTTAAAGAAAATGATATCGTTTTTGCCATAGGTCCTGCCGGTACTGGAAAAACATATCTTGCTGTGGCTTTTGCAATGGCGGCCTTAAAAAATAAAGAAGTAAGTAAAATTGTTTTAACTCGGCCAGCGGTGGAAGCAGGTGAGAGTTTGGGATTTCTACCGGGCGACCTTTCAGAAAAAGTAGATCCTTACCTCAGGCCTCTCTATGATGCGTTGGAAGAAATGATTCCCATAGAAAAATTAGAATCATATATTGAGAAAAATGTGATACAGGTTATTCCTCTTGCTTATATGCGGGGAAGAACACTGAACAATGCTTTCGTAATTTTAGATGAAGCCCAAAACTCAACAACTCTCCAGATGAAAATGTTTTTAACGAGATTGGGGCCAAGCTCCAAAGCTATCGTAACGGGTGACATTACCCAGATAGATCTTCCGAAAAGAGAACAATCTGGATTAATACAAGTACAGGAGATATTGAAAAATATTGAGGATATTGCATTTCTTTATTTCGAAAAGTCAGATGTGGTTAGACACAAATTAGTTAAAGATATAATTAATGCTTATGAAAAATTCCAGAGTTAATTTTTTAATTTCTGTTTACCAGTCTTACAGAAAAAGCTCCGTCTACTCCGTGTATATGTGGAAATAGCTCGATACATCCACTCTCATTTACAACTTTTTCCGGGACAAATTTTCGCGCATCATCAATTCTAAATTCCGAATGCTTTGACAGAAACATTTCTACAACATCAATATTTTCTTCCTTTTCAACCGTGCAGGTGCTATAGATAATAGACCCTACGGGACTAAGATACTTCACACAGTTTTCCAATATTTCCAATTGCAGCTTTTGAAGCTTTGAAATGTCAGAAAGCTCGCGTTTCCATTTTATGTCAGGTTTTTTTGAAAGAACTCCGAGTCCCGAACAGGGAGCATCGATAAGTATCTTATCAGCTTTTCCTAAAATACTTTCTTTAAGTTCTTTGGATTGTGGATCGCATATATCATCATGAATAAATCTTGCATTTTTTACTCCTAATCTTTCAACATTTTTTTTCATTACTTCCAAACGTGACAAATATTTTTCAATTGCTATTATCTGACCTTCATTTCCCATCAGTTCGGACATGTGTGTTGTCTTACCGCCGGGAGCGGAGCAAACATCTAATATAAGTTCGTCTTTCTTAGGGTCTACCAAAAGTGAAACTAATCCCGCGCTTTCATCCTGCACTGAAAAAAAACCCTGTTTAAATAATTCATCGGTGTAAATCTTAGACATAGTTTTTGTTGTAAAGAAATTATAAAGATAACTTCCTTTTTTGTAATACAAATTTTTTTCTTTCAGATAATTTTCAAAATCTGAAGTCGATATTTTCAGATTATTTACTCTTAAAGCCATAACGGGACGCTTATTATTCTCTTCGCACAGTTTTATAGCCTCATCAAAGCCGAATCTTTTTATCCAGCGATTTACCATCCAGTTAGGATGTGACTGGATAATTCCAAGATAATTCACTTCGTCAATTTCCCGAGTTGGCCAAACAAGATTATCTAAGGTTCTTATGATAGTTCTTAGCAATCCGTTAACAACTCCAGCATGCTTTTCACCATGAATTCTTTTTATGAATTCAACAGCTTCATTTACCGCTGCTGAATAGGGAATTTTATTTAAAAAGAGAATTTGATACAACGCCACTCTCAGTGTATTGCGGACTTCCGGAAGACACTTTTCGTAATTTCCCCGGTAAAATCCGTTAAGAAACCAATCTAATCTTCTCATCCACCTGATAACACCATGAGAGATTTCATTTAATAATGCTTTATCAAAATCATTGAGTGTGTCATTTTTTAATTCCGCATCAATGAGTTTTTCGAGATAGGAGTCTGTTCGTTCACATCTACAGAGAATCTTAACGGCGCATGAGCGTGCATCTGCGTATAGGTTTTTTGTATATTCGGGTTCTTTTTTTGAAACACCGTTTCCCTGATGTTTAGGCGCTAATGCTTCTAATTTCTGATTTTCCATTTTAATAGGTGCTTGGGGATTCTAAATAATTTTATGTAAAATAATTAATCTGATACTGAGATTAAATGATATTAAGTTAAAGAGCTTTGATAGAAATTTTGAGCTGTCCAAACATTTCTATTAAAATTGAAAAATAATTGTATTAAAATTTACATTTGAATAAAGCTAAAATTTGTTGAAACTACACCTCCTTGCAAAGAGATTATCCCAAAACTTTGAATATTCAAACGCAGAGATGCTGAGACGCAAATGTTTAGATTTTTGATGATTTTTCTTTGCGCCATTGCGTCTATCGCTTTAATATTTGTTGTTATGAGACACCCTCTTGCAAGGAGGGCTTTCTCTTAAATTAAGGAGTGCAAAATAAATTAATTTCTTAACAATCAAAAAGTTAATTGAAAGAACATTTTAAAAGTTTTAAAGAAACATTTTGGACGCATTTGAAAAACTATCTGTTCAATCTAATATTTCAATTTCACACTCATCAATTGAATTCAAAAAATATTTCCCGTAAGTTTTTGTAATTATTCGGTTATCAAGAATTGCGATTATACCCCTGTCGGATTTATGTCGGATCAATCTTCCTACTCCTTGTCTGAATTTTAATATTGCTTCCGGTAAGGAATATTCAAAAAAACTATTTCCTCCGTGCTGCTCGATGAATTCCATTTTTGCCTGAACCACTGGATGTGAAGGAACCTGGAAAGGAAGCTTTGTAATTATGAGATTGCTCAAAGCCTCGCCGGGAACATCTACTCCCATCCAGAAACTGTCCAATCCAAAGAGAACAGAATTGATGTCATCCTTGAAATGCTTTAACAAAATACTTCGGGACACTCCAGTACCCTGAATGAAAAGTTCAATCTGGCTTTCAAACAATTCATCCTTCATCTCTTTACCGATATTTTTCATCAGGTAAGAATTTGTAAAAAGAACAAGTGCCTTCCCTTTTGTGATTTTTATAAAATGATGAATCCAGTTTTTTAACTCATCGAAGTAAACAGAGTTATTTTCTTTAAGCGGTGAGGAAATATTTTTTGGAATATAAATCTTCACCTGACGATGAAAATCAAAAGGAGATTCTAATTTTAATTCATCTACACTTTCTGCTCCAAGCCGTTTTTTGAAGTATTGAAAACTATTATTAATGGTAAGTGTAGCGCTTGTCAAAATGCATGAATTGTTTGGACGGAAAATATTTTCTCTGAAGTAATCAGAAATATCAACAGGAGAAGAAGAGATGCTGATATTCGATTCCGGCTTTTGTGAAGAAAGCTCAGCCCAATAAACAAATGCATTTTCCTCAGAGTTTTTTTCCTGGCTCAAAAATTCATCGAGAACATAATTGAATTCCGTAAATCGTAATATAAATTGGTTCAACTCATTTTCCTGGTTTTCATTTTTACAAGCAGGTCTTAGAGTGCGGAGATTTATTAATAAATTCTCTAACTCTGCCTTGAGAATATTTTCTTCAATACCTTTTTTATAAACTCTTGAAGTCAGGCTTGTTAGTTTACCGTCATTTATCGGAAACAAATTTTTCCTGAGACTGTAAAAAAATTGTTGGTTTAGATCAAGCAGGTTTTGAATTATTGCCTGAATATGAAGGGAGGGAAGAGTTAGAAGGAATCCCTTCTTCTTCTGATGATTGTAGAGTTTATGTAAATGATACTTTATCATTTCCCTGGAAACCGTAGGAGCAATATGATCTGTGGCAACCTGCTCAATTGTATGAGCTTCATCAAATATTATGAAATCGTTTCTGTACAGATAACCGTCTTTATCATCCGAAATGCCGTCAAACAGGGTAAAAAATAAATGATGATTAACAACTATAACATCAGAATCAGCAAGCTCTTTCTTTGCTTTCTGATAAAAACAATTTGAGTTTTCGCCTCCGCAGGTTTTTAGGGAGCAAATTCCTCTTTCGGAACAAATCGAGCTCCATACATTTTCATCAACATGAAAATCAATGTCTGAACGCGTTCCATCTTTAGTGATTTTTGACCATGCGTATATTTTTTCAAGATTTAATTGTTCTTCTGTTTCAAAAAGAGTATTAGAAGATTCAAGCGCGCGATGCAATCTCTTGGGACAAAGATAATTATTTCTTCCTTTTAGAAGTTTGGCCTTGAATTCAACTGGAAGAATTTTTTGAATAAACGGTATGTCTTTATTGATCAATTGTTCCTGTAGATTTATTGTATAAGTGGAAACAATAACTTTCTTAACATTTCTCTTTGCATAATAAATTGCCGGGACAAGGTAAGCAAAGCTTTTACCTATGCCCGTCGGTGCTTCAATAAAAGTGTGATATTTATTTTCCAATGTACAGAGTGTAAACTCGGCCATCTCTTCTTGGCTTTTTCGGTATTCATAATTTCCATAATTCTTCGATAAAATTCCGTCGGGTGAGAAGAAACTTTTTATTTCGGAGAGTATTTCTGCTGTTTCGGTCAAGATATTATTGAATTGTTTATTATGATAAACTTTGAAATTTTCGTGTTGAGTGTGAGTGAGTTGAGTGTGTTGAGTGTGTTGAGTGAGTTGAGTGAGTTGAGTGTGTTGAGTGAGTTGAGTGTGTTGAGTGTGTAAGATATATATTGAAACATATTAATCATTTTAATTACTTAACAAACTTTAACAAACTTAACAATCCGCCGCGGCGGATAACAAACTTAACTAAACTAATTTTAAGTTATCCATAGTATCAAACATTTTAAATGCGAAAACTTTCACATCACGAAATTTCCTCAGTCCGGAAAAAATTAGAAGATATAAACTTTTACAAACGAAATCCTATCTATGTTGTTTGTGACAATATAAGGAGTATTTTCAATGTTGGAGCTATTTTCAGAACTTCTGATGGAGCTTTTATTGAAAAATTATTTTTAACCGGCTATACACCTTACCCTCCACGTAAAGAAATCGAAAAAGTAGCTTTGGGCGCTACTGAAACTGTTCCATGGGAATATTATAAAAATCCCGTTGATATAGTAGGGAAACTTAAGTCTGAGAATGTAAAGGTAGCAATTCTTGAAATCACCGATCAAAGAAATTTAATCTGGAATATTAAAGAAGAAGATTTTCCAATTTGTTTAGTGGTGGGAAATGAGATCACCGGAGTATCAAAAGAAATTATTGATATTGCGGACACTTCTTTTGAGATCCCGATGTTAGGAATGAAGCAATCTTTGAATGTGTCTATTGCTTACGGTATTGCAGTGTATGAGATGGTGAAAAAATTAAATTTCAGTTAGTACTACCCACAGTATTTATCATTGACATTTCTAACATAAAACAAGAATTTTACATAACTAAATAAACGCGGAAATGAAAAAAATAATCGTAATGATATTCGCATTTGCACTGGCTTCGAATATTACACTTGCTCAATTTAAAGGATATGACGACAAAGGCCCCTCATCATACAAAAAATCGAATAATTTATTGCTGGGTTTCATTAACCCGAAAAATTTTTCTATGAAACATTCATTTAATGTTTCCATGATGACTACAGGATACGGAAATGTTTCACTTACTTCTTATATTAACACAATGAGCTACAAGATTTCAGATAAGTTTGATGTTAGCGCGGACGTTAAGTTTCAGTATTCGCCTTTTGCTTCGTCAAGTTTGGGACAAAACTATTCGAACTCTCTTCAGAACAATCTTTCGGGAGTATTTTTATCAAGAGCTTCGCTGAATTACAAAATTTCCGATAACGCTTTTATTAACTTCCAGTACAGGCGTTATGATGAGAGTGATTATTTAAATGATTTCTATAATCCATTTTCACCTTATTCAAGACACAACAGATATTCCGATACTGCTTGGAAATAAGAATTAACTTAAATATTATTTTATTTCGGACCGAAAGTAAAAAATACTTTCGGTTTTTTATTATATAGACTATATTGAAAGGTTTACTCAATTATATTTTAAACGGAGCAATAATCATTTTTCTAATACTTGTCGGTTACTTTGGGTTTTCATTGATCAATAATTCTCTAAAAAACGAGACAGAAGTAAAAGAAATTACGGACACTTCAAAGACATTAACGAACCAGCCGAATCTTTCCATCCAGCTTGATGTTCAAAACGGCACCAATGAAAACGGGATTGCATCAAGAATTACAGAATATTTAAGGAAGAACGGTATGGACGTAGTCGAGATGGGAAATTATAGAGCAAAGGATATTGAAAGAACTTTGATCCTCGACAGAAGTGGAGAAAAAAGTAAGGCAAAGAAAGTCGCAATGATCCTAGGAGTAAATGAAAGGAATATTTTGCAGCAAATGAATAATAGTTTGTATCTCGATGTTACAGTGGTAATAGGAAAAGATTACAAAGAATTAAAACCTTTTTTAGAAAAGAAGAAATAAAATTAATTATGGATTCAAAAGAACTTGCTCTACAGATTTCAGAGTTTATGCTTCAAAAGAAAGGAAATAAAATTGTAATAATGGACCTTAAAAAACTTACTACTGTTACTGATTTTTTTGTAATTTGTTCTGCAAGTTCGGATACACAAGTAAAGGCGATCTCTGATTTTATCAAAGAAGGGACAAAGAAGATAGACGAAGGACCATGGCATAACGAAGGTTATGCAAATCTCAGCTGGGTATTACTGGATTTTGTAAACGTTGTAGGTCACATTTTTCTTGAAGATACAAGAAAGTTTTATAATCTCGAAGGTCTCTGGGCTGATGCGGAGATTAAAGAAGTTAAAGATGAATAGAATAATGAGAAATTGTCTCAAATGTATTAAAATATTACAACACAGATCCACAGAGTCTCTGTCGGATAAGTAATATAATAATAACCCTTCATGGAAAAGAAATAGGTTTAGAGATTATGCCTTCAAACAAATCACATCTCTTACTTACCATTGGCGATCCGAACGGGATCGGCCCCGAAATAATTTTAAAGATTTTTCAGAACAAATCGATTATTAATAAATATGATCTGAAGATTGCAGGAGCGAAGAATATTTTAGATTATTATTCCTCTCTCTTAAAATTTCCTCAAATTCCTGCAGAGTATATTGTGGAAATTCCGTTGCCAAAAAACTTTAAAGTTACACCTGGGAAAATCCATAAGGCTGCAGGCAAAATTTCAGGTGATGCGGTTACGATTGCAACAAAACTTTGCATAAAAAAAGAATTTGATGCAATGATAACCTTGCCAATATCAAAAGAAGCTTTGAATCTGGGCGGGTATAATTATCCGGGACATACTGAAATGTTGACTAAATTAACGTCTTCAACGGATACTGTAATGGTACTTTACTCTGAGGAATTTTCTGTTGCGCTAATTACAGGTCATGTTGCTTTGAAAGATGTAAGCATAAATCTAAACGGAGAATTAATTTTTAAGAAAGTTGCTGCGGTAAATAATTCACTCGTTAGAGATTTTAAGATAAAGAATCCTAAGATATCAGTGCTGTCTTTGAATCCTCACGGAGGTGACGGGGGTTTAATAGGTAAAGAGGAAACAAATATCATCGAACCGGTAATTGAAAAAATGAATGCGATCGGATTTAATCTCAGAGGTCCTTATTCCTCTGACGCTTACTTTGCAAATCAATCATACAAAAAATTCGACATGACAATTGCTATGTATCACGATCAAGGACTGATACCCTTCAAAATGCTTTCGTTTGAATGCGGAGTGAACTTTACTGCAGGATTGAATATAATCAGGACGTCACCCGACCACGGAACTGCATTCGATATTGCCGGAGGAGGAAGAGCAAATCCGGAAAGTACAATACATGCGATTAAGCTGGCAGGCGAGCTGGCAGCGAGAATGTAACCGTCACGCCGGATTTGATCCGGTTATAACTTCTATGATTGGGGATTGTTTAAATGATATTAATTAGATACGCATGTATTTATCTGGCTGATAAATAGTTATGAAAAGCTTTCAGAAAGTTATCTAAAAATTCTTAAGAGGGAAACGCATTTCGACCGTAAGGTTCTGATGCTGCTGTACATCCGAGAGCCATATCTCGATCTTGCCGGCAGTTGGAAAGGGTTGATCCTGAGGTGTCCACCACGGGAAGGAGATTTTAGGATCACTTGGAAATATCGATTGACAGTTCAGGGCATTAAGATAACCTTTGTCTTTTACAAATGGTGTCTTTGCGGAGAGTGTTAAATAATCAGTTATCACCTTCGCATTAAATTGTCCGAAAATTTTCAGCTGCGCCTTCAGCTCTTTTTCGGTATAAAAGTTATTTTTGGGTATGTGCTGAGTGCGCACACCTTCTTTCATCCATGAAAAATCTTTGGCAGAGTGAAGACTTTGTGGTTAATAAGATAGTTTTAAGACAGACTCTGTAAGGCAGGCATGCGTCGAAAGAAAATGATGAGATTAGAATTGGTTATAAATTAAATAAAGAACTATTTAATCTATCGGAAAATAAAAGATTAGACTATATTAGAAAAGTGGCTTTGAGGGCAAATCCTAAAATTAGTGAACCTGCATTAAAAGTAATGATAAGCAGATGGAATTCATTTTTTGACCTTAATTTAAAGTATTGTATTATTCCATCTAAAGGTTGGAATAGTTTCTGTTTAGTTGAACTAAAATCAAATGTACAATATGATCCGGGTTCAGATATGGGTCAGGTTCGAAAATTTGAATTAATAAGAGAGCTAACAAATTATGATCATTATCAAAGCAATGTAGGAATTAGTAGAGTGTCATCTGAAAAAATAACTGGATTAGACGAGATGATTAATGATTATGAATCCGGACTTTTTAAAGGAAGCAAAATTCAAACATCACCAAATGATCCGGAACTAGAATGTTATGAAGGTAAACAAAAAAAACTTTTAGAAGAGCATCTAAGAAGGGAAAGAAATAGTAAATTCAGGATTAAATATAGAATCCTGAACCGTCATGTCTCAAACTGTTCATCATGTGGGCTTATGGCTATGAATATCTTTGGATTGAACGACAATCACTCTTTTCTTGAACTTCATCATATTGAACCCTTAAAGTATAGGAAAGGAAGTAATATCACTACTTCAAAAGATGTAACGCTTTTATGTCCAAATTGCCATAAGGCAATTCATAAAATGATGATTGAAAATGTAGGAAACACAATTAAAATTGAAGAATTTAGAAAGCAATTCCTTCCGTCATTGTTTCGGTTCTTCCAACAGTTATAGATTTCTAAAAAGTTTTAGTATTTGCGAAAAGAACGTCCACCCTCTTCGTGAAATCGTCGAATCATGCTGGATTAGAACTTGTAAAAATAATTGGAATAATAGCTTTGGCGATATTTTAATTAAAAATAAACGGAGATCCTATCTCCAGTCACTGCATGCTTTTCGGACTCGCTTGAGTTGATTTTAAATTCATCTTATAGTTAATGCAGGAATTCGCCGATCGAATAACTCTTCAAATAAAATATTCATTAAATTTTTTTGCTGCAAAGTTAATTAGTTAACATTCCCTCTACAAAATATCTTTACTTTCCAAAATATTCATTTTATATTAACCATAAATCATTATGGCTATTAAAAATCAATTAAGTTCCGAATACTTTATTCCCAGAGAATCCGATCCAACCTCTCTAGTATTTAAAAGAGTGAGGATGATGCCTTTATACTCTTTTCCTCCTTTTAAGGAATTTGATTTCAGGATCAGAGAGCATGTTAACAGGTTTTTTATTCATCTTGACCTCGACGCTTTTTTTGCGCAGACTGAACAGAGAGATAATCCTAATTACAGAGGCAGGCCAGTGGGAGTTGTATCCGTTCCCGATTCGAGAACAAAGGGAATTGTAATGACCGCTTCCTATGAAGCCAGAGCGCTTGGTATCGATATTGCTATGACAACTATTGAAGCCTTGAGAATTTGTCCAACAATGATCTGTGCTCCGTGTTATGGACAGAAATATGAAGCAATACTCTTTAACATTATGGATATGATCAAAACATATGTTCCTGAAGACTGCATTGAGCAATATAGCATCGATGAGTGTTTTATAGACTTAACACCGGCAGCAAAAAGCTTTAAACAAGCGGTTCAGATAGCGCAAGAAATAAAATTGAAAATAAGAAAGATGGAAAATTTATCATGCTCGATCGGACTCAGCTATAATAAAACTTATTCAAAGATCGCAACAAAGCTTCAGAAACCTGACGGCTTTACAGTGATTACAAATTCAGATAAATCATTGTTATATGTTTTACCTGTGGACAAGATCTGGGGAATAGGAAATCGCATAAAACTCAGGCTGAATATAATGAATATATTTACTATAGGAGATCTTGCACATGCTTACACTCCTGCAATTCGTAAGGAGTTTGGAATAAACGGGATTGTATATTACAAAATGGCTAGGGGTGAAGATACATGTGAAATTTTTCAAAAGACAAAACATGAAAAGTCATTAATGCATCAGCATTCGATGGACAATGAAATATTTGAACCTGAAGATGTTTTAAATGAGATAAGAAGAGTGGGAGAATATCTCTGCCGGAAAATGAGAATGAAAAAATTAACAACAGGTAATATTGCACTTTTTTTAAGATATGATACGCTTGAATACGCAGCATCGGAAGGGAAATTAACCCAACAGACTAATGACGACCGGGAAGTTTTTGAAACGGCTAAGAAACTGTTTAGAAGAATGCCTCACCCAACTCAGCTAAAAAAAGCGCGTGCATTCGCGATGGCAGCATTCGATCTTCATATAGACTCTGAAAGTAAAAATCTGGATCTTTTTGAAAAGAACATAAATTTTCCTTACAACGCTCTTGACAAAATAAAGAATAGATTCGGAGAAAATATTATCAGAGTAGGATTAACAGCATAAAATTATTTTTATGTCAAATGTAGTCTTAAAATCAATCGAAGCAATAATTCATCTTTCGAACAATAAACTTAACATACTAAAATTTAAATATTCTAATATTACTTATGATGTAACTGAACTCACTTCCTACTGGAAAGAGAAAAAGGGTGATTCAATTATTCATCATTACCATTTGATATGTAAAAAACAAAACGCTGTTTGTGAAATATCAATAAACAACAAAGACTTTCAGTGCATGCTTGTACAGATGGATTTATTGGAATGATTTTAGATTTTAGATTTTTGATTTTAGATTTTAGAAGTTTGATTTAGAAGTTAGATTTTAGAAGCTAGATTTTAGAAGTTAGATTTTAAAAGTTAGATTTTAGAAGTTAGATTTTAGAAGTTAGATTTTAGAAGTTAGATTTAGAAGTAAGATTTAGAAGTAAGATTTTACAATTTTGAATAAAATCAAAAATCTAAAATCTACAATCTAAAATCAAAACGATTATCTCTTGATCAAAAACTCAAGAATCTTTTTCCAATCTCTTTTAAAATCATATTCAAACCTGTCGGAAGGATTAAGTTCAAATGCCTTCTCAAGCATATGGATAGCAGTCTCAATATCTTCCTTCAGAAAATAAATCTTAGCTTTTTCATAATAGGGCTCAGACCAAGTAGAATTGTATTTTATAACTTTGTCAAAAGCTTTGATTGCCTGATCATAAAGTTTAGCATCTAATAATGCACAGCCGAAATCGTACCAAGCATCATAATTTGTAGATTCAAGTTTTACAACCATTTCATAGCTTTTGATGGCATCCTCTAATTTATTCAGAGCGTGTTCTGAATCAGCCTTCAGATACCAGATCTCCGAATAATCTTTGCAAAGGATCAAAGCTGAATTGAAATCATCAATGGCTTTTTCATACTTGTTCAGATTGAAATAACAATTTCCTCTTCCGTAGTATGACTCATAATTCTGCGGATCAATCTTTATTGCTTCCGTAAAAAAGTGAATTGCCCTCTCATATTCTCCAAGCTCTTCGTAAGCGTTTCCCATATTATGAAGTGAATAAGAGTCTGTCTTTTTGATCGAAAGTGCTTGTTCATAACACTCGATTGCTTTATACAATCTTCCTATGGACGCGTAGGCATTGCCGCAATTATACCATGCTGACGAAAAATTCTTTCTTAAAACTATGCACGTCTCATAGCTTTCTATAGCTTTAAGGTATCGGCCCATCCTGTTAAGGACAATTCCACGGTTATACCACGCAGTGTAATTCATCGGCGAATATTTCAGATGCATATCATAGGCCCCCACAGACTCTTTGAGCATGTCCAAAAAGTCAAAGCAATATCCTAATTCATAATATGCATCCTTATGCTCCTTGTCAATCATCAAAACACTTTCAAAACACTCAGCAGCTTCAACGAACTTTTCAATTTTCTCATAAGTAAGCCCCATATTAAAAATGGCGTCTAAATTTTCCGGCTCCATCTCAATTGCTTTTGAAAAACAGTCCAGTGCAAGATCAAACTTTTCAGAATTATCGAGGGTAATACCTTTATTGATGTAAATTTCCGTGTCGATAGGATCAAGAAGAATTGCTTTATCGAAATATTCTATTGCTTCATCAAATTTTCCAAGACTATCTAGAATCAATGCTTTTTTATGCCATGCCTCGGTAGAATAAGGATAAATATCCAGTAACACATTGACGTAACTTAATGCCTTTTCAAATTCGTTATTATCGAAGTAAAAATTAATTATCTCTTCAAGATTTTCCGCATCGAAATTCTTTTTAGCCTCTTCTTCAAGTTTTAATATTTTTTCGAACTCTTCACTCTTTTTGTTTCTTTTTTCGCTTTTGCTTTGATCGTCATCACCTAGAAAATCAAGACTTTCGAAATCATTCATGTTAAACTCCTTTAAAGTTCTCTAAAAACTTTTGATGAAATTATATAAAAGTCAGTATTAAGTCAAGTAATTATTCACTAAGAGTAAAATTTTTGGATAAAAGATGTTACATGCTTTTTGCGTTCAATAAATAATTAGTCAAATGGGCAAGTATAAGAAACCGGAGCTAGAACTTCGTGGTGTGGGTTTTAATTTTTACTACTCCGCCGCGGCGGAGTGGTAAATTCCTATCTATATTTGAAAAGATTCCCTTAAACATCCATTAAAAAATTGTATTATAACACTCATCTATAATAAGTATATTTGCCAAAATTTTATTAATAAAAATTAAATAACTGGAGTGATAAAATTCAAATCTTACCTCCCGCAAAATTTCAAATTTAAAAATATTATTTATATAAAAGATGAATACAAATCCATTATTACAATAAATCGTGAGAAAAAGCTGAACTGTCTAAACCTTGAATCAATTATTGAGCTGACGATGGCTTTTAAAGATTCAGCTTGGGACGATAATATAGCTGTAATAATATTGACAGGCTCAGGGATGAGGGCGTTTTCCACAGGAGCCGATCTCGATGAACAGCAAAAATATTTTCTTGGCAACCCGAATGACTATTATAAGTGGATGTATGAATTTATACAGCTTCATGAAGTGATGCGAAATGTCGGTAAACCGACAATAGCCCGTCTAAACGGAATGGTTGTCGGAGGGGGAAACGAGCTTAACATGAGCTGTGATCTTGCAATAGCTGCAGATCATATTATAATCAGACAGGTTGGCGCAGCACGGGGAAGTGTTGCAGCAGCTGGGGCAACGCAGTTTCTTCCGTTGATAGTCGGAGACAGAAGAGCAAGAGAGATTTTATTTTTATGTGAAGAAATTCCAGCTGCGAAAGCACTTGAATGGGGGCTTGTAAATCAGGTCGTTCCCTATGAGCTGCTGGATGATGCCGTTAATGTCATGGCGGAAAAATTATATAATAAGCTACCCGAATGTTTAAGATATGCAAAACAACAATTGAACTTCTGGAGGGATCTCTCCTGGCATACAACGGTTGGACATGCCCGGGACTGGCTTTCAATTCATAATCTATCGGAGGAAGTTTCGGAGGGAATTTCTGCTTTCAATGAGAAGAGGAAGATCAATTATAAAAAAATAAGACAGCCGAAGAAAAAGAAGTAATTTATGACGGAGGAAATAGAATCATTGAAGAGAGTAGTTAAACTGCTTAATAAAGGTAATTATGAATATGTACTTACAGGCTCAATGGCTATGAGCTTTTACACCGTTCCAAGAATGACACGGGATGCTGATATTTTAATAAAACTTTTTGCTAAAGATACCGATGAGTTTTTGGAAATATTTTCCAATGATTATTACATTGATAAAAATATGCTGAATGATTCCATTAAATCCGGAATGATGTTTAATATCTTAGATAAGAGGACTTTTTTCAAAATTGATTTTATTTTTAAAACGAGAGATGAATTTGAAGAAATGATTTTTCAAAGAAAGAACAAAATGAAAGTTAACTCGTTAGAAATTTATGTAATATCTATTGAGGATCTTATAATTGCAAAGTTAATTTGGGCGAAAGATTCTTTTTCAGAAATGCAGCTGAATTATATCAGGCAACTGATGAATAATAACTTCGATAAGGATTATGTTTTGAGCTGGGTTAGGAAGATAGACTTAGAAAATATATTTAATAAACTTTGACCTATGAATGACACACACCCTGACGTGGAGAAAAAACTGCAGGAGCTTTATTCCCGGCTTACTCCGGAAGAAAGATTTAATAAAATGTTAAGTATTTGTCAGACGGCAAGGGAGATTGTGTTGTCACAGCTTCCAGGGGGTCTCTCTGATATCGAAAAGCGAAAACAGTTATTTAAAATTTATTACAAGCAGGATTTTTCTAAAGAGCAGTTTGAAAAGATATTAAACGAATTATTTCCGGACTGATCAGGGAAACTCTGATGAAATTTTAAACTCATAGATTCTAATTTTTAATAATTAATGTTTTTTTAACAAGGGGTTCTGCGTAACTACTTTTCATACTTAATTCTCACCTTATACCCGAAGCTCTCCTCAAACAGAGCTTTCCTGATGTGTGCCCCCCATATTTCAAGTGAAGGTTCTTCTGAACATGCATTGAGCTTTATTTCAAGAGTCTTACCATAAATGCTAATGTCTAGATCGTTGACGATTGAGCGATGGCTTCTGTCAAGGGCATCGGCAATTCTAAGAATCCCGGATAATTTTTTTACAAGTTCTTTGCTATGTGAATCGAGCTTGTTGAAATTTTCATGCTTTAGCTTCGGATGTGATTTGCGATGATATCTCGCAACGTTTGCAATAATTTCAATTTCCTTATCATTGAATCCGAGCATTTCCGAATGTCGGATCAGATAATAAGAATGTTTATGATGATCCGTATGAGAAATGTAATATCCTATATCATGAAGTAGAGAAGCCGCTTCAAGATATTCCCTGTCGTCATCGTTTAATAAAAATTTTAGTTTTATGAAATCAAAAATCTTATCGCAGAGTTTCATCACATGGAAAGCATGTTTTTTATCATAATTTGTCAACTCTCCCAAATGAACTACACTGTTATATCTTACATTTTTCAGGTGTCCAAAATCATACTCGCCGCTCTTCTGCTGAATATAATTCATGATTATACCTTCACGTAATGCGTAACTGGAAAGAGTCATTTTTTCCAAACTGAGCTCTGAAAAAATTTGCTCGAGAATTACTGCTCCTGCTGTGATGATGTCAGCCCGTTTGGGATCAAGTCCTGGTATATTCAATCTTTCGGAAACAGTTTCCGCCTTAAATATTTTAGAAGTTGCAATTTGCAAAGCTTTTCTCTTAATAATAAATCCGTTCATGTTGATCTCGTAATCTTCAGTTGGAAGATTCTCAGCGCTGATGATCGAACCGATATTTATTATTGTTCCGGATGAACCTACAACAAGTTCGTATTCTTCATTTTCAATTAATCGTATCACCTGATTAATTGCTCCTTTCACAAATTGTCTTGAATTCTTCAGGTCATCCTTATTGATCCTTTCATTAAGAGAAAATTTATTTGTCAACCTTACCGCTCCGACTTTCACGCTGCTTGCAGATTTCACTTCCCCTTTTTCTCCCACCAAAAATTCAGTGCTCCCTCCTCCGATGTCTATCAGCAAGATTTTCTTGTTGTAAATGTCAAGCGATTGCATTAACCCGAGGTAAATGAGGCGAGCTTCTTCATAACCAGATACTATATTTATTTCAATGCCTGTTTCCTTATAAACCCGGGAAAGAAATATTTCCCTATTTAAAGCTTCCCTTGTGGCGCTTGTTGCGATCGCAATTATCTCTGCCTCGTGAGAATCGCATATCATCTTAAACCTCTTCAGAGTTTCAACTCCTCTTTCCATGGATTCTGGTGAAATGTATTTCATATCATTTGAACTTGTGCCGAGTCTTACAACTTCCTTTGACCTTGTCAACACCGTAAATCTTTTTTTATCGTCAATTTTCGCAATGACAAGGTGAAATGAATTTGTACCTATGTCAATAGCTGCAAGGATATTATTCAATAGAAGACGTTGTTTGAATTAATTTTAGTATGATTAAGAGTTAACGTAAACCTCCTTATGACCTGTTAATCATGGTACACAAAAGTTTTTAAACACCCGCTTCGCGAGGCGAGCAAAAGACACAAAAAACACAAAGGGTGAAGAGAAAATCAAATAATGTTTAAAGTTGACCGCCATAAATATTTGTATATTTTCTACCACAGAAGCACAGATTTTTTTTTTAAGAATTTTCTAATCAACAAACTATTATCGGTGAATCCGCTGCGGCGGATTGTGTTTAACTTTATAGATTTTAGATAATCTGAATCTAAACGAAATTAAAAGTTTGAATAAATTTCTTTCTTAGAAGTAATAACTTTATCAATTAGCTCTACTGATAAATTGAAAACTTGTTCAACACTAATATCATTTATATTATTCGTCGGTGATTGGATGCATATTTTATTAGTTCCTTTTGGAGCCCATTCATACCCGTGGGTTGGACCAAAAAGTGAAATTACAGTTGCATCGACTCCTCCGGCAACATGCATTGTGCCTGTATCGTTTGTAATATAAAGGTCGGTCAGTTTAATAACCGCTCCGACCTTTCTGATCGGAGTATTTTCAAGAATAATAGTGTCGATGTCATGAGCAGTGAGATCAATTTTAATTGAATCTGTAATTTCTTTATCGATTGCACCTGATGTCATCAAAATATAACAGTCGTATTTTTCATAAAGCATTTTTATCAGTGCTGTAAAATTTTGCTTACTCCACCTGTTATCAGTCTTTCCTGCTCCGGGGTGGAACGATACTATTAGCTTATTTTTATCCGTGAAATTTTCATGCAGAAATATCTTTGCAAATGTGATTTCATCATTGCTCAAATGTATCATCATTTCACTCTTCTCTTCGAGAGTTAAATCACAGTTTATCTGCCTTCCGACATCCAGATTTCTTTCTACCTGATGAAGCTTTTTTGAATCCCATTTAAAATCGGATTTTACATTAAGCAGATACTCCAACGAATTATATTTACTATCAATGCTTTTTACCCCGACTCTTACCTTTGCACCCGAAAAATAATTTATAAAATGTGATGTTCTCGATATGGAAACCGTTGAAGGCACTATTCCAATCTGATAATCGTGATTTTTCAACTCTTTATAAAAGTCCATTAAATTTTTGAAAGGAGCTTTCCTGTATGTGATAACTTTGTCTATGAACGGATTAATATCGCTGAATAGAATTTCATAATTGATCGGAGAAGCAACTAAGGTAATGTGAGCCTGAGGAAATTTTTTCCTGATGGCAGCAAAAAGCGGAACCGAGCAAAGCATGTCTCCCAGTTGGTTATGCTGACGTACGATCAGAATATTTTTTACATACTCGGGGTTTATACTGGTTTTAATTTCGGAGTTGGAATTTCCAAAGATCTTAAAGATGTATTTAAGCATTATTGGAAACTATTTAAGTTCTTCAAACTTAGCATCGACTATATCATCATTATCAGTCTTCATATTGACTTTTGAATCACCCTCTTGGTTGATATTTTGAGGTGGAGGTTTTAATCTGAATTTTTTTACTACGCTTCTCAGAATTGTTAATAAAATAAAAACGATGACGAGTATTAATATTGTTCTTAACATATAAATAAATTTATTTTGCGATTTTTGTGGAAACGGGATTGTAATATTCTATGGCAGAATGTTCAGGTTTCAGTATTTCAGATATAAGATTTTCAAAATCCTTTTCATTGTTGACA
>Ga0180121_10000136_pt1 | contig 26670 bp, 24 predicted proteins | sample AntDrymUQ5402106_2_FD_129676 | JGI IMG/M metagenome (GOLD analysis project Ga0180121, IMG submission 129676) | Polar desert sand microbial communities from Dry Valleys, Antarctica - metaG UQ540 (21.06) (version 2) (version 2) | ecosystem: Environmental > Terrestrial > Soil > Desert | place...
GTCTCATCGATGGTCGTCTTCCAGGACGGCCTGCCAAAAAAGGCGCACTACCGGAAATTCGGGATTCGCCAGATCGACGGCCAGGACGACTACGCGGCGCTCTCGGAGGCCGTCTCACGCCGCTTCGCCCGCATCGGCGTCGGCTCGGAGGAGAACTACGACGAAGGCTTCGCCTCGGCGCCGAACCTCGTCGTGATCGACGGGGGCAAGGGTCAGCTTTCTGCGGCGATCCAGGCGATGCAGGCCTACGACTTGCCGCGTGTCGCAGTCATCTCGCTGGCGAAGCGCGTAGAGGAGGTCTTCGTTCCGGATCGGCCCGACCCCATCCGGCTCGAGCGCCATTCACCGGGTTTGCAGCTTCTCCAGCGTGTTCGGGACGAGGCACACCGGTTCGCGCTCGATTTCCACCGGCAGCGACGAGCGGCGAAAGCGCGGGAGTCGATCTTCGACACCTTGCCGGGGGTGGGGCCGGCCAGGCGTCGCGCGCTCATTCGCCACTTCGGTTCGGCCGAGCAGTTCCTTGCAGCGTCGCAGGAGGAGCTCGAGGGCGTTCCGGGCATTCCGGCGAAGACGGCGCGCGCGATCTACGCGCAGCTCCACAAGGCCGGACGCGCCTAAAGCCGCGTCCGGCGATTCATGGACGAACGACGGCGGCGAAGAGCGGCTGGTCGAACCCACCTCGCGTGAACGAGGCGAGCGTGAAGACCGAGATCGCCCGTCCACCCGTCCACGACGTGGAGAAGTAGTCGCCGAGCATTGCGCCTCCGGCCTGGGCGGCCCATTCGAGGCGCATCGTTTGGGCGTTCATCCGTCTCGGCGGTCGCCAGTTACGGCCGCCGTTCGGCGACGAGATCGAGCCGACGTCGAGGAGCCCGCCCTCGCGTGCGACGTAGTAGACGACGGCCAGTCGACCTGTCCGCGAAGGATCGACGCCGATTCCGGGGAGGACGTAGTCGGCCTTTGCCGTCCGCGGTGCGGTCGGGATCCGCGTCGCCGGCGACCAGTTGACACCGTCGGAGGAGCGGGAGATCACGAGGTGGTCGTAGCGGCACGAGGCGCTCCGCCGGCAATCCGGCCAGACGACGTAGACGACGCCGATCGCGTCCACCTCGGCGCTCGGTAGTGGGGGAGCGCGCAAGCCGGGCGTCGCCCGGAACGCGGTCGGCGAGATGGTTACCGGAGCAGAGAACGACCTTCCGCCGTCGGTCGAGCGCACGGAGGCGACGCGATCTTCGTCGTAGTACGGCACGATCAGGTCGCCGTCCGGCTGCACGACCGGTTGCGGCGCCGGCGCCCAGCGGCCGACGATCGAGGGCCGCCCGGCGTTCTGAGGCGCCGAGACCTGGGGCTCCCACGTGAGTCCTCCGTCGCGGGAAGCCTGGAACTCCAGGCGCGTGGAGCGGAAGTCACTGTAGGTCACGTAGCAACTACCGCGATGTGGGCTGGCGACGCCGTTGTCGCAGACGATCCATTCCTTGTCGAGCCTCAGATCGGGTTGCCACGCCGCCTCCACCACCGTCACCGGCGCACTCCACGCGATGCCGTCCGGCGAGCGGCTGACGACAACCGCGGCGGCGTCTCCAGCGGTCAGGGCCAGCGAGGCGATTAGCCAGACTCCGTGCGCGGCGTCGTAGGCGACGACCGGATCGCTCGCGCGCTGCCAGCGGCCGGCTGGGCGGGCGTTGACCGTAAGCGAGGGGAGGGTGCCCGACCGCCAGGTGCGACCGCCGTCCCGCGTTATCGCCCAGCCGGTGTTGACGGCGCCCCCGTCGCGGAACCGCCCGGACTGGAACGCGGTCACGACCGTGTTGCCCCAGGAGAACGAGTCGGGCTCGGCGATCGACGAATGCTGCGCTTCGGACCGGTACAGATCGCGCGCAATGACCCGTGCGACGGTCTCGCAGTCCGCACCGACGCTGTCTGCGAGATCAGCGTTGACGAGGTCGTATCGACCTGTCCCGCACCGGACCGTGTCGCGGCCGCCGCCGTCGACCTTGATCCGGTCGTTTCCACCCCGTGCGTCGATCCGATCCGTCGCCTGGCCGCCGCGCAGGAAGTCTGCGCGGGGGCTGCCGGTGATCCGGGCAGCGCCGGCGGTGGCGACGAAAAGAAGAAGGGCCGCCGCAGTGACCAGGATGACCGGGCGGCCCATCTTCACCTGAGACGCCCGACCGAGAAATGGGTTGGTTGAGAACCGGTTAAGAGCCCGACCCGTCCCCGTCGGGCGCCATGAACGGATAGCGGTAGTCACGGGCCGGGACGAAGGTCTCCTTGATCGTACGCGGGCTGACCCAGCGGATCAGGTTCCACATCGAGCCCGCCTTGTCGTTCGTCCCCGAGCCGCGGGCGCCGCCGAACGGCTGCTGGCCGACCACGGCCCCCGTGGGCTTGTCGTTCACGTAGAAGTTCCCTGCCGTGTAGCGCAGCCGCTCCTCCGCCTGGTCGATCGCCGCGCGATCCTCGGAGAAGACCGCACCCGTGAGCGCGTACGGGTTGTCGTCCACGAGCTCGAGCGTCTCGTCCCACTTGCCCTCCGGATAGACGTACGTCGTGACGATCGGGCCGAAGAGCTCCTCGCGCATCAGGCGGGATTCCGGATCGCTCGTCTCGAGGACGGTCGGCTGGATGAAGTAGCCCTCGCTGTCGTCCGTCCCGCCGCCGACCACAACCTCGGCGGCGTTTTCCGACGCTGACTCGATCGCCTCCTTGTGCCCGCGCCAGGCCTTCTCGTCGATGACGGCGCCCATGTAGTTCGAGAAGTCGGACACGTCGCCCATCCGGATCGTGGAGACCTCCTTGACGAGCCGCTCACGGAGCTCAGGCCACATGTTCGAGGGCGCGTAGACCCGGGATGCCGCCGAGCATTTCTGCCCCTGGTACTCGAAGGCGCCGCGCAGGATCGCGGTCGCGACGGCGTCGACGTTCGCCGACGGGTGGGCGACGATGAAGTCCTTGCCGCCCGTCTCGCCGACGATCCGCGGATAGTTGCGGTAGTTGGCGATGTTGTCGCCGATCGTCTTCCACATGCCCTGGAAGACCGGGGTGGAGCCGGTGAAGTGGACTCCTGCGAGGTGCTCGCTTGCAAGCGCGGCGTCTCCGACCTCCGCGCCGGAGCCGTAGACGAGGTTGATCACGCCCGGCGGCAGGCCGGCCTCCTCGAGGATCTTCATCACCCAGTGAGCGGAGAATGCGGCTGTCGATGCCGGCTTCCAGACGACCGTGTTCCCCATCAGCGCCGCCGAGCTCGGGAGGTTGGCGCCGATGGCCGTGAAGTTGAAAGGCGTGACTGCAAAGACGAAGCCTTCGAGCGCCCGGTACTCCATCCGGTTCCACACCCCCGGGGAGGAGACCGGCTGCTCCGCGTAGATCCGGAGCATGAACTCGACGTTGTAGCGCCAGAAGTCGATCGTCTCGGCCGCTGCGTCGATCTCCGCCTGGTAGGCAGTCTTCGACTGGTTCAGCATCGTGGCTGCGACGAGCGTTGAGCGCCAGGGGCCGGACAGAAGGTCTGCTGCGCGGAGGAAGACCGCGGCGCGCTCCTCCCACGGCCAGCGGTGCCAGTCCTGCCAGGCCTCGCCGGCAGCCTTGATCGCCCGCTCGACCTCGGCCGGCCCGCCCTTGTGGACGTCGGCGAGGACGTGATCCTTGTCATGCGGCTCCACGGCCTCGAAGGTCGCGCCGGTCTTTACCTCGTCGCCGCCGATCACGAGCGGGATCTCGAGTCTGTCGCCGCGCAGCTCGGCCAGTCGCCGTTTCAGCTCCGCGCGCTCGGCCGACCCCGGCGCGTAGTCCAGGACGGGCTCGTTCCGCGGTGCCGGCGGACGGAAGAGACCTGGAGCGCTCATCGGCTGATCGTATATTCCGAGGGGTTGACGCTTTCGGTGGACGTGCGGAACGAGCTGGCTGCGATCGCGCCGCGGCGGGAGTGCGATCGGCTGGCGGAGCTCTCTGCGCTCTTTCACACCGCGGGCTCGATTCACCTGCTCGGCCGTGGCGAGGTCTCGGTGCACCTGGACGTGCCGAGCTCGGCGGTCGCGCGGCGGGCATTCGCACTCCTCCGCGGCTTCGACGTCCCGTGTGAGATCCGGAGCTACCGGCGCCGTGCCTTCGACGGGGCCACGCGCTACCAGCTGCACGTCGAGGGCGTCGACCGTGCACTTCAGGTGCTGAACGAAGCCGGAGTGCTCTCCACGCGACTCGGCCCGCTCGACCGCCCGCCCAAGCGAGTCGTCGCCCGGTCGTGTTGCCGCGGTGCCTACTTGCGAGGGGCGCTGCTCGGCAGCGGAAGCGTGTCCCGCGCACACCTCGAGTTGCGCACGGGTGAGCTGTCCGGTGCGGAGTTCATCGCCGAGATCGCGGCGGCCGAGGAGATCCAGCTCGGCGTTCAGGAGCGGCCCGGCCACGCGGTCGCCTACGCCAAGGGGTCGGGCGCGATCGGGGAGGTGCTGGCGGCGGCCGGCGCATCGAGCGCGGTGCTGACGTTCGCGGAGCGCGCGGTCGTGGGAGCGGCGAAGTCGAGGGCGAACCGGCTCGCAAACGCCGACCACGCGAACCTGGTTCGCACCAGCCGCGCTGCCGGCGTCCAGTTGAGAGCGTTGAAGAGGCTGGCCCGGCGAGGAGGCCTCGAACGGCTTTCGGATGAGTTGCGGGAGCTCGCCGAGCTGCGACTTGCTCATCCAGCCCTCTCACTACGCGAACTCGGCCTGAAGTGCCATCCGCCCGCGACGAAGGCCACGATCCACAGGCGCTTACAAAAACTGATCCGCCTTGCAGAGCTTTAAGTCGCTTGAGCGGTCGGGGGGGTTTCCGTCATACTCATCGCACGGCGGGTCTGCGCTCGTCCGGCGTCGAATTCAGACCCCGTTCGACGCCAAGGTCCGGAGCGCGGTTCAACTGGAGGGGGAGGTCGTCCTCGGAGCTTCCCCTCCGGCCCGCCGCTTATGCGGCGGGCCGTCGTACGACGGTCGCGCCGGCGGAGCCGGTACGACCTCTAAACGGCATCGCAGGCGATGCCTTAGCGGCCCGCGGCTTATGCGGCGGGCCGTCGTACGACGGTCGCGCCGGCGGAGCCTGTACGACCTCTAAACGGCAGCGCAGGCGATGCCTTAGCGGCCCGCCTCAGTGTCGGGCGAACCCTCAGCCGTCTTCGGTGGGGGTGGGAGTTACCGGCGGCCGGTGATGACTAGCGGCTTCGAGAACGTGCTCTTGCGAGCGCCGTTCAGCTGCGCCTTGACCGTGACGCGGAAGACGTAGCGGCCGGGGCGGAAGCGCTTGGAGAAGCGGACGATCCTGGATCTGTAGGCGTCCACGTTGCCGGCCTGCTTCATGACGCGCTTTCCGCGTGCCGTGAAGAGGCTTGCCTCGACGCGGGCGTCCTCCTCCGCGTTGACGACCATCGCGAGCGTCAGCTTCCGGGCGGGAAGCCTCAGCTTCGCGGGCCACTTGACGCGGGCACCTTCCACGCGGGTGGAGTGCCTCCACGAGCGCATCGAGCCCTGACAACGGCCGCTCGTCTGTGCGACCGCGTTCCTGACGGAGTCGAATGACGGGCGAAGCGTTCCGTCGGCGCGGATGAGCCCTGCCTGCCAGCGGTCGAGATTCGGCTCGTCGCGAAGGAGGAAGAAAAGGACGGAGTCGACCGACGCGTCGCACGCGAGATAGCGAATCGCGTCGCCGTAGATCCCGGCCTGGGCGTTCTCATCGGTTGGGCGGACGTTCTCCCGGCCGAAGTAGGCACCGGCGGCAGACGGGTTCACGTCAACCTGCCAGCCGAGCTCGTCCAGGCGGAACTTGAGGCCGCTCGAGCCCGTGCCTTCGGGGAACAGCGGCTGGGCGGTTCCGTGAAAGGCGTCCCAGAACGCCTGCTTGACGCGGGCGAGGTTCGGGATCCCGGCGTTCGGCCAGCGGTAGCCCTTCATCAGCGCGTCGCGATCCTGGTCGGGATAGGGGTGGAAGGCGAGCTCGTCCATGAGCGGCTTCTTGCGGCCGCTCGCGCGGTACGCCTTGCCGAGGCCGTGGATGAAACGGACTGGGGAGGTGGAGACGTTGTTCGGTGCATTCGGCTTGTCACCGCCGCGGGGCGAGAGACCGAGCCCGATCACGTTGATCGCAGGGTCGACTGCCTTCAGCGAGTCGTAGGCCCCGGCCAGCATCTCGTAGTAGGACGACGACGACACATTCGCGCCGGCGCCGTCGAACTGCGGCTGCCAGAAGCGCGGCTGGTTCGGCTCGTTTCCGATGATGAAGTCCTTGACGCTCGGATAGGTGCGCGCCAGGAGCGCGACGAAGCTCGCGTACTGGGCGGGGGCCCCCGCGCTCTCCGTGATCCCCTTGGCCTTCGTCGGTGCGACCGAGAAGACGACACGGACGCCGCGAAGCGTCGCGAGCGGGACGTAGAGGTCGAGCAGCAGCTGCTGGTGGATCGTCGTCGGCGCTGCGCTGTCGAAATTGACGGAGATCCGGTTCTCGGTCATCCCGAGCTGGCCCAGGTGGTCGAAGAACCACGGGCTGTGCTCCGAGTAGGTCCCGTAGTCGTCTGCGACGCCCACCCGAAGCGCGGCGGACGAACCACCGGCAAGGCCGAGTGCGGAGACGAGCAGGGCGAGGAGAACGGCGAGACGCGGCATCCAGTCCTTGCTTCGACGAGTCGCTCGACCCGGCCGATCCCCTGCGCGAGTGAGAAACCGCCTCACTAGACTCGACTCAGCAACAAGGGGAGCGACAAGGGGGATTCATGGCGAAGCGCGTAGCGATCAACGGATTCGGCCGCATCGGCCGCAACTTCTTTCGGGCCTACCTGAAGCGCGATCCCGGCTTCGAGGTGGTTGCGATCAACGACCTCGCGTCTGACGACGTGCTTGCGCACATGCTCAAGTACGACTCGACCCACGGCGTGCTGCAGGCCGACGTCAGCCACGGCGAGGGAGAGCTCATCGTGGACGGGACCTCGATCCGCGTGCTTTCGGAGCGCGATCCGGCGGCGCTTCCCTGGGGCGAACTCGGAATCGACGTCGTTGTCGAGTCCACCGGGCTCTTCACTGCCCGTGACGGCGCGCAGAAGCATCTCGACGCAGGCGCGAAGAAGATCGTCATCTCCGCTCCCGCCACCGACCCGGACGTCACCATCGTGCTCGGTGTCAACGACGACACGTACGACCCGGAGCAGCACCACATCGTCTCCAACGCCTCGTGCACGACCAACTCCGTCGCGCCGATGGCGAAGGTGCTCCTGGACGAGTTCGGGATCGAGCAGGGCTTCATGACGACGATCCACGCGTATACGACCGAGCAGCAGCTTCAGGATCAGATCGCGATGACGCGGTCGGGCAAGCCGGATCTCCGGCGGATGCGAGCCGCACCGCAGAACATCATCCCGTCGACGACCGGAGCCGCGAAGGCGACCGCGCTCGTCATTCCCGAGCTGAAGGGCAAGCTCGACGGGATGGCCATGCGGGTGCCCGTTCCGGACGGGAGCGTGACGGACCTCGTCTGCATCCTCGAGCGTGAAGCGAGCGCGGACGAGATCAACGCTGCCTTCAAAGAGGCGGCCGGAGGGGCGCTGAGCGAGATCATGGTCTACACCGAGGACGCAATCGTCTCGTCCGACATCGTCGGGAACCCGGCCTCGTGCATCATCGATGGGCTCTCCACGATGGCGAGCGGACGGATGGCGAAGGTGATCGGCTGGTACGACAACGAGTGGGGCTACAGCAGTCGCCTCGCCGATGTCACCGCCAAGATCGCGGCCTCGGTCGGCGAAACCGTCGGCGCCAAGGCTTAGGTACTTGAAGAAGCCTCGGTCGGTACGCGACGCAGATGTCGCGGGTAAGCGCGTGCTCGTCCGAGCTGATCTGAACGTTCCGCTGGAAGACGGCCGGGTCGCCGACGACACACGCATCCGCGCCGCGCTGCCGACGCTCGAGCTGCTCGTGGAACGCGACGCAGCCGAGATCGCAGTGTGCTCCCATCTCGGACGGCCGAAAGGGCCAGACCCCGCGCTTTCGATGGGCCCGGTCGAGGAGCGGCTCCGCGAGCTCCTTGCCGATCGGCGCATCACCGTGCTCGAGAACACGCGCTTCAATCCGGGCGAGACGAAGAACGACCCCGGGTTCGCGCAGGAGCTGGCTGATGGCCGCGACCTTTACGTCGACGACGCGTTCGGCTCGGCACATCGGGCCCACTCGTCGACCGTCGGCGTCGCGGAGCTCCTGCCCGCCTATGCAGGTCTCCTGCTGGAGCGGGAACTCGAGGAGCTCGGAAAGCTCCTCGGCGAAGTCGAGCGTCCGTTCGTTCTGATCTCGGGCGGCGCAAAGGTCGACGACAAGCTCGGCGTTCTGCAGAACCTCGGGGGGAAGGCGGACGAGGTGTTGATCGGCGGGAAGATGGCGGAGCAGGTTCGGGAGGAGAACCCGCTCGACTTCGAGGTCGTCCTCCCGGTGGACGTCGTCGCCGCCTCCGCCTTCGCTGCGGACGCCGAGAACAAGGTCACACCCTACGAAGCGCTCCCCCACGGCTGGCTCGGGCTCGACATCGGCCCCGAGACCCGCCGACTCTTCGCGGGGCGCATCGGCCGTGCAAAGACCGTCTTCTGGAACGGCCCGATGGGCGTCTTCGAGTGGCCCCGGTTCGCCGAGGGGACGAAGGCGGTTGCCGAAGCGGTGGCCTCCGTCGACGGGTTCACGGTCGTCGGCGGCGCCGACTCGGTCCGGGCACTCCACGAGCTCAACCTGGCCGACGAGGTGTCCTGGGTCTCGACCGGCGGCGGGGCATCGTTGGAGCTCCTCGAAGGCAAGGAGCTGCCCGGTGTGGCAGTAATACCCGAGGGCTGATGCTGTGCTGATCGCCGGAAACTGGAAGATGTTCAAGGGCGCTTCGGAGGCTGCAGAGTTCTGCGCGGGCTTGCGCGACCGGGAGTCGGAGCTCGAGGGCACCGACGTGGTCGTGTGCCCCCCGTACACGTCGCTCCATCACGCAATCTCCGTCCTCGCCGGCACCTCGATCGCGGTCTTCGCCCAGAGCGTGCACTGGGCAGGCGACGGGCCGTACACGGGCGAGGTCTCCGCCGCCATGCTGCGCGAGCTCGGAGTCACGGGCGCGATCGTGGCCCACTCCGAGCGGCGGCAGCTCTTCGCCGAGAACGACGAGAGTGCGGCGCTGCGTGTCGAGGGCGCGCTGGACGGCGGCCTCAGCGTCATCGCCTGCGTCGGCGAGACCGAGGCCGAACGGGAGGCGGGGGAGACCGAGTACGTCCTCCGCCGGCAGGTCGAAGCCCTCAAGACCGTCGTGGACGACGACCATCTCGACCGCCTGGCGATCGCATACGAGCCGGTCTGGGCGATCGGCACCGGCCGTTCCGCCACTCCTGAGCAGGCTGAGGAAGCGCACGCGCTCGTGAAGAGCATCCTCGAGGTGCCGGTTCTCTACGGCGGATCGGTCAAGCCCGACAACGCCGAGGTGCTGCTCGGCCAGCAGAACGTCGACGGCGCGCTCGTCGGCGGCGCCTCGCTCGAGCTCGACTCGTTCATCGAGATTTGCCGAGCCGGCGCCCGCTCGTAGCGCTCGTCATCCTGGACGGCTGGGGCTGTGCCCCGCCCGGGCCGGGCAACGCCGTCGAGCTGGCGAACACACCGGTGTTCGACCGGCTTTGGCGCACCTATCCGCACTCCAGGCTCCAGGCCTCGGGGGAGGCAGTGGGGCTGCCGCCCGGGCAGATGGGCAACTCTGAGGTCGGGCACCTCACGATCGGCTCGGGCAGGGTGCTCTTCCAGGATCTGATGCGGGTGAACGCCGCAATCGAGACAGGCGCGCTCTTTGAGAATCCTGCGCTCGTCGAGGCTTTCGAGCGAGCGAAGACTAGGGGCACGAACGTCCACCTGCTCGGTCTCGTCTCCTACGGAGGCGTCCACTCGCACATCGACCACCTACGGGCGTTACTCGACCTCGCCGGGCGGCAGGGGATGGCGGACAGGACGTGGATCCACGCGTTCACCGATGGAAGAGACGTCTCTCCAACCTCGGCTGCGAACGATCTGACCGGGCTGCCGGCGGACCAAATCGCAACCGTCGTCGGTCGCTACTACGCCATGGACCGTGACGGCCGCTGGGAGCGAACAGAGCGCGCACTCGCGGCTATGACGCACAACGAGGGCGCCACGGGGTCAGACCCCGTGTCGGAAGTCCAACGCAGCTACGACGCGGGTGTGACCGACGAGTTCATCGAGCCGATCGTCTTCCAGGGTCGTCCGCGAATCGGGCCGGAAGATGTTGCGATTGTGTTCAATTTCCGCCCGGATCGCGCGAGGCAGTTGACGCAGAAGCTCATGGCCTCAGGATTCGACGTAGTGACGATGACGCGGTACCGAGAAGACCTCGACTGTCCGGTCGCCTTTCCAGAGCAGGAGGTGCAGGAGACTCTGGCCGAGGTCCTCGCCGAGCAGGGACTCCGCCAGCTCCATGTCGCCGAGACGGAGAAGTACGCGCACGTGACCTACTTCTTCAACGGCGGCCGGGAGGACGAGTGGCCGGGCGAGGTTCGTGTCCTCGTGCCCTCGCCGCGCGATGTCCCGAGCTACGACCACAAGCCGGAGATGTCGGCCGTTGAGGTCACGGACCGGTTCGTCGAGTCGGTCGAGACGGGTGACTTCGCGTTTGCCGTGCTGAACTTCGCGAACCCCGACATGGTGGGGCACACCGGGTCCGTTCCCGCTGCCGTGAAGGCGGTCGAAACGGTCGATGCATGCCTCGGGCGTGTGGTGGAAGCCGTCGAGGAGGCGGGCGGCGCTTGCCTGATCACCGCGGATCACGGAAACGCCGAGCACATGATCGAGCCCGACGGCAGCCCGCACACCGCGCACACGACGAATCCCGTCCCGCTCGTGCTGACAGACACAAACTCGACTTTGCGAGACGGCGAGCTGTCTGATCTGGCTCCTACAGTCCTTTCCATCCTCGGTCTCGAGAAGCCTTTACAGATGACCGGCAAAAAGTTGACCTTGGGTTAGAGGAGACCCGGTTATACTCACCCCCTCTTGGCGCTCCCCCAGCCAGATTTCGGTGTTCTCAAGAAGGCCCAGCGCGGTGACGAGCGGGCTTTCAGCCTGATCGTCAGGGCCTACGAGACGCCCGTCTACAACTATGTCCTCCGGCTCGTCGGCGATCGCGCCATGGCCGAGGACCTGACGCAGGAGGTCTTCCTCCGCGTCTACCAGGGGCTGCCGAAGTTCTCGCTCAGATGCCGATTCACGACCTGGCTCTTCCAGGTGACGAAGAACCGCGTCCTCGACGAGCTCCGCGCAGTGGAGCGCCGGCCGAGAGCAGTCGTCGCCCTCGACGACATCCCGCCGCTGGAGGTTCTGGACGCGCCGGTCGAGCGAGTGGAGACGATGGACGCCGTCTGGCGTGCCGTCAACGACCTTACGGTCGACCTGAAGATGGCGCTCCTGCTCCGCGACGTCGTGGGGCTCTCCTACACGGAGATCGCCGATTCGCTCGAGATCACACTCGCCACCGTGAAGTGGCGGATCTACAAGGCGCGAGAGGAAGTCCAGCTCGCACTTGCCCGCGAAGGAATCACCTTCGCGACGAGCAACGGGGCCGAGCCCGCCACGGCTGCCGAAGCCCCCACGTCTCCTTAGCCCGCTCTCGCGCGCAGCCACTCTGCGAGGAGGCGAGCCGACTCCGCGGGCGTCTCGCCGCGCGGCAGCGTGTCGACTCGGGCCGGCTGGGCGGGCGGCACCTCCGGGTCTTCCTCCTGACGGAGACCCAGCGTGAGCCCTCCCGCGAGCGCAGCGGCCAAGAGAGCGCCTGCAATCGCGAGCTGAAGGCGACGTGAGATGCGAACGGTGCGCCCCGGTCGAGCCATGACCTCGGTTGCAGCCGTGACTCCCGGCTCCGGAAGGACCTCGGTCGGCGGCTCCGGCGAGGCACCTGCCAGCTCGTGAGCCAGCGCCGCGGCTGATCGCGGCCGGGCCTCCGGCTCAAGGGCGAGGCAGCGCAGGACGACCTCCTCCAGCTCTGCCGGCACTCCGGGAAGCGGCGGCGGCGGCCCCTCGCGCTGCTTGACCGTGAGCTCTACGAGCGACTCGAACTGGTACGGAGGCCGGCCGGCGAGGAGCTCATATGTGACCGCGCCGAGCGAGTAGATGTCCGCCGCGCCGGTGACCCGCTCGCCGAGGGCCTGCTCCGGCGCGAGGTAGGCGGCAGTGCCGAGCACTGTTCCGGCCTGCGTCATCTGAGTCCCGTCGAGGGGTCGGGCAATCCCGAAATCCGCGATCTTGACGGTGTCGTCGGAGCGAACGAGCAGGTTCTGCGGCTTGATGTCCCGGTGGACGAGACCCGCGGCGTGCGCGTGCTCCAGCCCCGCACAGATTTGCAAGACGAGGTCGACGGCCCGGTCCGGGTCGAGCGGAGCCTTTCGCGCGATCAGGTCGGCGAGCGTCTCCCCCTCGACGTGCTCCATGACGATGTACGGGACGCCGTCCTCCTCACCGACGTCGTGAACTCCGACGATGTTGGGATGAGAGAGGCGAGCGGCCATTCTCCCCTCCCTGAGAAATCGTTCGCGGAAGTCCTCATCCCCCGACAGGGATCCAAAGAGCCGCTTGATCGCGACTTTCCGGCCGAGCTGCTCGTCCCGCGCGAGCTCGACGGTGGCCATGCCGCCGCGGCCGAGCGTGCGCTCGGTGACGTAGCGCGTCAATCGTCGCCTTCTTCCTTGTCGTTCTCTTTCTCTTTGTCCTTATTCTTTTTCTCGCCGGGGGGTGGCTTCTCTGCGCACACCGGAATCTGCGCCTCGAGCTCGTTGGCGAAGCCCGAGAGGTCCTCGAGGTAGATGGTCGGGATCGCCCCGTCGTTGATCGCCTCGCTGACGCCGTCGCGAAGCTGAACCGCGGCTTCGGCCGCGCCGCATGCATCGCCCGTCTCCAGGCGCCGGGCGACCTCGTCGCTCAGTCCCGCGAGGCGTTCCGCGGATGCACCTTCGATCCGTGGGCCGGGCGCGGTCTTCTCGATTTCGGCTCCGCCGCCTCCGCAGCCCGCGAGCAGGACCGCGCTAGACACCGTGAGCCAGGCGCTCCGCGAGTGAATCGGGCAACCCCCTTTCCCGGATCTCGGCCTGCGTACGCGCGACAGGGTAGGCAATCCGGTGGAACCGGGCTTGTCCGGCGTCGAGATCCAGGTCGAGCCAGGACGCTCGCGGGTCGCTGTCCCTCGGCTGACCGACCGAGCCGGGATTGAGGAGCCGGCGGCCAGGATTCAGGTCGAGCTCATGCCCGTCCGGCACCGCGCGGCCATCGAGCCCGTCCTCGTTGGAGGCGATGGCCATGGCGACATGGCTGTGTCCGACGAGGAGCACGGCGGCCTCGGTGCGCTCGAAGGAATCCGCCGCGGCATGCTCGTCGAGCACGTAGTCCCAGACCGGGTCGCGGGGGCTTCCGTGGAAGAGCTCGAAGCCGTCTCGCACCGCCTTCGGCTCGAGCGGGGACAGGAACTCGCGCGACTCCGGGCTCAGCTCCTTGGCCGTCCAGACCGAGGCTGCACCGGCTTCCGGGTTGAAGTCCTCGACACCGACGTCTGACGACCCGAGCGCCACGAGGTCGTGGTTCCCGACAAGGGCCAGCGAGCACCGCTCACGGACGAGCGCGCAGCACTCGTTCGGCCGCGGGCCATAGCCGACGGTGTCGCCGAGGCACCAGATCTCGTCCGGCGGAGTGCGGTCGATCTCACCGAGGACTGCCTCGAGCGCGTAAAGGTTCGCGTGGACGTCCGAGATGACTGCGATTCGCACGGCGAGATTCTGGGTGATCGGCGCAGCCACCGTGGGGTGGCTGGTAGCGGCGACCCTGCTCTGGCGAACCGTGGTGCCGGGTGACCTCGAGCTCCCACACCTCGACGAGTCGGCCGTCTTCTCGGACGAAGCTCGAGAACGCAGCGAACGATATGAGTGGTTTCACCGCGCGAACTGGGTCATTGCGACGCTCGTCGGGCTCGCAGTGCTCGTCTCCTCCGTGTGGCTGGCGCCTCGATTTCGGCTTCGAGGGATCGCAGGCGGCGTTGCGCTCGGCGCGGGCACCCTCGTCGCGTTGTGGGTGGCGAGGCTGCCCTTCGTCCTCCTCGCTCACTGGTGGCGACGCCGGTACGGCGTTTCGGACGCCGATTACGCCACCATCCTGGTCGACCCCTGGCTCGAGCGCGTCGGCGGGTTGGTCGCAGCCGCCGCTGCGATCGGGCTCTTCATGGTGCTGGCTCGCCGCCTGGGCGAACGGTGGTGGCTCGTCGGCGGCCCAGCCTTTGCTCTCGTCGGCTCCGCGTTCCTCCTCGCGCAGCCCTTCCTACTGGCGCCGAGGCTCGAGCCGCTGCGTGACCAGCAGCTGGCCGCGGAGATTCGGGACCTGGCGCAGCAGCAGGGCGTGGGAGAGGTGGACGTCGAAGTCAAGGACGCGAGGAGGCGCACCCGCGCGCTCAACGCAGAGTTCTACGGCGTCGGCCCGACGAAGCGAGTCGTGATCTGGGACACGTCGCTCGAGCGTCTCACCCGTCCGGAACTGCGTGCGCTGGTCTCGCACGAGCTCGGCCACGTCCAGGCGCACCATGTCTGGAAAAGCGTGGGTTGGCTCGTTCTGCTCGCGATTCCCGGCGCGTACGCCGTTTCGCGGGCGACCAGGCTCCGGGGCGGACTCGGACAACCTGCAGCCGTTCCGGTGGCCCTGCTCGCGCTCACCGTCCTCGAGCTTGGCCTGCTCCCCGCGACGAACGCCGTCTCCCGGCGCTACGAGCGTGAGGCGGACTGGCTGTCGCTGCGCACAACCCGAGATCCGGCCGCTGTCGAGAGCCTGACGCGGAAGCTGGCCCTGGCCTCGCTGGCCGATCCGGACCCGCCGCTCTTCGCGAAGCTCGCGTTCGAGACACACCCGACCCCGCTCGACCGGGTCGAGCTGGCTCGAAGTTGGAGGCCTAGGAGTCTTCGCGCGGGGGAGCTTCGGGAAGGTTCTTGATCCCCTCGCGGGTCGACCACTTCGACCAGGAGTCCTGCATCGCGTCGAGGAGCTCCTGCATGAAGCGGGACGAGACGTTGACGCGGGAGACGACCACGCCGGGGATGTCGCCCTCCTCGACCTCGTGGTCGATGCGCGCAAAGGTGAGCGTGAACTCGTAGTCCGAGAAGCTGATGTTGGCGAAGTTCGCGTAGACGCCGGCCAGGTTCTCCGGGTCGAGATGGATGTTCAGCTGCCGTCCGGGGGAGCCGTCTTCCATGTGGCGATACTACCGCCGTGTCCGCGCAAGCGATCCTCAGCCTTCAGACGGCACTCGAGCGGCTCGCGGGCGCCCCGGTGACGCTGGAGCGGCCGAGCCGCTCCGAGCACGGGGACTACGCGACCAACGTGGCCCTCCGGCTGGCGCCGCAGAACGGCCGTCCTCCACGCGAGCTCGCGGAGCAACTGGCGCAGGACGCCGCCGGGCTCGATGAGGTCGAGCGGGCGGAGGTCGCCGGACCGGGCTTCGTGAACCTCTTCCTGACAGCGGGCTGGTACGCAGGCGCCCTCGGCGACGTCCTCGAGGCGGGCGACCGGTACGGCGGTGGGTTCGTCCAGACGCCCGAGAGGGCGCAGGTGGAGATGGTCTCGGCGAATCCCACGGGGCCGCTCACCGTGGGCTCGGCGCGGAACGGCGCGTACGGAGACGCAGTGGCTCGCCTGCTCGAATTCGCCGGGCACGACGTCGAGCGCGAGTACTACTTCAACGACACCGGCCGTCAGATCGAGCTCTTCCGGGAGTCTGTCGAGGCCAGACGGCGAGGGGAGGAGCCACCGGAGGAGGGCTACACCGGCGAGTACGTGACAGCGATCGCCGCCGAGCCCGGAGATCCCGTCGAACGGATGCTGGCCGAGATCAAGAGGGAGCTCGAGGCCTTCCGGATCCACATCGGGTCGTGGGTGCTCCAGCGGGAGATCGAGCTGGAGGTTCCGTCCGTCCTCGAAAGGCTCGACACGTACGAGTCGGAAGGCTCGCTCTGGGCGCGCACGAGCGACCACGGCGACGACAAGGATCGACCGCTCCTCCGCTCCTCCGACGGGAGCTACCTCTACTACGCGAGCGACGTCGCCTACGTCAGGAACAAGTTCGAGCGAGGGTTCGACCGGCTGATCTACGTGCTCGGCGCCGACCATCACGGCTACGTCCCGCGGTTGAAGGCGGCCGCGGCCATGCTCGGCTACGACGCGGAACGCCTCGAGGTTCTCGTCTACCAGCTCGTGCACATCGTCGAGGGTGGCCAGGCGAAGCAGTCGTCGAAGCGGCGCGGCGACGTGGTGTTCCTCAGCGAGCTCGTGGACAAGATCGGGATCGACGCTGCCCGCTGGTACCTGGTCTCCCGGGGCCACGACCAGCCGATCGAGGTCGACATCGATCTCGCGAAGGAGCGGAGCGAGAAGAATCCCGTCTTCTATGTCCAGTACGCACATGCCAGGATCGCGGGCATCCTCCGGAACGCCGGAGACGCGCCGGTGTCGCCGGAGGGGGGCGAGCCGGCGTCTGAGGAGCGTGAGCTCGTCAAGCGGCTGGCAGAGTTCCCCGAGGTCGTGGCCGAGGCGGTCGAGCGACGGGCGCCGCACGCCGTTCCGAACTATGCGATCCGCCTCGCCGACGACTTCCACCGCTTCTACCACCATCACCGGGTGCTCGAGAGCGACGAGCAGGCCTTCCGGCTCGCGCTCGTGACAGCGACGAAAGCAGTGCTGGCGCGGTCACTCGACCTGATCGGGGTCGAGGCGCCCGACCGGATGTAGCGAAGTAGGATCGCGGCGTGGAAGCCTCATCCAAGGCGCCGGATCGCAACCTGGCCCTCGAGCTCGCGCGTGTGACCGAGGCCGCCGCCATGGCGGCAGGCCGCTGGATCGGCCGCGGCGACAAGGAGGCCGCCGACAAGGCGGCGGTGGACGCGATGCGGGTGGTGCTCGACACGGTCTCGATGGCCGGCGTCGTCGTCATCGGCGAGGGCGCGAAGGACAAGGCGCCGATGCTCTTCAACGGCGAGGAGATCGGGAACGGCCATGGTCCCGAGGTTGACGTGGCTGTCGATCCGCTTGAAGGCACTCGGCTGACAGCTCTCGGAATGCCGAACGCGATCACCACGGTCGCGCTGGCCGAGCGGGGGACGATGTTCTTTCCCGGAGCCGCGGTCTACATGCAGAAGATCTCGTGCGGGCCGGAGTCGGCGGACGTGATCGACATCGACGCGCCTCCGGCGGAGAACGTCAGGCGGGTGGCGAAGGCCCGAGGCGTCTCTCCGAGCGAGATCTCGGTCGTGGTGCTCGATCGTGAGCGGCACCAGGGACTGATCGACGAGCTGCGGGAGGTCGGCGCCAAGGTGATGCTGATCACGGACGGAGACGTCGCGCCGGCGATCGCCGCGTCGCAGCCCGGCACCGGCGTGGACTTGCTCATGGGCATCGGCGGGACGCCCGAGGGTGTCCTCTCGGCTGCCGCGCTCAAGTGCGTCGGCGGCTCGATCCAGGGGAAGCTCTGGCCACGAAACGACGCCGAGCGGCAGCAGCTCGTCGACGAGGGATTCGACCTCGACCGCGTGCTGACGACCGACGACCTCGTCGGAAGCCAGAACGTCTTCTTCGCGGCGACCGGCGTCACCACAGGCGCGCTTCTGAGCGGCGTCCGCTACACGCGGGAAGGCGCGACGACCGACTCGATCGTCATGCGCTCACGCAGCGGAACCGTGCGCCGCATCGAGGCGACGCACGCGTTCGGCAAGCTCGAAGAGATCTCGAACCTGGCGCTGCGCTAGACCGTCGCCTCTTCCCGCTCCCACTCGGGCGCATACGAGCCCGATCGAGCGGCGCCGTTGAACTTCGCCCGCCGGAGGAACGCCTTTTGTGCGGCCTCGACGTTGCCCTCCTCGCCGATCCAGGCCTTCAGCGCAGGCGCCTGCAGCGCGCGCCCGTACGAGAACGAGAGTTGCCATGGATGCGGCCCCATCGCGTTCATCGCGTTCAGATGAGCCGTGGCGTCCTCGTCCGCCTGGCCTCCCGACAGGAAGACGATTCCCGGAACAGACGCGGGCACTGTGTTCGTCAGCGCCTTCACCGTTTGCTCGGCGACGGTGCGGACGTCGGCCCGGTCGGAGGACCCGTAGCCCGAGAGCACCATGTTCGGCTTCAGCAGGATCCCCTCGCGCTCGACCCGCTGGTCGAAGAGCTCGGTGAAGACTGCCTGGAGCACACGGGCGGTCACGCGATAGCTCTCGTCGATCGAGTGCTCGCCGTCCATGAGGATCTCGGGCTCGACGATCGGGACGAGTCCGGCCTCCTGGCTGAGCGCCGCGTAGCGGCCGAGCGCATGGGCGTTCGTCCAGATCGCGTAGTCGCTCGGTAGTCCCTTGCCGATCGAGATCACCCCGCGCCACTTCGTGAACCGCGCGCCCAGGCCGGCGTACTCCTCGAGCCGCTCGCGCAGGCCGTCGAGACCCTCGGTGATCGTTTCGTCGGGCGAGCCAGCGAGGGGCTTCGCGCCCATATCGACCTTGATCCCGGGGATCACGCCCCTGCTCTCGAGCAGTTTCGGGAACGGCGTGCCGTCGGCCCCGGACTGGCGCAGCGTCTCGTCGTAGAGGATCACGCCGCTGATGAACTCCTCGGCGCCCGGCGTCGTGAAGAGCAGGTCGCGATAGGCGCGCCGGTTCTCCTCCGTGGACTCCACGCTGATGGAGTCGAAGCGCTTCTTGATCGTTCCTGAGCTCTCGTCCGCGGCGAGGATTCCCTTGCCCTCGGCGACGAGAGCCGTGGCGGTCTCGTGCAGGTCAGCCATCAGTCCCTCCTTGTCGGAGGCAATTATTCCGGACAGGGGCTGCGCCTGAAGCCGCGGGCCGCGCGGTCGCTCAGAACCCACCGCCACTGACCGTCCACGTCGACCACGTGATAGTTCGACGTGAAGTCGGTCTCGTCGGTGACGACGCGAACATTGACGCGCTTTGCCGGCGTCCTCGGAGGCAGTCCGAAAACCGTCAGCGGGACGCTCTTGACGTCGAGGACGACGACCGAGTCGATCGTTCCCTGGACGTCGATTCCGCGCCGGCATTCGTCGTAGTTCTGGCGTGTGACGAGGCGCTGGTGGCGCGGGTGGAGGCTGTCCCATGCCCCGCCGTAGTCGCCGAAATACTCCTTCTCGAGGAGCGTCTTCACCGAGGCGCCGGCCTCGTGGTCGTCGGAATCCTCGTTCAGCGCGCAGCCCGTCGCGAGAGCGACGAGGGCGACGGTGAGGAGGACTCGGGCGAAGGCCATGCTCGGGTACACGACGGTATCGTTACGTGCGACGCGGACGTAGCTCAGTTGGTAGAGCATTGGCTTCCCAAGCCAAGGGTCGTGGGTTCGAGTCCCATCGTCCGCTCTTAGCTCTTCACCGCCTCCGAGACCCAGGCCTGGAGCTCCGCGATGAAGGACGGATCCACGGAGTGCGGCATGGGCGACTCGCGGTAGAGCACCTCGGCGCCGGCCCCCTCGAGTCGCGTTTTTGCCTCCCTGCTGAACTCGACCGAGATCACCGGATCGTGGCTGCCGTGCCCGATCGCGATCGGCGGGAGTGGGGACGAGAGATCGAGCTCGAAGCCTTCCACGGTCGGGATGAACCCGGAGAGGGCCAGGACGCCGGCCGGCCGCGGCCGCCCCTGACCCAGGCCGAGTGCCCAGCTCATCACCGCGCCCTGGGAGAACCCACCGATCACGGTTTGCTCGAGCGGGATCCCTTTCCCCTCGGCGAGGCCGTCCAGCCACGTCGAAGCGAGCTCGTAGGTGGCCGAAAAGGTGCCGGGATCAGGGAAGCCGACGCTGCGAAAGGCGTACCAGTGTGCGCCGCCGGGCGGCATCGTCAGCGGGGCGCGCGGAGTGATGCCGAGCAATCGCCGGTCGGGATCGAGCGAGTCGAGCAGCGCATAGAGGTCGTGCTCGCTCGTCCCTCGCCCGTGGAAGAGGACGAGAGCACCCGCCGGCTCGCCTGCCGCTGGACGCTCCAGGTGGATGAGGCTCACGAGACGGACGTCTTGGCCCGCGGATTGGGGAGGGGTGTGAGCGTCCGCTCGACCTGCTCTCGGTACTGCTCGAAGTTCGGGGGCAGCGATAGGCGCTCACCGAGCGATTCCAGAGGCTCGTCTGAGGTGAATCCGGGCCCGTTGGTAGCGATCTCGAACAGGACGCCGCTCGGCTCCCGGAAGTAGATCGACTTGAAGTAGAAGCGGTCGATCACCGGGGTGGGGGATGCTCCTCCGGCGGCCGCACGCTCGCGCCAGGCCTCGTGCTCGTCCATGCTCGATCCCCAGGCGACGTGGTGAACGGTGCCGGCCCCGCCCGTCCCCGGCCGATCGACAGCGTCGAAGGCGTAGAACGATCCGCGCTGCTCGCCTCGGGCTTCGTACTCCGAGTCGCCGGCGGCCTCGAAGCTCAGAGACTCGACGAGGAACGCGCGGCTCGCCTCGGGATCGCTCGTGTATGCCCGGACTCCATCGAAGCCCTGCAGAGCGTGCTCGCCCGGGACCTCTGGATGGTTCGACACGAGCGGCTCGTCGGCGGTCTCGACAACCGCAAGCTCCAGGCCCAGTCCCTCCGGGTCGTCGAAGCGAAGGGAGCTCCCCTCACGAATCGTCTCGACGCCCTCGGATCGGAGCCGCTGCTCCCAGAAGTCGAGCGCCTCCTCGGACGCGACGCGCCAGACGACCCGGTGCACCATTCCCGCGCCCGCCCGGCCGCGGCGGGCTCCTGGGTACTCGAAGAACGTGATGTCACTTCCGGGACTGCCCTTCTCGTCGGCGTAGAAGAGGTGGTAGACGCTCGGGTCGTCCTGGTTGACGGTCTTCTTGACCATCCGCAGGCCGAGGACGCGGCCGTAGAAATCGACGTTTCCGGGCGCGTCGGCGGTGATCGCCGTGATGTGGTGGATTCCTTCGAGTCGCATGAGGTGCTCCTTGGACCGGGGGGATGTCCCCAATCCATACCTCAATGCGTGCGCAGATATTCCCGGGCGGCTAGTGACTGGACGCCGGGCCGGCGTTCCACCAGCGCTGGTCGCGGCCCCGGAGTGCGTCCTCGCGCTCCTCGAGCTCTCGGTCGCGTTGCTCCAGCCGCTGCTCTTGCGCGATCAAGGCGTGCTGTTTCGCGCCGACCTGCTGCTCCCGCTCACGGATCCGCTCGTCCGTCTGACGGAGCTCGTGCTCTCGGCTCCGCAGCGCCGACTCGCGACGCGTGATGTCCGCGGCCGAGAGGACGCGATTGTGCTCGGCCTCCTGGAGCCGCTTGACCTGCTCGGCGAGCTCGTGAGCCTTTGCCTCGGCCGCATGCAGCTTGCCCTCGGCCTTCGTCCGGTAGACGGCTGCAGCGGCCTCCGTCTCGTCGAGGTGGCGGATCAGACGGTCGATCTTCTGGGAATGGCCGGCATCGTCCGCCCCGACCTCGGCGAGCCTCTGCTCGCGATGAGCCAGCTGCGCCTCATCGGCCGCGACCTGAGCCAGCCGAGTTGCGAGGTCGTCTTCGCGCTTGACCAGGTCCCGCTCGATCGAGTCGATCTCCGTACCGCGCTCGTCGAGCATGTCGACGGCGCTGCGCAGGACGTGCCGCTCGATGCGGCTGCCGAGACGCTGACGAACCCCTTGCGAGGGCCAGTCATCCCGGTCGTGCGTTTTGAGTGCGGCGTCGTGCTCGGCCATGGGCGGCTGCTCTCCTCATCGGCACCGACGGGCCGACGCTTGACCCCAGCGGAGTGCCGGGGACTCTGCCCTACCGGGGCCAGGCGTCGGCGAGGCGCCGGCGGGTCTCGGTCAGGTGCTCGGGGATCACCTTGACGTCGGCCAGCACGGGCATGAAGTTCGTGTCGCCCGCCCAGCGGGGGACGACGTGCAGGTGCACGTGGTCGACGACTCCGGCGCCGGCGATCCGCCCCAGGTTCCAGCCGAGGTTGTAGCCCTGCGGCCCGTAGAGCTGCGCCAGCGCTCCGATTCCCTGCGCCGCGAGGCGATGGGTCTCGAGCACCTCGTCGTCCTCGAGCTCGCCGAAGTCGCCGGCGTGTCGCCTCGGCGCCACCATGAGGTGCCCGGATGCGTAGGGAAACTTGTTGAGCACGACGATTGCCGCCTGGCCGCGTTGCACGACGAGCGCCGCCTCGTCGTCCTCCGACTCCGCGGCGGCGCAGAAGATGCAGCCTTCCTGCTCGTCCGCGCTCCCGACGTACTCGAGGCGCCAGGGCGCCCAGAGCGGCTTCCCCACTAGATCCAGCGCTTCCAGCGGAAGAACGCGACGAGGCTCCCGAAGACCGCGACCATCCCGGCGACGATCACCCAGAAGGCCTCCGCGGAGCCCTCGCCGGGGAAGTTCACGTTCATCCCGAAGATGCTCGCGAGCAGCGTCAGGGGGAGGAGGACGGCGCTGAAGACCGTGAGCACCCGGAGGACGTCGTTCTGGCGATGCGAGATCGCCGATTCGTTCGTCGCCTCGAGCGCCTCGACCACCTCCTTGTAGTTGTCGAGGAGATCCCAGATCCGCTCGGAGGCGTCGACGAGGTCGTCGAAGTAGAGCTCGAGATCCTGCGGCAGGAAACGCTCGACGTGGCGCTCGAGCAGGCGCAGGATCGGGCGCTGCGGCTTGATGATCTTCCGGTAGCTGATGATCTCCTGCTTCGCCCGGGAGATGTCCCGAACGATCTCCTGCGATTCGCCCTCCTCGACGTCGTCCTCGATCGAGTCGAGCTTGTGGCCGATCTTGTCGAGGATCGGGAAGCAGTAGTCGAAGAGGTCGTCCAGGACGTGGTAGAGCAGGTACCCGGAGCCCTTCCCGGAGAGGTTGTCCCGCAGCTCCGCGTCGTCGGAGCACCGCCCGAAGAGCCGGGTGACCGGGAGCAGCTCCACGGTTGGCAGGGTGACGAGGTAGTCAGGCCCGAGGAAGACGTCGAGCTCGCCGGCGTTCAGTCGCTTGGCGGCCTTGTCGTAGACGGGGAAATGGAGGACGACGAACCGGTAGTCCTCGTACTCGTCGACCTTCGGGCGCTGGCGTTTGGAAAGGACGTCCTCGACGTCGAGCGGATGCCAGCCGAAGCGCTCGGCGAGCGCCGTCGCCTCATCCTTGGTGGGCGAGACGAGGTGGATCCAGCTGAGGCCGTTGGCGCTGAGCTCAGCGGGTTCGCGAGCAGGCGGAGCGACCTCGCGAACGATGTCGCGCGAGCGAGCCCGGATGCGGGGCAAGCTGGGCATCGGTACTGAGCGGGTCGTCCTGTCGCATTACGAGACGGATTCTACCCGCGGCCCTCGTTTCCTAGCCCTCGGCCAGAACGGGCTGGGCCCGCCTGGGCGTGGTTCGGGCGCCGAGGGGCAGTGCCCGTTCGAGCGCGAGGGACGCGGCCCCCGCCGCGAGGCAGACGCCTGCGGCTGCGGGCCAGAGCGCGTGCGGCCAGTGGTTCAGGACGAATCCGCCCACCGCGGGACCGAGCGCGAAGCCGACGCCCCACGAGAACGCCGATGCAGCCATGTAGCGACCGATCAGGCTGTGGTCGGCCAGGTCTGCCACGAGCGGCGCCTGCACGGTGCCGTGGAGGCACTCCCCGACCGCGATGATCGCGAAGGTGAGCGCAAGGAGCATCGCGGCCGTCCAGCCGTCGACCGCGATCCCGGCCACAGGGACGATCAGGAGCCCCGCGGCCCACACGATGCCGAGCACCGCCAGCGTGCGCATCCGCCGGTGCCCCTCCAGCACGCGCGCCATCGGCAGCTGGGCGAGCACGATCACGAGCGTGTTCAGGAAGAAGAGGACGCCGATGCCGCGCTCGCTGATCCCCGCCTCGTTCTTCGCGTAGACGGGCAGCGTCTCGAGCTGTGCCATCCCGGCTCCGATGAAGACGAAGTTCAGGGCCACGACGGCCATGAAGACCCGGTTTCGCACCACCTCGCCGTAGCCACCGCGCTCGCTGCCCTCCGGGCGGGGAGTCCGCGCCGGCGCCGGAACCCGCAGGAGGAAGACCGAATAGAGGAGGAAGGTCGAGGCGTCTACAAGGAAGAGGACGGTGAACGAGTTCGGGTTCGCGGTCGTGGCGATCAGGCCGCCGGCAAGGCCTCCCAGCCCGATGCCGAGGTTCATCATCACCCGCTGCATCGCAAAAGCCTGGTGCCGCTGCTCGGTCGGCGTCAGTCCGGCGATGAGCGACGACTGGCTCGGCCAGAAGCCTCCGTTTCCGATCCCTGCGATCGCGCTGGCGAGGAACCCCTGCCACGGGCTCTCCACGAACGCGTAGGCGCCAAACCCCACGGCCAGCATCCAGAGCGAGAACGCGAGAGTGATCCGGCCGCCGATCTTGTCGATGAGGGAGCCCACGATCGGCCCGGCGACGAGGCCCACCGCCGAGTTCGTCCCGACGATCAGCCCTGCGGTCGTGAGGTCGATGTCTCGAACGTTGTGGAGGTAGATGAAGAGGAATGGATAGGCGAGCCCATTGCCGAGCGCGTTGATGAGCGCGCCGGCCTGGAGCGTCCGAACCGAGGACGGCAACGGAGGGTTCAGCGTCTGCAGGTACGAGCGCAGGAATCGCACGGGAGCCAAAGCTATCCGCGGCTAGACTCATCGTTCCGGGTCTGTAGCTCAGGGGATAGAGCGCGCGCCTCCGGAGCGCGAGGTCGCAGGTTCGATTCCTGCCAGGCCCACTCGCCTGGCCCGAAGTGCTTCGCACTTCGCGCCACCATCCGGAAGCCGGGCGGTCGAGGCGGAGCCTCGCCCGCGCGGCGCGGCTGCCTCAGGCGGATTCACGGCGTTACAGTCCTGGCGGTGAACGTTTCCGCGCAGAAGGCGTCGCTCCAACTCGCCGAGCCGTTTGTGATTGCTCGCGGGACGGAGATCGAGGCCGACGTCGTCTGGGTCGAGATCGAGCACGAGGGCGAGCGCGGCTTCGGCGAGGCCGCCCCCGCCGAGCGCTATGAGGAATCGGCCGACTCGGCATTGGCATACGTGGAGGAGGTCGCGGACGGGCTCGGCGACGATCCCTTCGCCTTCGACGAGATCGAGTCTCGGCTCCCGCGGCGCGAGTTCGCGGCGCGGGCGGCGATCGACGGTGCGCTCCACGACCTGTGCGGCAAGCTCACAGGGCTCCCCGTCTGGCGTCTCCTCGGCCTCCAGCAGATCGGTCCGCCGACGAGCTGGACGATTGGTCTCGGCGATCCCGACGAGATGGCACGGAAAGCCGAACGTTCCACCGAATTCAAGAGCCTCAAGCTCAAGATCGGCGGGCGAGACGGCCTCGACGTCGACAGGGTCGCCGCCGTTCGCGCGGTGTGGGACCGACCGCTCCGCATCGACGTCAACGAGTACTGGTCGCTGGACGAGGCGCTCGACGCGATCCCGCGGCTCCAGGACCTCGGCGTCGATTACGTCGAGCAGCCGCTCCAGGCCGGCGACCCGGACGGCCCGGCGTTGAAGGCCAAATCGCCGCTCCCGATCTACGTCGACGAGGACTGCCACACACTCGCCGATGTCGCCGCCTGCGCGGAGCGCGCGCACGGAATCAACATCAAGCTCGCGAAGTCCGGAGGGATCCGCGAAGGCATCCGCATGGCGCATGCCGCCCGCGCGCTCGGCCTCGGCGTCATGCTCGGCTGCATGGTCGAGTCCGGTCTCGGGATCGCCGCCGGCGCCTCGATGGCGAGTCTCTGCGACCACGTCGATCTCGACGGGAACATCCTGATCGCCGAGGACCCGTGGCCCGGCGTCCGGCTCGTCGACGGTGTCCAGCTCCCCTCTGCCACCTCAGGACTTGGCGTCAGGCAAGAAGTATCTAGTCCTCGCTGAGGGCAACTCCGGCGACTCCCACTACGGGAAGACGATGCGGGGCATCGTCCACTACGCCCCCGACCCCGTTGTCGCGATCCTCGATTCCGAGCGGGCGGGGGAGACGTATCGCGAGATCCCGATCGTCGGCTCGGTCGAGGAGGCGCTCGCGTACGGCCCGACCGTCGCCACCGTGGGCGTCGCGACCCAGGGTGGACGCTTCCCGCCGGCATGGCGCGAGCTGTTGAAAGCCTCGATCCGCGCGGGGCTCGACGTCGAGAGCGGCCTGCATGAGTTCATCAGCGAGGATCCGGAGCTGACCGAGCTCGCGCGAGAGCACGGGGTCGAGCTCCGTGACCTCCGAAAGCCCCCCACGGATCTCAGCGTCCCCACCGGCGAGAACCTGCAAGTGCCGGCGAAGATCGTCCTGACCGTCGGCTCCGACTGCGCGATCGGGAAGAAGACCGTGGCCGTCGAGCTCGACCTCGCCGCGCGCAAGCGGGGTCTCGCCTCCGTCTTCGTCCCGACCGGCCAGACCGGGATCGCGATTGCGGGCTGGGGGATCGCCGTCGACGCCGTCGTCGCGGACTTCCTGGCCGGAGCAGCGGAGCGTCTCGTCGTGGAAGGCTCCCGGCGGGGCGGCGAGCTCCTCTGGGTCGAGGGGCAGGGATCCCTGGCCCACCCGGCGTATTCAGGGGTCACGATGGGCCTGATCCACGGCAGCGCGCCGCATGCATACGTCTTCGTGCACAAGGCTGGGGCGACCCACGTCGAGGGGTATCCCGACCATCCTCTTCCGGGTCTGCAAGACCTGATCGAGTTGCACGAGCGCGCGTCCCTTCGGCTCCGGCCGGCCCGGGTCGCCGCAATCGCGCTCCAC
>Ga0180121_10000137_pt1 | contig 26522 bp, 26 predicted proteins | sample AntDrymUQ5402106_2_FD_129676 | JGI IMG/M metagenome (GOLD analysis project Ga0180121, IMG submission 129676) | Polar desert sand microbial communities from Dry Valleys, Antarctica - metaG UQ540 (21.06) (version 2) (version 2) | ecosystem: Environmental > Terrestrial > Soil > Desert | place...
GAAGAAGCGATAAAACTTTCTCATCCCCGAACAGTAATTACTATGGATAATATGATCAAAGGAGGAAGAGTGGTGGAAGATGCCGGAGAAGATGAGGATCTGAGGGCAATACAGTTAACTAATGAGATTCTTTCCAAGGATCAACGAGTTGAAACACTGCTGTTGCCAATCGGTGACGGTATAACTTTTTCTGTGGTCAGATAGTATTAGACAAAATACAGTTCTTATCTTTCATCTTCCTTTCAAAAAACACTTCTCGGAAAATTTTATCCACGAACATAAGATTCGTTTAATTATTATTTAATATTAGTTATCTTTGAGAAGAGTTTGAATTGCAGCTTTCTGTGGGTGAAAGGATAGTTATGAAAAAATTCATAAAGTATTTCACCTTTACAAAAAATGAAACAAAGGTAATAGTATTCACTATCAGTATTCTTTTGAGTGGCTTTGCTGTAAAGTATTATAAACAGGTTCATAGCAGTGATTCTGTCAAAGCTTATGATTTTTCAAAAGACGATTCTGTTTTCAGAGAAAGATCTGAAGGCATTGGCAAAATAAAATATCTTTTTACAGATAGTGATTCTTTAGCCAACGCGGATGATTCACTTATCAAAAAACTCGTAGCGGCAGAAGATTCATTGCAGAAAAATGAAAAGCCCACAAAAGATAAAGAGCTTTCTTATTTCAAGAGTGAAATCTTAAACATTAATACTGCTACAAAAGAAGAACTGATTGATCTTCCCGGAATTGGAGAAGCGACAGCCGAAAAAATAATTAATTACCGTGAGCAAAGAAAAAAATTTAAGAAAATAGAAGAACTTATGAATGTTAAAGGTATTGGTAAAAAGAAATTTGAGGACATTAAAAGTTATATTAAAGCTGAATAAAAATTTGAATTGGATACTTTAAGTTTAGGGTTTTCAGAAAATGTTTTAAGAATATTAAGATTAAATGATTCCGGGAAAATAGTTTTTAAGGATGAGATAGATCTGGGCTTCAATATGAACGATGATGAATACCTGAGAAAAAACCGGGATGAACTAGTTCTTTCATTTACTGAAAAACTCTCTGACCTTCTTAGAGATGAAACCGGTTCTATAGATGAAGCGGGGGTTTTGATAGATACTTCTCAGACATTCCTGAATGTATTTCCCATTGATTTTCAGGAAGATCAGGGAAGCATTAACACGCACATTTTATGGGAACTCTCTAATTATTTTCCCGGTAGTTACAAAGAATTTAATATTAAATACTATCGCCTCCACAATAAATATTTGAGCGACGGAATAGACGAAGTTCTGCTCATTGCCGTTGATAAGAATAAGATTGAATTCATTAAAAACCTTTGCAACGGAAGCGGGATTAAAATCAAGAATGTTGATATTGATCAGTTTATAGTGGAAAAGTGTGTAAGAGAATTTTATCCGGCTGAGCTAAAAGAGAGAACGGTTTTGTTGGGGGGTTGTAAAAATTCAAGATTGGATTTTAGCTTGATCACAAACGAGAAAATTAAATATTATGATTATGAAAATGCCGGAACATCAAATATCAACACTCTTTTGGTAAAGCAGATGAATTTTTTCAATTCAATGTTTAATGAAGATCCTCCCGGAATAATATTTTTATATGGCGATCAAAATGCGGAAGTTGTAAAAAATTTCTTGAATGAAAAGTTTGAAAGCTTGCCGGTAATTCTTATTGATCCGTTTCTCAAGACAGGCAGCGAAGAAAATTTGAGCAAGTATGCACCGCTATATGGTTTGGCTTTAAAAAATTTCGGCTGATCGAATGAGAATAATTTCCGGAATTTATAAAAGTAGAATACTAAAACCACCGGTTTCCAATAAAGTTAGACCCACAAGTGACAGGGCAAAAGAAACATTATTCAACGTACTTAGCAACACAATAGATCTGGATGGAATTACCTGCATCGATCTTTTCTGTGGGACTGGAAACCTTGGACTGGAGAGCATTTCAAGAGGAGCAGGGGACTGCTATTTTGTTGATAAAGATATAAAACTTGTTCTGAAAAATATAGAACAGCTTAAAGCAGAAGATAAGTGTATTGTATTAAGAATGGAATCTATTGCCTTTTTGAAAAAATTCACTGGTCTAAAAGTTGATCTGATATTTTGTGATCCTCCGTATACTTACAATGAATATAATAAACTTTTTGAAAAAATTATACTAATGAAAACAATTTTAGTGTTAGAGCATTCGTCAAAATTTGAACTTAAAAATGATTTTGAAAAATTTGTCTTTCTGCGAAAGAAAATTGGAACTGTACATTTTACATTCTTTGATTTCAATAAATAGAAATGAAAAACCTTATTTCAATTTATCCTGGTACATTTGATCCGATAACAAACGGGCATCTAGATATTATACAAAGAGCCTCCTTACTAGTTGATATTGTTATAGTTGCAATCGCTGTAAATCCAAATAAAGCTCCATTATTTTCAGAGGAAGAAAGAAAAGATATGATTAAGAAAGTTACTTCCCATCTGAAAAATGTAGAAGTTGATTCATTCGAAGGATTGCTTGTTCGTTATGCCGAAAAGAAAAATGCTGAAGTTATAATAAGGGGTTTACGGGCTATTTCGGATTTTGAATTTGAATTTCAGATGTCGCTGACAAACCGTAAGCTGAACCCGAAAATAAATACAATATTTTTGATGCCAAATGAAAAATATTCTTATCTAAATTCTACACTTGTCAGAGAGCTGGCTTCATATGATTCAAATGTAGAGGAATTTGTTCCGGAATACGTATTAAAAAAGCTGAAGGAAAAATTCATCTTTTAATTTTTGAGATAAAGCTTTGAACTCTATTTAATTTTTAATTTTGAAATACTGACGAGAGGTCAGTATCTTTATATTTATTATTAATGAAATAACTAAGCATCTCGGCAAAATCATCTGCTCCCACAAAACCCGAAATATTAGTAACTTCCTCACCGTTATATTTATATTTTATCACATTCCCATTGGAGTTTAAAACGACAAATGTTGGATAACCAGTTGCTCCGAACAATTTTGCAAGCTCGGCTCCTGAATATTCTCTATTTTCGAATGAATATTTGCCCGGACTTTCTGGATTAAGTTTTATAAATGCAAAATCTGAAAGCAAACCCTGAACTTTTGAGGAAGAAAAAACTTCCGAATCCATTTTTTTACTCCAATTATCTGAATCAGTATAAATCTCAATGAAAACTTTCTTCCCGCTTGTTTTGGCTGAACTCAAACCATCGTTAAAACCGTAGGAAGTCTGACTGTATGAATAGGAAAAACTCAATAAAAGAAGAATAAAGGTGATAAAATACTTTTTAGTTTTCATTTTAACTTTGTCTTTTAATATTATTTAATGTAGCAGTTAATAGAACAATTTAAAATACAAAATGTTTCCATTTTTTAAGAATTTGTTTACATTTTAAGTGTGGCACATTTCAGATTTAAAAGTGAGGATAATTTTATTAATAAAAATCGTGTCTTAGTATTCAGTTATTTAATTTTGGAAATGCTTGCAATACTATTCCAGATTTTGCAAAATACCTTTTGAAAGAAGAATCAAAACAATTATTCCAAGACTGATCCTGTAAATGATAAATATTAAATTGCTTTTAGTTTTCAAATATGAAATTAAAAAAGCAATAGAAATGTATCCGACAAATCCCGAAACTAAAGTGGCTAAAGTTAAACCAAGGAGATTTTCATTCAGCAAAGCAGAGCGTTCTTTGTAAAGTTCATAAGAACCGCTTAAAGCAATTGCAGGAATACTAAGAAGAAATGAAAATCTAGCTGCAACATCCCTTTTCAAACCTGTTAACAGCCCGGCTGAAATTGTAACCCCACTTCTCGAACTTCCGGGAATCAATGCCAGAGCCTGTGCGCATCCAATTATTATTCCGTCTTTAATCGTTATCTGGTCAAAATCTTTTTTCTTTGTACTGATCTTTTCTGAAACAAATAAAATTATAGCAAAGAAAATCAATGTTCCGCTAATTACATACAAACCTCTTGCATCATTTTCAATGAATCTCTTAAAAAATAATCCGCAAACGGATATAGGTATTGTTCCCAAAATAATGAGAATAAAAATCCTTGATTCGGTATTTGAAAAAAAATCTTTCTTCTTTAACGCATTGAGAAAACCATTTGAAAGAGAGAATATATCTTTTTTGAAATAGATGACAGTTGCGATAAGTGTTCCGATCTGGATTACAGCGCTGTATGCAGCTCCAATATCTTTCCAGCCCAGTAAAGCCGGAATGACACGCAGATGCGCAGTACTACTGATAGGAATGAATTCGGTTACACCTTGTATTATACCGAGAACAACAGCTTTAAAAATTTCTTCCACAGAAATTTGTTTAAAATATAAAAACTTCAACACCTAATCTAACGCCGGCTCCAAAACTGCTTAAGTTTACCTTTTCATTATTTAAATTCAAAAGGTGATTACCATTGTCATTTTTCAGATCGGACATAAAACTATACATTAAAAAACCGCTTAGATAAACTGCTGCTGATTTTCCCAACTGCGCGTTGAATACTCCCTCCAGTTTCATTCCACCGCCTGAAGAGGAATATTTTGTTTCAATTATTCTTTCTTTTCTTGTAAATTTTGAAATGAAATATCCTCCTCCAATTCCAAACTTAATATAACTGTAATCCTGAAGGAAAATGTAATTAAAAAGTATCATTGGTTGATGGGTGAAGTAAGAATACTGATAATTTATGTTCGTGGGAATATCTATACTTTTGATCAGGTAAGAATATTCGGACTTAATCGAAAATTTTTTGGATAGCTGAACTTCTACTCCGCCGAAGAACTGAATTCCGGTTGTGAATGGCGAAACTTTTTGCTCGTTTGGAATGAAGGTGTAATTCGGGACATCTAATTCAATATATTTTACAAGAGAGGGATTATTTGAATACAGAATTCCCATCCCTGCTGAAATAGAAATATAATTGCTTTTTTCATTCTGATTTTTAAAAGAAATTTTTTTCTTTGAATCCTGGGCAAATATTTTTGAAGAAAAAAGTAAAATCGAAAAAGCCACGGCTATAAAAAGAGATAATATTTTTCTACTTTCAACGTTTGTTTTATACGTCGAGATTTGCATACTTTGCATTTTCCTCAATGAACTTTCTTCGCGGCTCTACTTCTTCACCCATTAAAACTCTGAATATCTTATCAGCAGCAGCGGCGTTTTCATTTGTCACCTGCACAATGGTTCTTGTCTCAGGATTCATCGTAGTGGTCCAGAGCTGTTCAGGATTCATTTCTCCCAGACCTTTAAATCGCGATATTGCAATTCCTTTATTGGCATTAGTAGCTGTTGTTTCCGGCTCCTCGCCATTTTCTGTGATTATAGTAGTCTTATCTGCTTTCATAGATTTCAAAATCTCTTCACGCTCGGATTCATCATAAGCATACAGCTCAGTTTTACCTTTTTTTATTTTATAAAGCGGCGGCTGAGCAATATATAATCTTTCTGTTTCGACGATCTCTCTCATGTGCCGGTAAAAGAAAGTCAGTAAAAGTGTTCTGATGTGTGAGCCGTCAACATCGGCGTCGCACATTAAAATTATTTTATCATATCTTATCTTTGATTCATCAAACTCATCGGAGTTACCGAGTCCGGCTCCAATAGCAGTAATGATCGAACGAATTTCTTCATTCTCCAATATTTTATTTATACGTGCCTTTTCTACGTTGAGAATTTTACCTCTCAAAGGAAGTATTGCCTGGAATCTCCTGTCCCTACCCTGTTTTGCAGAGCCTCCCGCAGAGTCACCCTCAACTAAATAAAGTTCGCACTGGGCAGGATCCTTGATAGAGCAATCGGCAAGCTTTCCGGGGAGACCTCCGAGATCAAGAGCATTTTTTCTTCGGGTAAGCTCTCTCGCTTTGCGCGCAGCTTCTCTTGCTTCAGCAGCTCTTAAACATTTCTCAATAATTCTTTTTGCAATGGAAGGATTTTCTTCCAAGTAATTTCCAAGTGTTTCTCCGGTAATTGACTGAACAATTCCCTTAACTTCACTATTTCCTAATTTTGTTTTTGTCTGACCTTCAAATTGCGGTTCGGGGACCTTGATACTTAATACGCATGTAATGCCTTCCCTGAAATCATCCCCTGTCAAAGTGATCTTATCGCTTTTAATGAGATTATTTTTCGTAGCATAATTATTAAGTGTTCTTGTAAGCGCTGCTTTGAACCCCTCCAGATGTGTTCCGCCTTCGTGTGTATTGATGTTGTTTACAAAAGTATAAATATTATCATTATAAGATTCATTGTATTGGAATGCAACTTCTACCTGCACATTTTCCCTTTCACCCGACACGAATATAGGTTTTCCCGAAATTGATTTTTCCGATTCATCCAGATATTTTACAAAATCAACGAGGCCCCCCTTAAAATGAAACTCCTCTTCCTTTCCTTCGGGTCTTTCATCTTTAATTATAATAGTTAGATCTTTATTCAGATATGCAAGTTCCCTCAGCCTTTCTTCCAAAGTTTCATACTTGAAATTAATGTTTTTGAAAATTTGACCGTCAGGATAAAAAGTTACCTTTGTGCCCGTCTTTTTTGCATTGCCAATCACCTTAACTTTTGCTTCGGGAACTCCTCTTTTGTATTTTTGATAATAGACTTTTCCATCCCGGATAATTTCAGCTTCAAGGTATTCACTCAAAGCGTTAACGACTGAAACACCAACGCCATGCAGTCCGCCCGACACTTTGTAGCTATCCCTGTTAAATTTTCCTCCTGCATTAAGCTGAGTCATTACAACCTCAAGCGCAGAAATTTTTTCAGTCGGATGAATTTCCGTGGGTATTCCTCTTCCGTTATCGGTTACAGTTATTGAACCGTTTTTGTTTATTGTCAAAGTTATTTTATCAGCATACCCGGCAAGCGCCTCATCAATCGCATTATCAATAACTTCATAAGCCAAATGATGCAGGCCTCGCGCGGAGATATCTCCGATATACATTGCCGGTCTTACACGAACGTGCTCAAGTCCTTTTAAAACCTGTATATCACCAGCGCCGTATTCTTGTTCTTTCGTTTTATCTTCTTTATTTTTTGCCATAATTTTTTTAGCTTTCTTCGATAAATAAAAACCTACTGTCCACGATATTTTTTGGATCACGAATGCCTGGCGTCAGAGGGGATGAAGCTGATTAAATGGTCTGCCGGGTGGATTCGCCGATTTTTCTAAATGAATATACAGAAACATGTCTTTTAGAAATTAAATTACTCAAGTTATTGAAAACAAGAGCTTGCCACTAATTTCACGAATTATCACGAATTATAAAAAAGGATTGACTAAAAAATTTCATGAAAAATTCGTGTCGGAAAAAAGTTTAATAAATCAAAGCAGTCAACTTGAAATAATAAATCGTTAGCTATAAATAATCGTTAAAGCAATTATGTGCAATCAGCGACATTTCCACTAATTCCGTGTTATCCCTGTCTGACGCCAGGCAGGCTGGTTCATTTTTTTATTATGTACTTAAATAAAAACTATATCCTTAATAATTTTCTTTTTAAAATTTTGGTTGAGCTTCTCTATTATTTCTACTTTCTTTAAAGAAAGTTCATGCCGCCATGCAGCGTTTTCGACGCTGACAAATAATTTATTTTTCCTGATCTCAACAGGGGTTGAAAAATTGGCTATTGAGTTTCCAACGCAATCATTCCACACACTCAGGATCCTTAGCTCCTGCATTCTCACATCCAATCCTATATAATTCATAAAGGTATCGAGCTCGCTTCTTAAGCAAACAGTTTTATTAAATCTTTTCCTCGTGTCTATACTCTTCATTTTATTTTACTATGGTTCCGTTCTCAATTTCAAAAAAAGAAATTTCATCGTCCGAATAAAATCCTCTTAAATTTTCAGTATAACTCTTGTCAGTTGTTGTTAAAAATATCTGTCCGTAATCTTTTAAGTGAGAAATAATTTTCGAAACCCTATTCTTATCCAGTTCCGATAAAATATCATCCAATAGCAAAATGGGATTAGTGGATTTTCTTTCCTTCAAGTAATCATATTCTGAAAGCTTTAGGGCAACTAAAAAAGTTTTATGCTCTCCCTGTGATGCAAAATTTTTGAGTGCAAAAATTTCTTCTCCCGAATTGTTTTTGCTCATTTTAAATAAATACTCGTCTCTCTGGGGTCCTGCCAAACTAATTGCACGGCTCACCTCTTCATCAAACTTCTCCGAAATGAATTTGTCGAGCTTTCCTTTTATGTAATTTAAATCCAGGTCTTCATTTCCAGTGCCTTCTTCACCAAACGCGTCCGAAAAATAGCTTATAAAACCCTTCTGACCACCTGAAAACAAGAAGGAAAAATTCTTATCGCAAAAAGTTCTGAATTCCTTAAGAAAACTTAATCTTTTAAAAATTATATGTGAAGAAATTTCAGTGAGTTTTTCGTTGTATGAATGCAATAGATCTATCATTTCACTGTGCGAATATTTTTTATACACTGAATAGTTTTTCAGCAAGGCATTTTTTTGCTTAAGGATTTTAGCAAGGTCTTTCAGATAATCAAGATAAAGACGGCTTGTCTGAGAGATAAGAATGTCAAAGAACCTCCTCCGATCAGATGGATTTCCATAAGTAATGCTTAGACTCTTGGGAGAAAGAAAAACAAACGGAAACCTTCCGAATAACTGTGATGAAAAAGCCGAAACCTTTTCCCTGTTTAGATGGATTGATTTAGACCTTAAATCTTGGTTATAATTCAAAACTAGGTTATCCCTGTTATCCAAATCGTTCTCAAATTCCGATTCTATAAAGAATTCGTTCTCACCAAACTTAATGCAATCAGATTCAGAAGTACCTAAAAAACTTTTCCCGAATGTCGCAAAAGAAATTCCTTCAAGAATATTTGTCTTTCCATGTCCGTTATTACCAAGAATAAAATTAAATTTGTCATTAAAAATTATTTCCTGATCTCCATAATTTCTGAAATTTTTTAAAACAATCTTTTTTAAAACCATTATTTAAAATATGTTCATATCTTCTTAAATAATTTTTACGAAGTGAAAATCTCCTCATTGCAGAGATTTACTTTTTGGAAGGGAGAGTAATCAACTGAAAAATAAAATTTACAATATCATTATCGAAATTACTAACCAACACGAACCGGCATTATCAGTTCGATAAAATTTTCATTGGCATGTTGTTTCGAAGGTGTTATAATTGCTGCTTTTGAGGGACTTCCAAAACTGATATTTATTTCCTCCGTCTCCATTTGTGAAACTGCATCCAGTAAATAACCGGCATTGAAAGCTATTAGAAACGGCTTCTTGTCAAAATCTTCTCCACCGTTGTTACTCACAAAATTGCATTCAATAGTTTCTTCGCCTTCAGATCCGATCTCGGGATTATCAGCCTTAATCAGTAATGAATTATTCATGATCTCAAGACGAACCCGCTTCGTAATTACGTCGGCAAATAAAAGCGCGCGCTTTAAAGAGTTTGATAAATCATTCTTTTTTATTTTCAGGATTTTATCGTTATCGTTAGGAATTACATTTTCGTAACTCGGAAACGTATCATCGATCAATTTTGAAAATATTTCTATTCCCGAAAAAGAAATTTTAAGATCTTTTTCGTCAAACTCAATCACAGTTTCATCGTTATTATTTAATCTCAATATAAGATTGCTTGTCTTTAGCGGGATAATGATTTTTTCTTCAACTTCACTTTGACCTTTGAAGTCGTCTTTAATGATCTTACCGAGCCTAAAACCGTCTGTCGCAACAAATTTTAACTCATTCTTATTCAAATCCAGGAGTATTCCGGCCATATTTCTTCTTAATTCATCGGTATTAACTGCATGAATAATTTTTGACAAACATCTTCTCATTGTATGTCCTTCAAGTTCAAGTTTATTAAGATCATTTTTTTCTTCAGGTGTAGGAAAATCTTCCGCGGGCTCTCCCCCCATAGTGTATTTTCCGTTCGTAGTTTTAATTGTAATTCTGTTTTTGTCATTGACTTCCACAGTTAAAGAAGCCGAAGATAAGGTCCGGGATATTTCAAGAAGTTTCTTTGCCGGAATGGCAACTTTCCCATCCTTTTTTCCATCTACTACCAAAGTGGTCCTGATAAAAATTTCCAGATCAGACGCAAGAAGCTTAAGTTCATTTCCGGAAAGTTCAAATAGAATATTATCAAGAATGGGAAGAGGAGATCGGGTAGGAATAACAGAATTTAATTTTGAGAGAGAATCAACAAGTTTATCACCTGTTACAGAAAATTTCATTTGCGATTAAGTTTTTCTTATTATTGTTTGAAAAATACATATTTAATGTGCTATTTTCAATTCAATGATTTTGTGAATATATTGAATATAATAGAGTAAATGAGAGTTTTCCAAAATTGCAACACTCTAACATGAAAAAGCTTTGTCTTCAATCTATGGATAGACTGGGGTTTTTTTGAAAAATTAAAGTATTACTAATTTTTATAAATATATAAAATGATTTTTAATTTGAGTTTTAGTAAATTGAATAAATTTAAAAAACAACTTCACAATGAAAAAATTAATTTTCTTAGGGATTGCCTTATTTGTCGTATCGACATCTTTTGCACAAAGCAATAAATGGTCTTCAATTTCATATTCCTATTCCAAGGGACCTGTAACGCCCGAGTATCAATATAACTATACAATTGACATAAATCCTGACGGGGAGGGAAAACTTATTTATACAAAGTCTTCAAAAACAAGTGAGTACGATTTTAGAGTTGGAAAAAAAGGCCGTAAAAAATTAAATGCTGCACTCAGTAAGAGCCAGGTATTTACAGTGAGCGCAGATGAAATGAAATCCAAAGAGATGGTTGTCGGAGGTCCTCAAAGAAGCCTCACAATTACAAAATGGCAGTCGCCAATGTTGGATGCCAGACCCGAAGTAATAATTGTTCCCTCGCAGGTAAATGACATATATTCGGCTGGAGTGAATAATCTTTATGATACTATTGAGAATCTCGTTCCAAACAGTGTCTGGAATAAAGCAACGGGACAATAAATAAAAGTGTCGGGCTCGCCAAAAAGTTTTTATCTTACAAAAGGGACAAAGGGCACAAAGTTTGAAGAGAAAAATGATTAATTACTTTAAGATTAACTTTGTGTGGTCTTTGTGTTTTTTGTGGTTAATATTTATATACTTTTTAGTCAGTCCCACATTTATCTAACCTCTCAGATTTTTCTAATTTCGACACCATCTTTATTGTCCAATATCTCGAATCCTTTTTCCCTTACCTTATTCCTAATTTCATCGGCTAACTTAAAGTCTTTATTTTTTTTCGCTACGGTTCTTTTGTTGACAAGAATTTGAATTTCTTCGGGTATTTCTGAATTATTTTCTTGTTCAATTGTATCAAAACCCAAACCAAAAATTTTATCAAATTCATATGCTGAATCTAACTTCGATTCCGGTGATACGGTTTCATCCTTGAGCATATCCCATAAAACTGCCATTGCTTCAGGCATATTCAAATCATCATTAACAGTTTCAGTAAATTTCTTAATATATTCGTTATCTAAACCCGAAGGTTTAGGAGTTGCATCGGTGACCTGACGCTTAAGATTAAGTATTTTCCCGACCAGGTTTTTTAAACCGTTTTTGGCTGAGTCCATTGCTTCAAAGGAAAACTTCAGTTTCTTTTTATAATGAGCCATCAATAAAAAGTATCTGTAAACCATTGGAGAATAACCTTTGTCTATAAGTCTCTGAAGTGTAATAAAATTTTCTTTGGACTTTGACATTTTTTCATTTTCCATATCGAGAAATTCACCGTGAATCCAGTAGTTTACAAACTTCTCACCGTTGCACGCTTCCGACTGAGCTATTTCATTTGTATGGTGAATAGGAATATGATCGATCCCTCCGCAGTGAATATCAAAATGGTTTCCGAGAAGTGCTTTGCTCATGGCGGAACATTCGATATGCCAGCCCGGAAAACCTTTTCCCCAAGGTGAATCCCACTCCATCTGTCGCTTTTCGTCTTTTGGAGAAAATTTCCACAAAGCAAAGTCTGTAATATTTTTTTTCTCTTCTGAAAATTCTATCCTAGCGCCTTCCTGTAAACCCTTTATGTCCAGCTTCGCAAGCTTACCGTATTCCGGAAATTTCGAAGTGTCGTAATACACTCCATCTCTTGTTGAATATGTGAAACCTTTTGATTCGAGACATTTTATTAACTCAATCTGCTCTTTAATATAATCGGTAGCCTTACTATAATTATCGGCGGGGAGAATATTCATCAAATTAATATCCCTTTTGAATATTGTTGTATAATATTCTGCAAGTTCCCAAACTGTTTTGCCCTGTAGTTTCGCGCTTTTTTCCATTTTATCCTCACCTAAATCACTATCTGAAACAAGATGTCCTACATCGGTAATGTTCATCACATATTTCACTTGGTATTCGTTATATTTCAAAACTCTAAGCAAAATATCTTCAAAGAAAAAAGTCCTCAGATTTCCGATATGCTGATAATTATAAACAGTAGGACCGCAAGAATACATCCTAACTTCATCAGGATCTATTGGAATAAAGTCTTCTTTCGTTCTCGACAATGTGTTGTATAAAGTAAGCACGTATTGAGTAATGAGTAATGAATAATGAATAATGAATAATGAATAATGAATAATGAATAATGAATAATGAATAATGAATAATTTGCAATCTGTTCACCATTGACAATTCACCATTGACAATTCACCATTGACAATTCACCATTGACCATTCCAATAATTATTATTCATTAATCATTACTCATTACTCATTACGTCGTGGTTTAGGTTTTGCATTCCATAATACAAGCATGAGTATTGCGCCAACCATTGCAAAGCCAATCATACTAGGGCTCCAGGCGCCCCAACCGAAATTATCCAGCAGCCAGCCAACTCCAACACCCACAGCTGCTCCACCAATATATTGCATACCGTCGAACATTCCAGTGGCAGTTGCCGCAGCTCTCTGACCTCCAAAATCCATCGACGCAGTTCCTGAGAGCATTGAATGAACCATACTAATTCCCAATGAATTAGAAATAAATGCGACGATCACCAGGTTTACATTGTCAGCCAACCAGATTATTAATAAAGAAGAAATTATCAGAGCGTATCCTATAAATGCGACCGGAGTTCTTCTCGACTGAAATAGCCAGTCGGAAGCATATCCCGCAAAGAATGCTCCTGCAATTCCCGCAAGGACAACACCCAATGCTCCTTTCTGAAAAATCGGGGAATCCAAAGCCAGCTTCTGATACTCCTGCATATAGCGAGGAAACCATTGTTCAAATCCGTGTCTGACAAAACCAGTGCAGAACTCAGCAACAGCAATTGTAATTGCTATAGGATTTGAAATCACTTTTTTGAATACATATTTTAAATCAATTTTTTCAGTATCGCCGCTTGTTGCATCATGTGTATCGAGGTAACCTAATCCAGCCGCCTCCGGAGTATTCTTCACATTTATATAAGTCAATAAGGACATACAGGCAACAATCATAGAAGGAATAAAAAATACCCACTGCCATGGAAGTACGGTCACTGCAAATCCGCCGATTATAAATATTAACGCTCTGCCGCTCTGGATCATTGAGCCGAAAATCGCAGAGAATACACCGCGCTCGCTTACCTGAAACCAGCCTGCGTTAACTTTGATCAGCGACAAAGCGCTGTAAGACTGGAAATAGGAATTCAATGCCCAGACGCTTGCAAAATATGTAAGTAATAGTGTACCTGTTCCAAGAAATCCGAAATAAGCTCCCAGTCCAAAAAGGAAATTGAAGACCACCGTTCCTATTGATCCGATCAGCATAGCTTTCTTTCCGCCGATCCTATCCACTATAGGTCCATTGAATAAAGCCGATAATCCATAAATCGTTAATGCAGCCGTTATAATGGCGCCTATCTGGGTTTTATCCCATCCATACTCATCCGAAAGAGATTTATTTGCAAAGGAAAGGTTATATCTCCCCATGTACATTGCGGCGTATGTAAATCCAAGTGTCAACCAGTTTTTTGCACGTCTTCTTCTGAACTCTTTAGAATATTCGGGACGTGCGCTTCTTTTGATCATCAGTGAAAATAGAAAGGTAAGAAAAAATTTTTGGAAACATAGAATTTATAAATATTAGTTGAAAGAGAGAAAGTTGAGGAGAGTTTGGTTGATAAAATACCAAGAATTTGATTTAGCTCATGATTATCTGATTTACAAGGATTAGGTAACTTAGCATTTTCCTTCCCTTTTTTAGACGAGCGTTCTGAGCTTTAAAGTTCTCCTATATCTTCAAACCAAAGCTCGGGATTTTTTGCTATAAACTTCCTCATTAAAATTTTACATTCTTCGAGGTTAAGATTAATTACTTCGATACCATGTGATTCCATAAATTCCCGCGCGCCACTGAATGTTTCATCCTCACCCACAATAATTTTTTTGATTCCAAATTGAACGCTTGCCCCTGCGCAAAGATAACATGGCATCAGTGTAGAATATAATATTGTATCCTTGTAAACGCCGATTCTTCCTGCATTCATGAGGCAATCGATTTCTGCATGAATAACAGGATTGTTTTGCTGAACTCTTTTATTGTGACCTCTACCGATAATCTCTCCGTCTTTTATCAAAACAGATCCGATTGGAATTCCACCTTCGCTCAAACCTTTTTTTGCTTCATCGATTGCAGCTTCCATGAATTTGTCCATGTTTCGTTTTAAGAATAATGAGTAATTTATGATCTGTTCACTATTGACCATTAACTATTAACGATTAACTATTAACCATTGATCTGTTAGTTTAATTATAACTTCTTCGTGCTGCGGAAATAGTTTAAGAAGGTTCTTTCTGTCTCCCATTTCAAAATCATCAAAGTGAAATCCGGGGGCAACTGTACATCCGACAAATGAATATGAATTTTTTTCATTAACATGCGCACCAAACCAATAATTCCTTTTAACAATCGCCTGAGGAACGTCGCCCTTTTCAAAATCAACCCCCAGTTTGATTAGAGACAAGTTTCCTTTTTCATCAATTACATAAATAGTCAATGAGCTGCCTGAGTAAAAATGCCAAAGCTCATCGGATTTAATTCTGTGTAATGCAGAAAACTGGTTATCTGCCAGCATAAAATAAATTGCAGTGGAAAATTTTCTCTCATCGCCATATCTTTCAGGTAAATGCCCAGATAGAATTTTTTCATCGCTTTTATACATCTCTTTGAAATATCCACCTTCAGGATGGGGCATCATTTTAAACTTATCTGCAATAAGTTTAGCTTTACTATTCACGGATCTTTCGTTAAATTTTTATTCGAAATATACTGCAAGCCATATGCAAAATGGATTTTCGCTGGTTCGTACTACACGGTGTTTTTTATGTTTTTCAATAAGAATATGGTCTCCGGAATTCAAAATCGTATTAGTGCCGTCCTCAAAACTAATTTCTGATTCACCCTGAAGCAATACAACCCATTCATTTCGGTCATCTTCAAGCCACTGACCGTTAGGAGTGTTTTGCCCGGATGAAACGATCCTCTCAATCTGAACATTTTCATTTGAAATTACAGGTTGGAACAGTTCGAATTCTTTTGGAAGAGGATTCGGAATTTTAAAAATACTTTCGTTATGAAGTGTTGACATGATTTATAAATTATTTTTAAAACCACAAAAAACACAAAGGTCACAAAGTATTTAATAGCTTAATTTGACTCTTAAGACTTTGTGTTCTTTGTGCCTTAGTGGTTCAAAAAAATTTAAAAGATAGGATAATTTACTTAACTCTTCCCAACAACAATAGATGATTTGGAATTTTTCTTTTCTTTGACCTGCTTTGGAACAGTTCCGAAAATATAATCCCAAAGCGGATTACTTACACCATATGCAGTATCGTCATCACTGTAATGGTGTCGTAGGTGATACGTTTTTAAAAACTTACCGATTTTACCGGTCATATCAAAATGATGAGTTGCATAATGTATGGAATCGTATGAAACATATCCAAACGCAAATCCAGAAAAGATACTGAGATAATAGGATCCGAAAGCAGTTTTAAAAATGAAAAAGAAAATTATTGCCAATGGAATGCTGACTAGTAAAGGCATCACAAGCCGTGTAGCGTCCCTTGGATAATCATGATGAATTCCATGAACCAGAAAATGAATTCTCTTGCCTGTGTCGGTTTTAGGAGGATAATGAAATGCCCATCGGTGAATTACATATTCCATTAAAGTCCAGAGTAAAACCCCAATCAGGAAACTTACTATTCCTGACACTAAGCCTACTTGAATTGCTCCGAAATATGAAGTCGCAAGGATTATAGGTACAAATACTATTATAGGAGTGATTGGATGTATATGTGAAAAATATTCTAAGATCGGATTTTTAAATAATCTTATAGTTTCATTTTTATTGGATACGAATTTTGCCATGATAATTTTTAAATGCAGTATAACTTAATAATTACAATATTTTTTATAAATGAAAAATTTTTCCACCGGTTATGCCTTTGATTTTAACAAATCCCTTATTTCGGTAAGCAATTCCTGTTCTTTTGTAGGAGGAGCTGGAACGTCTTCCTTCTTTGTTCTGAATCTGTTGATGGTTTTTAACAAAAGGAATAATACAAATGCGATTAAAAGAAAATTAATAATAGCCTGAATTAATTTTCCGTAAGTCAGAACAGCTCCACCAACGGTCGCTGTAAGACCGGAAAAATTTATTCCGCCGAGTGCTATGCCGATAACTGGCATCAATAAATCTGCTACTACTGAATTTACAATCGCTCCGAATGCAACTCCGATAATTACACCAATCGCAAGGTCAAGTGCACTCCCTTGAGAAATGAACTCTTTAAATTCTTTTATCATAATTTAATCAGTTAGTTTGGGCAGATAAAAATACAATTATAATGTTAATAAATAAAGTCAGCGCAGTTAAGCAATAGACCGTAACGAAGACCCTTTGTGGAAACAATAATCGAGTTATAATTGAAATGACTCATGACTTCTGTGAGTATCAATGCCCCGCAAATAATTATATCACTTCTGCCTTTCATAAACTCCCCTAGATTCAATCTCTCTTCATTCGTCATACTTACTAATCTCTGTAGAATTATTTTTACTTCCTCCACTGTTAATCCGTCTTTGTGAATTAGGACTTCATCAAATTTAGTCAGATCGTTTTTAATTGCCGAAAGAGTTGTTACAGTCCCTGCAACTCCAACCAATTTTCTATTTCCGATATTACTATATAATACTTTATGTAAATTATCTTTTACATAATTTTGCGCGTTCAAAATATTTTGTTGACTGAAGCTCTCATTAAAAAATTTTTCAAACAATCTCACAGAACCCATTTTTAAACTAATGGAATTTAGTTTTTTGTTTTCAATTGAACTTAATTCGGTACTTCCTCCGCCTATATCAAGGACAGCGTATTGTACAGATTCATTCAAATCAAAGACCGCTCCTTCAAAACTATATTTCGCTTCCTCTTCTCCCGAAATCACTTTGATTCTTATGACAGTCTCTTTCTCTATAAATTCAATAAACTCAAAACTATTTTGTGCTTCACGCAAAGCACTTGTCCCAAAAGCCAGTATCTTTTCTACCTTATATTCTTGGAAATTGAAATATATTTTTCGAAAATTTCTGAAACTATTTCAAAACTGCCGGAAGAAATTTTCCCGGTTTTATAAAGATCTTTTCCTAATCTGGGAATTTCCTGTGCCTCGAAAAGTTTTGTAACTCTGTTTTCAAAAATGGATGCGATCAACAACAGGCAGGTGTTCGTTCCCAGGTCTATAACAGAATATGTAACCTCAGGATTTGATGGCATAGATTCCGATCCATTCGGATTTGACAGCAATATCAACTACTTTAAAATTATTTTGAGTAAGGCACTCAAGTATTTCCTGATCATCAGAAATTAAAATTCCGGATAAAAACAGCTTCCCATTTGGATTTATCTTTGCGCTAATATGTTCCATATTTTCAATGATAACATTTCGGATAATATTTGCGCAAATAACGTCAAAAGAATCTTCATCAAGATTTGAAATATTAGTCTTTAACAATTTAATTTTATCATGTACCAAATTTAACTTGAAATACTCATTCGCGTTCTGAATAGAGTCTTCGTCAATATCAATTGCGATAGCTTCGTTTACCCCCAACTTTAGACCTGCTATCGCTAAAATTCCCGTCCCGCACCCAAAATCCAGAAGTTTCATTTCATTACCCTCGAGATTATCTGACATTAGTTCAAGAATGAGTTGTGTAGTTTCGTTATGTCCAGTTCCGAAAGACATTTTAGGATCGATTTCAATGAGGATTTTATTCTTGATGTCCTTTAAAACTTTTCTTTTCCATGAAGGGTAAATTACGATTCTATTTCTTATGTAAACGGGCTCAATCGACTTTTCCCACTCCGCATTCCAATTTTTATTTTGGAATTTATTCACTTCAAAATCTTTTTCTTTGATGACCTTTTCATTCAGCAGAAAGTCTTTCAGCGAATCAATGTCTCCGCCATCAACTTCTGGAAAATAAATTATAATAAATCCGTTTTCCTCTAAAATATTTTTAATACCTTGCATGTATAAACCATTATGTAGGTGATTATAATTTTCTTTGTTAAACGATATTTTAACTTCAAAATAGTTATCCATCATGAATCATCCCCTTTTGCGGATTCAAGCGTGTTTTTCATAAGCATTGCAATTGTCATCGGTCCAACTCCGCCAGGAACTGGTGTTATCATTCCGCATTTCGCAAGACAATCTTGGTAATCCACATCCCCGACGATCCTAAAACCGGTTTTAGAACCTTTGTCCTCTATTCTATTTATGCCAACATCTATTATCACACAACCTTCTTTTATAAAATCTTTTTTTACAAAATTTGCTTTCCCGATCGCAGCAATTAATATATCTGCTTCCTTTGAAAATTCTTCAATATTCTCAGTCTGGCTATGACAAACCGTAACGGTGGAATTAAAATCTTTTCTTAAAAGCAAATTTGCAATGGGTTTGCCAACAATGTTGCTTCTGCCCAGGATAACAACATTCTTTCCTTTTGTTTCCACATTACTCCTTTTAAGAAGCTCCGTGATCCCATAAGGGGTGCAGGGAATAAAGCAATTTTCACCTATTACTAATCTTCCCACATTCAAAGGGTGGAATCCGTCAACATCTTTTTTATAATCAATTGACTCAATTATTTTTTGTTCGCTAACGTGTGACGGTAACGGTAGCTGAACTAAAATCCCGTGTATCTTTTGATTTTCATTAAAATTATTGATCACTTTTATAAGCTCTTCTTCGGAAATATCTCTGGATAATGTTTCCGTAACTGAATAAAATCCAAGCTCCTCACATGCTTTACCTTTGCTCTTTACATAAACTTTTGAAGCAGGATTTTCACCAACCAAAATAAATGCAAGTCCCGGTGTGATTCCTTTCTTAGACTTTAGTTTATCCGTTTCGGATTTTATTTCAGATTTTATTACGGATGAAATTAACTTGCCATCGATAATTTTGGAATGATCACTCAACTATTATTCTTGGTATTTGATTGCAATATATTGGTAAGCTTTCTTTAATACAATACTTTATATCTTGAAATGAAATTGTATTAGTGTAAAAACATAATTAAAACCGCAACTTTCATTTAACCAGATTTTTCAGTAGAATTTTTCACCACTAAGGACACGATGCACACAAAGGGTTTAATGAAAATAATTCATGTAAGAAAAAATTCCCTCCCTTCAGTGTCTGTCCCAAAACATATATTTTTTTGTACATGCAGAGGCGCGGACTTCGCAAAGTTTTCAAATGATCTATCTCTCTTGCGTTCTCTGCGACTTTTGCGCGAGAAAAACTCTTAGGTGACAGACTCCTTGCAGCTCGCCACGCGAATCGGGCAGGCATGTTTGTGATTCCCCGCCGCGAATGTGAAAACTCTTTGTGCGATTTGCCTGCCTGACGCAGACAGGTGCTTAAAGATTTTTAATTTTCTGATGAACAATTCGGGCTTAATACCTTGCACTCTACAGGTTAGCCGAATAATTAAATCCTAATTTCAATTTCATTTCCTTCGGAAGTTCCGGAAGTTCCGATCTGGGAATTAGATATGTAGAAAGATCAAAAAGGTCCTTAAAAACTTTATGTTTTTCGGCAGTTTGCATTAAATAATGATGTCCTGAAGATCCCCCTGTTCCGACCTTTGCCCCGATCATACGATGAACCATCAGAGCGTGTTTATATCTCCATGTAGTGAAGAGTTCATCGATATCGACAAGATATGTAAGAAATCTGAATGGCAGATGTAATATGGGCTCATCACGATATAGATTTATAAACAGCGCTGCAAGAGTTGACCGGTATGTAAGCAAGCGCAAACCTTGTTTAAGAAGTTCATTATGCTTCCCTTCGTCTAAAAGCGCTTCAAATTTTTCTTTTGTGCTTTCAAATTCTTTTAACTGTTTTTCTCTTTTTTCATCTGTTAAACTCGGATTATTAATTATTATTTGTCTCTCATTTTCTATCATGGTCCCCACAGCATTCTTATAATGTGACCAAAAGTCAAATGACTCAATTCTTAAAAAAGGAATTCGTGAAAGCCATTTATCCACAGTTTCAAATAAAGATACAGTATTTTGCGATTCAATCAGCATTTTCTGATGTTCATCCGAAACTGCCGAATAATAGTTTTTATTATCAAACTTAATTCTGTTATCCATATTCAAACCCAGCTTGTTTTCAATGAATCTAAACTGGAAGCTCTGAAATCCAGAAGCTGGTATGAGAAAATCTCTGAACTCCAGAAAGTCAAGCGGAGTCATGGTTTCCAGAATGTTAAGCTGGTCTATAAGAACTCTTTGTATCACAGTGATCCTCCTTAAGCGAGCAACTGCTATCCCTATATTTTTTTCATCGATGCTGTCTTTATGAAACATTTCAATTACCGAATCAAGCTCATGAAGAATCTGTTTGAACCAAAGCTCATATGCCTGGTGAACGATTATAAAAAGCATCTCATCGTGAGCATGTTTTCCATACTCGTCGCTTTTTGGCAACTGGCTTGTCAATAATTTTTCTAGATGAAGGTAATCAGCATAATAGATCGGCGGGTAAGGTTTTTTCATTAATTAAAATTTTTGATTGACTCAAAATATGACTCTTGAATGATTTTTAAAAGTAAGTTTTGTATATTTGTTTTAATCCGGTTAAAGTTGTCAAATCTATTCAAAAGTCTTAGATCTGGTTTAGTGTAGATCAATTTGACAACTCTCAAGTACTTAGATTTGATAACTTTAACCACGTCATTTAAACAAAATAATATGAGAACATTTATTTCACTTAACCTTGATGAGGAAACGAAGAAAAGAATATTAGAAATTCAACTTAAAGTAAAAGAAAAAGTTTCTGAAATTAATAAAGAATTTTTGAGCTCAATTAAATGGGAATCAGAAGATAAATTTCACATGACATTATTTTTCATTGGTGAAATTGACGAAACGAATATAGATAAAGTACATTTCAAATTAACAGAAATTGAAAATGAACTGGATAATTATGGAATGACATTTTCGGTTGCGGGGATCAGTGGCTTTCCAAGATTAAGATTTCCAAGAGTTATAATAATTGAGCTAGAGAACAAGGATGGGAAGGTGTTCGTTTTGTCAGAAAAGATAAACACAAAGCTTAAAGAAACAGGTTTTCAAACAGATAAAAAGTTTTTTCCTCATATTACGATTGGAAGAGTGAAAAGGGATCGCAAATTAAATTTGATTGGCATTAAAGAAAGAAATAATCCCAAACTGGAATTTGAGATAAAAAATTTTTATTTAATGAAAAGTGAATTGAAGAGTTCGGGATCTGAATACTTCGTTCTAAAAAAATATAAGCTTAAATAAAAAGGGTCTCGCATATTGCAAAACCCTTTCTGTTATTGAATTTTTTAATAAATTATTTTACAAGAACCATTCTTTTTGTCTCTGTGAATCCATTGGTTTCTAGTCTGTAAAAATACATACCGCTTGATATCCAGAATGCATTAAACTCAACAGTGTAACTGCCTGGTCCCAAGTTTTCATTAACAAGAGTTGAAACAACTTCACCAAGCATATTGTACACTTTCAGTATTACTTGCTGCTTCTTCGATACATCAAACTTAATTATCGTATTTGGATTAAAGGGATTAGGATAGTTATGGTATAAATTGAAATTATCGGGAACGATTGAAGAAATTTGATTTATTCCGACAGGAGATCTTCTGATCTTTACAAGTCTTGGAGGAGAAGTTATTGAATCTAAACCGTTAAATGCCCAGACTGCCCATGTACATGATACAGAATCTCCTGATATTGCTCCCATTGTTGAACCCAGACTATCGAGGAAACTCCTTCTAAAACTCTTAATTGAATCGAGCCCGTTGTTATCACTTTGATACGAATACTCAACCCCCCCTGCACCTATTCTCCTGATCTTAAATTTGTATGAAACTGTTGGGCTCGGATTTGACGTTCCCCATTGAAACTGGAAAAGAGAAGGATCTAACTGGCTAACTATTATTGTGAAATTAACAGGTGGGGACTGTTGTGTGAAGGCATTCAATGGAACTCCGGCAACAGTGATATAATTCGTTAATGTCTTTAGGTTAGAACCGAATGTGTTAGTTGTCGTCAGTGAAACAGTGTAAGGACCTGTTGCAGTATATGAAATGCCGGTTGGGTTTCTAACATTTGAAGTAGATGGAGTCCCTCCGGGAAAGCTCCAGCTCCAGCTTGCAGGACTGTTTGTTGATAAATCATAAAAGTCTACGATACCTCCGCCAATCGGAAGACTTTGAATATTTGAAGTAAAATTTGAAACAGGAGCAACGCCTGTTACATCGTCAATTCCGTCAAGAGTTTCAACACCAGTATTCGTAGGATCCAGCCAATCCTTTAATTGATTGGTTGAGCTTCCGCCGTATGACCACGATTCTGAAAATTTTCCGAAATACTTATTTACTAATTGTGGATTATCGCAGCTTGCAGGATTGCCCCCAAGATTTTGACCGATGACTCTTTTATTTTGATCATACATCGGACTTCCCGATGAACCACCCTCGGTTACTCCTTGGTCCCAGATTACCCTCCAAAAACCATTTGGCAATTGCCCTCCAATAAAACCATTAGAAGAAACTGCCGGGTTATCATCAAATGAAATTTTCTTTACAACTCCTCCGGGATGATGTATTGATGCTTCAGTTATTGGGTTAGTTCCCGATTTATTCCATCCGTTAAAGTAAGCATTGTATAGGGCAGGAACAGAGTTATTCAAAAGCAATAGACGGAAGTCGGTTGCGATATTTTCCGCTTTCAATGTAGCGCCTGTCAAAGTTTGTAATAATGGTCCTGTTGTGCCGTTGCAGCTTGCAGCTTCATAATTAAAATAGAAAACCATAGTTGAATAATTATCGGTTGCGCAATGATCAGCATAAAGGTAATAAGGCGCCCGGTTATTTTGAGTATTATTCATTAATGACCCGGTGCACAAAAATCCGCCGCCGCCCTGGTTAAAGGTAATTCTTGTTACCGACCTTTTTTGATCGACCCATGGAGCCGCAATAGGACAATTAATATTTATATTACATGGAAGCTCAAGTACACTGTTGAATCCCATAATGTCTTTGTAACCATGAACTACCTGTGAAACACTCATACTACCTTGCCCTATTGAATATGAAGGTTCATAATATTCAAGAACAGTTGTATTACCAGGTACAGGAGTTGTTGCAAATTGACGATCTTCACTATTATTTAACTCTGTAAATGCACCAAATACAAAGTTTTTATTAGGATTGTAAACAAAAAACGTTGCTCCCTTGGGCATAAAAAAATTTTTGTAAGTAAGGTTGATCGACATGGCGCTGTTTGATAATATTGTTAATCTCCAGATCCTGCTTCCATCCGGAAAAGTTTCCCATGTTCCTGAATTTTGTAATGTGTAATCTACTTCAAAAATCGTACCGTATCTCAAAGGCATGCCAGGAACATTCGCAGTAGCGACGTCTTCTTCAAGAAGTTTTTTTGTGTCAACTTCCGGCATTGTGACAGATTGGAAATTTGAACTTAGCTGCATCAATGAGCTGATTGGCGCTCCACCCACGTTCAACTGTGAGAATATTTTTGAAGCATTTAAAGTTAAAACAAAAACAATTAGTATAATTATTTTTGTAATTTTGTAAAAGGTTTTCATAATATTTTAATTAAATTTAAATAAATTTTTGTATTCTCTTTTTGTTTGTTAAATTCAAAATAAAACATATTTACATCAAAATAAATATTAATTGATAAGATGGGAAGGATTTCCCTCAGTGAAAAAGGGGAGGGCAGGGTGGGGTTGTTCAAGAATAGTAAAGTTTAATTCGAAAACAATTCTTAATTAAGTTATTTATTTTTTTTTGCAAAACATTTTTCTCTTTTAAACTACACTTTTCCGGAACACGCCTGTCTGGCATCAGACAGGGGTGATACAAATTGAATTGTCCGCGCCTGCGATTCACTCATTAAGAGGAAAATTCTTCGAAGTTATTTAAAATTATATTTATTGAACCTTCATATAAAACCTTTCGCAATATTCTTTTACCATTCTACTTGTATTAAAATATCCGGCGAGATTTTTTATGGAAGATTTAATTTTCTTGATCCATTGTTCGGGTATTTCTTTATTATTTCGTAAATAGAATAATGGAATTATTTCTTTTTCCAATGTATCATACAAGTTTTTTGCCTCAATGCTATCCCTTTCATCCAATAAAATATTATCCGCAATCATACTGTTGATTTTCCAACCCGTATTTTCTGAATATCCCTCATCCCACCATCCATCCAGAATGCTGAAATTTAAGCCTCCGTTTGCAATTATTTTCATTCCGCTTGTACCTGATGCCTCTAAGGGTCTGCGGGGATTATTAAGCCAGAGATCGCAGCCTTCAACCATATGCCTTGCTACATTTATATCATAGTTATCCAGGAAAATAATTTTATTCTTAAGATCAGAATCGCGCGTGTAAGATATTATCTCTGCGATAAGATTTTTGCCACCCTCGTCTTTAGGATGAGCTTTGCCTGAAAAAACAAATTGCACAGGCATGGATAAATTGTTTACTACTTTTTTCAGCCTGTCAAGATCCCGGAATACAAGATTACCTCTTTTGTAAGTTGCAAATCTTCTTGCAAAGCCAATTGTCAGCGCATCCGGATTCAAAATGCTTTTTGCTTCATTGAGATTTTCCTTATCGGCTCCAAGAAAAATCCATTTATCGATGATCCTCTGTCGTGAGAAATTTATTAAATCAAACTTATTCAAAAGTCTCATAGTCCATATGTCTTCATCAGAAACTTCGTCAATACGGCTCCAGATATTTTCATCATAAATATAATCCTTGGTAAAATATTTACAATATACCGCATTTGAAAAATATGAGAGATAGCTTGGCGTATGAACCCCGTTTGTAATTGATTCTATCTCGCATCGTTTATCAGCGAGCATCCACATTTTCCGTGAGACCTCACCATGAAGCTTGCTTACACCGTTTATGAAGTGTGAATTATTTATTGCAAGATTAGCCATATTGAATTGATTGTTAGCTGATTTATCTTTGTAAAGATCACCTTCAAGAAATAATTCTTCAACGTTGATCCCCACTTCCTCCTCAGCATACTTCTTAAAATATTTTACAAAAAGATCTTTTGTAAAAATATCGATCCCTGCCGGAACAGGCGTATGAGTTGTAAATATATTTGAATAAATGCAAACGTTTTTTGCTTCGCTATAAGAAACTTTATTTTTTTTCATATAGCTTTTTATTCTTTCAAAACAGAGAAAAGCAGAATGTCCTTCGTTAAGGTGAAACGCTTTAATGTCATAGCCAAGCTTTTCGAGTAAGCGTGTTCCCCCAATTCCCAAAATTATTTCCTGCTTAATTCTTTTTTCATTATCACCACCGTAAAGAATATCAGTAATTCTCCTGTCTTCAACGGCATTTTCTGCAAGAAAGGTATCCATTAAGTAAAGTTTTATTCTTCCTATATGAACAATCCAAACCTGAACAAGTACTATACTATTAGGGAGATTTATCTCAAGCCTTACAGGTTTATAATCTTTATCTCTTAAAAGATACAATGGTAAGTTTTGAAATTCATTTAATTCATAATTTTCTGTCTGCCAGCCTTTTTTATTTATCAGTTGAGCAAAAAATCCATAATGATAAGCAATCCCGATTCCAACTAGCGGTAGACCCAGGTCTGAAGAGGATTTCATGTGATCGCCCGATAATACACCGAGCCCCCCGGAATATATTTTCAGACATTCGGTCAGACCATATTCAGCAGAAAAATATGCAATTAAAGGGGTTTCCGACTTAAAATATTTTTCTTCAAAATAAGTTCTCTTATTTAAATATTTTTTTAAGTCAGAATAAATCATTAGAATTTTGC
>Ga0180121_10000138_pt1 | contig 26503 bp, 23 predicted proteins | sample AntDrymUQ5402106_2_FD_129676 | JGI IMG/M metagenome (GOLD analysis project Ga0180121, IMG submission 129676) | Polar desert sand microbial communities from Dry Valleys, Antarctica - metaG UQ540 (21.06) (version 2) (version 2) | ecosystem: Environmental > Terrestrial > Soil > Desert | place...
CCTTCATCGACTTTGTGGGGGAGCAGGAAGCACAGCTGCTCGCCGCGCGCGCGGTTTTCCGGCTGCCTGCCCGCCAGGACCTGCCCCCCGATTCAGTGCCATACTGGGTCAGCGAAGTGGAGCGTGAGATGGTCGTAAGCGAGGTGGATTGGGGTCTGCTCTCCACCCAGGGGCCGGAGTGGATGCGGTACTGGGATCAGCATGTGCGGGGGACGGGCCGCCGTGAGAAGTGAGAGGTAACCGGTGACCTTCCTGCGCCTGGAAAATCTCACCAAGCGATTCGACGGCACCACCGCCGTCGACCGCCTGTCGCTCACCATCGAGCGGGGTGAGATGCTCGCCCTTCTGGGTCCCAGCGGCAGCGGAAAAACCACGACGCTGCGGCTGCTGGCGGGGTTTGAGACACCCGACCAGGGGCGCGTCATCGTCGAAGGCGAGGACGTAACCCGGGTGGAGCCGGTGGCCCGCCGCTTCGGCATGGTCTTTCAGCACTACGCGCTCTTTCCCCATCTGGACGTGGGAGAGAACCTGGCGTTCGGTCTGGAGTCGCTCGGCGTGGGAGGCGAGGAGCTCCAGCGTCGCGTGGCTCGGGCGCTGGCCCTGGTCGATCTGGCGGGATTCGAACGCCGCCGGATCGGCCAGCTGTCCGGGGGCCAGCAGCAGCGGGTGGCGCTCGCGCGGGCGCTGGCTCCTGAGCCGCGGGTTCTGCTGCTCGACGAGCCACTCTCGAACCTCGACCCCTCACTGCGGGAGCGCACCCGCCGCGAAATCCGGGATTTGATCCGCAGGGTCGGCATCACCACGGTGCTGGTTACCCATGAGCAGGATGAGGCGTTCGACCTGGGCGACCGGGTGGCCGTGCTTCGAAACGGACGGCTGGAGCAGGTCGGCACGCCGGAGGATTTGTATGCCGCTCCCGTCAATGAGTTCGTGGCGGAGTTCGTGGGCCGCTCCAGCAGCATCGGCGTCGTGGTACTCGGACCCGGCGACCGCGGGCTCCGCATCTCCGCCGAGGGTGCGGAGTGGGACCTCACCGATACGGCGGAAACGCCGCCGGGAACGGCGCTGATGGTGGTCCGCCCTGAGGCACTCCGTCTCATGGCGCCGGTGCCCGGAGCCCTCTCCGGCACGGTTACCCAGCGCCGTTTCATCGGTGCTTCCAGTCTCTTCACGATCGTTACCGACGGCGGGGCCACGTTGGAGGTCACCGGCCCGCCTCGTTCAGTGAGCGCCGGCGAACGGGTGAGCATCATGCCCAGCCGCCGGGCGGGCGGCGGTATCCACCTCTTCTCCCGGCCTGCCAGTGATGCGTAATCGCCGCGTAGAGCTGGTGGGGGGTCTGTTCCTGCTCCTGCTGCTCTGGCTGATCGTCTATCCGCTGCTCCTGGTGCTGATCGAGGGGTTCAGCGGCCCCAATGGATGGACCGTCGATTTTGTTCGACTTTTCCTGGAGCAGCCGAACGAATTCCGGGCGTTGTGGGGGAGCCTCTGGATTTCAGTCGTGAGCGTGCTGCTTGCCGGGCTCATCGGCATTCCGCTGGCGTTTCTGTTCGCTCGCTACGACTTCCCGGGCCGTGGGGTTCTGGGATGGCTGGTGGCGCTGCCGGCGGTGCTGCCGCCGCTGGTCGGTGTCATCGCATTTCTCTTCCTCTACGGTGAGAGCGGTTTCGTCTCCCTCATCATCCAGCGTCTGTTCGGTTTGGCGGAGGCGCCGTGGACCCTTCAGGGGGCGGGAGCCATTCTGCTGGTACACGCGTACTCGATGTATGTGTACTTCTACCTGTTTACCCGGGCCGGCCTGGCCTCGCTCGACGCATCAGTCCTGGAGGCTGCCGCGAGCCTCGGGGCAGGCCGCTGGCGCACGCTCCGGCGGGTCGTGCTGCCGCTGCTGTACCCCGGGCTGGGTGGCGCCGCGCTGCTGACGTTCATGACCTCGCTCGCGTCGTTCAGCGCGCCCTACATTTTCGGCGGTGGGTTCCGGGTGATGACCACCCAGATCGTGGCCACCCGGCTCAACGGAGACAACGAGCTCGCGATGATCGAGACCGTCTCGCTCACGCTGGTGGCGCTGATCGCGCTGTGGATGCTGCGGGGCCCGCGAGCGCGCGACAACGCGGCCGGCGGTCGCAAGGGCACCGCGCCGGTGCGGGTTCGAGTCCGGCGCCGGGGCGTACGCCTGGCCCTGGGACTGGTCGGATGGAGTCTCGCGGTGGTCCTGCTGCTGCCGCACCTGACCCTGCTGCTGGTGTCCTTTGTGCCGGTCGGCACGTGGACCACGGAACCGCTGCCACCGGCGTACACTTGGCGCAACTATCTGACCCTGCTGGAGGACCCGGTCCGGGCTCGACCACTGTTCAACAGCCTCTGGCTCGCCGCAGCGTCTACGGTAGCTGCCGTGGGCTTGGCACTCGCCGCCGGGCTCCTCACCGTGCGCCGGCGGGTGCGGGGGCGGGGACTGATCGAGGGCCTGCTCGCTTTGCCATGGGCAGTTCCCGGGACCGTGTTTGCCATCGCGCTGGCCACCGCGTTCAGCGTGCAGTCGCCGCTGACCGGGCGGTTTGTGCTGGTGGGAACGCTCTGGATCCTTCCGCTGGCCTACCTCATCAGGAACTTACCGATCACCAGCCGGGCCATCCTGGCCGGCTTCCGGGGGCTGGACCCGTCACTCGACGAAGCCGCGGCAACACTGGGAGCAGGGCGCTGGCGGACGCTGCGGCGGGTTACCCTGCCGTTACTGCGGCCGGCGCTGCTGGCGGGAGCCAGCCTGGCGTTCGTGACCGCCTTCGGGGATTTCGTGACATCCATCATGCTGTACACCTATGACACGCGGCCCATCTCGCTGGAGATCCTGTCGAGCCTGCGCCAGTCCGACGTCGGCGTCGCGGCCGCATACGGCGTGGTGCTCATGGCGGTGAGCGCCGCCGTTTTTGCCCTGGGCGCCGACCAGGGAAGCAGCGGATGACAACCCCACCGTTGGCATCGCCCAGTCAGTTCCGCCGTCTGGCGGTACTCATTGGCGTGAATTTCGTGGACATGATGGGGTTCATGATCGTGCTCCCGCTGCTTCCCTTCTATGCCTTGAAGCTGAACGCATCACCGGAGATCGTGGGACAGCTGATCGCGTCGTACTCCATCGCGCAGCTGGTGGCGGCGCCGCTGTGGGGCCGGGTGTCGGACCGCTACGGGCGCCGGCCGGCGCTGCTGATTGGTCTCAGCGCCTCGGCGCTGGCGTACGTCGTGTTCGGACTGGCTGACAGCCTGTGGCTGCTCTACCTCTCGCGGGTGGTCCAGGGCGCGGGCGGGGGCACCACCGGCGTCGCACAGGCGTACGTGGCGGACACCGTCGCGCCGGCTGACCGGGCCCGCGCCCTCGGATGGCTGTCGGCGGCGACGTCGGCGGGGGTCATGGTCGGTCCCGCCATCGGGTCCTCGGCGGCCCACTTCGGCCAGGAGGCGCCGGGTCTGATCGCCGCCGCACTCTGTCTTATCAACGTCATCTTCGCCTGGAGATGGCTCCCCGAATCGCGGAAGCAGTCCGGGTCACCCGCCACCAAACCCCAGCGCTCGATCTGGCACCCGGCCTGGATGGCGATTCGGCATCCGACCTCTCCCGTCGGACGGCTGCTCTGGATCTATGGCGTGGGCATGATCGCCTTCTCGTCCATGACCTCGATCATGGCGCTGTACCTCGGCGCCGAGTTTGCCATCGACGAGAAGACGATCGGATACGTGTTCCTGTATGTCGGGATCCTCTCGTTCGTCATGCGAAGTCTCCTGCTCGGGCCCATCGTCGACCGGATCGGGGAGACGTGGGCCATGCGCATAGGGACCGGGCTCCTAGTGGTGGGGCTTGCGCTCTATCCGCTTCCTCGCGATCTCTGGACACTCGCACTCGTCATACCCGGCGTTCCGATCGGCACGGCGCTGCTGTTTCCGGCCACGACCTCGCTCATGTCACGGTACTCGGATCCGGGCGAGCTGGGCACCACCATGGGTGTGGCCCAGACGTTTGCCGGCCTGGCCCGGGTGGTGGCGCCGCTGCTGGCGACCACGCTGTTCCAACGGCTGGGGCACGCCTGGCCCTTCTACGCGGCAGCGATCTTCGTGGCACTGGTCGGTATCATGGCGTTCCAGGTGGAGGTCCACCCCAGACCCGTCAAGCGAGCGGCGGAAGGAGCGGAAGCCTGATGAACGAAGGAGACCGGATGGAGCGCCTGGAGGCGCGGGTGCTGGCCTTGGAAGTACTGATACGGGAGCTGGCAGTACCGCGGGACCGCGGGACAGCGGGGCAGCAAGAACGTGAGCGCGAGCGCTCTGTCATTCCTCCGTCGTCAGCCCCCTCAGCCCCTCGATCACTAGCCACTGCTGTCCCGCCGTCTCCCCGTCCCGCGGTCCCGCGTGCCCCGCTGCTGTCCTCCGAACAGTGGATCGGCCAGCGGGTGCTGCTTGCCGTCGGAGTGGTGGCCCTCATTCTGGCGGTCGGCTATCTGCTGCGCCTCTCCTTCGATCGTGGCTGGATCTCGCCGGTCATGCGCTGCATCGGCGGCGCAGTGAGCGGCATCATTGTCGGCGCGGTCGGCTGGCGGCTACAGTCGCGGTACCGCACCTACGGAGCAGCCCTGATCGGCTGCGGCGCCGCCATCATCTACCTCAGCGTGTGGGCTGGAGCTCGGCTCTATGGCGTGCTTCCACCCACCACCGGCATCGTCGCGCTAGCCCTGGTCTCCATCGCGCTGGCGATGATCGCGTACGCCATCGACGTGGAGGCCCTCGGTACCACGGCGGCCCTGGGCGCCTTCTTTGCCCCGATCCTTCTGGGCCGGGATCAGGCGAACGCCGGTCTGCTCCTGCTGTATCTCGCCTGCATGGCTGCTGGACTTGGCCTGGTCGCCGCGCGCCGCCGCTGGCGGCTCACCATGTTCGTGGTGGCGATCAGCTATTTCGGGGTGGCCTTCAGCGGCGCGGCCCTCCACGGCCCGCCCTGGGGCCTCCTGTTCTACGGCGTGCTCGGCGGAGCGGCCGGGATCTACCTCGGGCTGAAGGAACGCTGGTGGGAAACCCGCTTCCTCAGCTTCGGTGGCGGCTGGGCGTTCGTGGTCGCGGCGAGCCGCCATCTGGATGAGCCCTGGGCGATTCTTGCCGCCGGGATCCTGCTGGCGGCGCCGGTATGGTGGTACGCGCTCCGGACAACCCAGATCTTTCCTCTGCACCTCTCTCCGGCCGCCGGTGTGGCCGGCTGGTCGCTGGGCGAGGCGTTCTACTTCTTCCTGACCCCGCTGCTGGTGGGTTGGGCCCTCAATGGTGTTGCTCCCGACTTCTTCGATCGAACCCCGGGGGCCCTAGCCCTGGCGATCGCCATCCCCTACCTGTTCGCCGGCTACCATCGTGTGCGGCCGGTGTTCGCGCTGGTGGGTGCGGCGGCACTGGGGGCGGCCGCCTGGCAGCACTGGAATGGGGTCGAGCGGGTGTGGGCCATGCTGGCGCTCGCCCTCCTCTGGGCGGCGCTCGACCACGCTTTGAAGCGGGAGGATGGGCGTTGGTACGCCCTCGCCACGCTCTGGGCGGCACTCGACGAGCTCTTCGACGGAGCGCTGCGGCAGCGGCCGCCAGTCGAGGCCGCATTCGTGGGACCATGGGCCGTTGCTCTGTGGGGAACCGTGGCCGTGACGCTCGCACTGGCGAAAGGGCTCTGGAGGTCGGTGGCCCAGACCAACGTGGCGCCGCTCATTCGCGGAGCCCTGTGGGCGGTGGCCGGCGCCATGGTGCTGTTCGGCGTCACCGGGGAGATCGGCCGCTACTTCGACCGGACCACAATATCCTCGAGTGATGCAGATCTGGCGGCCGGCTTGGCCGTCAGCGCGTGGTGGCTGGTATTCGCCGCGGCACTGGTTGGCGTAGGATTCCGGCGCAATCTCAAGCAGGCCCGGCTCGCGGGCCTGGCGGTTGCCGGGCTGGCAGTGGTCAAGGTCCTGGTGTTCGACCTCTCCTCGCTCGATGCCCTCTATCGGGTGGGCTCGGTCTTCATTCTGGGACTGGTGTTCCTCCTGCTGGCCTATCTCTATCACCGGCAGGGGCGCAGTGAATCACAGGGGACCGTTGCCTGACCGGTGCGTGGTCGAACGCGGCTATCTTACCGAAGCTTGATCTCCCGACAGGAGTTACTGGTGTCCGCTCTGGTTCTGCCCGACTCCCCGTCCGCCTTCGCCAAGGCGAAATGGGACGACGTCGCCCCGTATTTCGATGAGCTCGCCGCATGGCCACTGGATCCCTCGGCGATGGCCGCCTGGCTGCGCACCTGGTCAACCCTGGAAGAGCTGGTGACCGAGGCCGCCGCCCGGGCCATGATCGCCTACACCATTGACACCGGCGATGTCGACAAAGAGGCGGACCACCTCCGGTTCTCGACCGAGGTGCTTCCGCGAATGGAAGAGCGGAGCGTGGAGCTGGCCCGCCGCCTGCTGGAGACGGGCTACACCGCGCCGGATCTCGAGACCACACTGGCCCGGTTTCGCACCCAAATCGAGATCTTCCGCGACGAGAACGTTCCCATCTTCGCGGAGCTGGAGGAGCACAGCGCTCGATATCAGCGCATTACCGGCGCGATCATGGTCGAATGGGATGGGGTCGAGCGGCCGCTGCCCCAGCTTCAGCCGTTTCTCAAGAGCTCGGACCGGGCCGTGCGGGAACGCGCCTTCCGCGCCTCCAGCCAGCCTTATATTGACCGCCGAGGCGAGCTCAGCGAGCTCTTCGACCAGATGTACGAGCTGCGGCAACGGGCTGCCCGGAACGCCGGGTTCGCCAATTTCCGCGACTATATCTTCCCCGCCAAGTTCCGCTTCGACTACACGCCGGCTGACTGCGAGCGCTTTCATGAGGCCGTTGAGCGCACCGTTGCTCCTGCCGTCGAGCGCATCATGGAATCCCGCCGTCAGCGCCTGGGCCTCGAGCGACTCCGTCCGTGGGACCTCGCGGTTGATCCCTACCGTCCCAGGGCGCTCCGGCCCTTCGCCAACGCCGGCGAGCTGGTGAGCACGGCCCGGCGGGTGTTCGACGGAGTCGATCCCGTCCTTGGGAGCGAGTTCCAGACCATGATCGACGAGGGACTGCTCGATCTGGAAAGCCGGAAAGGCAAGGCGCCGGGCGGATACTGCGAGACGCTCCACTTCAACGGGCGGCCGTTCATCTTCATGAACGCGGTGGGCCTGGTGGATGACGTCAACACGCTGCTGCACGAGGCGGGGCACGCATTTCATGCCTTCGCCGCCCACGAGCAGCCTCTGATCTGGCAGCGGCACCCCGGCTCCGAAGCGGCGGAGTTGGCATCCATGTCGATGGAGCTTCTGGCCGCGCCCCACCTCACCCAGCCGGTCGGCTACTTCGCTCCCGACGATGCGCGCAGCGCCCGCCTCGAGCACCTTGAAGATGTCCTGCTGAGTCTGGTGCACATCGCATCGGTGGATGCGTTCCAGACCTGGATCTACACCGGCGGGTTGGGCGGAAACGCGGACGCGAGGGACGCCGAGTGGCTGCGGCTGCGGGCCAGGTTCGAGCGCGGGGTGGACTGGAGCGGGCTGGACCAGGAGCGGGTGGCGCGCTGGTACCGCCAGCTCCACGTATTCCTGTATCCTTTCTATTACATCGAGTACGGCATTGCCCAGATCGGCGCGCTGCAGGTCTGGCGCAACAGTCTGGACAACCCTGGCGCAGCCGTCGCCCAGTACCGGCAGGCACTCGCACTGGGCGCGGTGCAAGGCCTGCCCGAGATTTATCGGACCGCAGGTGCCAAGCTCACCTTCGACCCTGCGGCCATCAGTGAACTGGTGCAGCTGGTCGAAGGCGAGATCGGCAAGATTCGGTCGAAACTCCCCTCGCCGGCGGGCACCCAGTCTCCTCATACCGCACGGGCGGCCAATCGTAGCTAGGTTGCGCCCCGGCGGCGGAGCCGCAAGATTCCACCGCCTGTTGCACCGGGGTGGCCCAGCCGCCCCGGAAACTCTGTGGGGAGGGCCTGGATGGCCAAAGAAGAAGGCATTGAGATGGAAGGGGTGGTAACCGAGGTCCTGCCGGACCGAAACTATCGGGTACTACTGGAAAATGGCCACCAAATTCTCGCCTACGCGGCCGGCAAGATGAGCAAGTTCAAGATCCGGGTACTGGAAGGTGACCGCGTGAGCGTGGTGCTCTCCCCGTACGATCTCACCCGCGGCCGGGTGATTTATCGTCATAAATGAAATCTAAGGTCGAGGGTCCAGGGTCTATTTAGCCTGCGATCTGGACTCTAGACCCTAGACCACGAAAAGGCCGCTCGGTTAGAGCGGCCTTTTCGTTTTAGACCGTGTTACGTCACTTTCGTGACGTTCTCGGCGGCGGGGCCTTTCGCACCCTGCACGATGTCGAACTCAACCCGGTCACCCTCGGCCAGGCTACGGAAGCCCTCAGCCGTGATGGCGGTGTGGTGGACAAAGCAATCCTTGTCCCCGTTTTCCGGAGTGATGAACCCAAAGCCCTTCGCGTCGTTGAACCACTTCACCGTGCCGATGGTGCGAGCCATTGCGCCTACTCCGTGTTGATTTGACTGCGTCGGCTCCGGCATAGGCCGGAGACCGAGTTTTCATGAGCGCAGGCCTGTCCCGCGTCATAAAAAATGAAGACCCGCTGGGGTGATCTACCCGGGTCTCTGCGTGCCACAAAAACCGGTCGATCGGACTTCATCTGGGGCCTTTATCCGGGGGATAAACTTGTATGGCCAGAGCGTTTAGTCAAGAGGGGAGCCGCGGAACCAGCGCGCTGCCGCCCGGGCCCAATCCGCCACCGGCTCGCGTCCGGTGGTGCCGGTTACGTGATTGACGGCTTGAAGGAACTCGGCCGCTGAGGGGAAGCGCTCGGCAACGTCGGCGCTCAGCGCCCGGTCCAATACCTGTTCCAGGGCTTCGCTGACGTCGTCTCGCCGCCCTCGGGAGGTTGGGAACTGGTTGGTTGTCTGCTTAGCAAGCACTTGCTCCACCGTGAGCCCGGGGAAGGGAGGCGTGCCGAGCAGCGCGTAGTACGCCACCGCCGCGAGGCTGTAGAGGTCCGACCGCTGGTCGACCCGCTCTCCCAGCAACTGCTCCGGGCTGGCGAACTGGGGCGTCCCGCTCTGGCTCGTCGCGCCGCCAAACTTTCCCCGCAGCGCCAGGGCCAGGCCGAAGTCGGTGATCTGGACGCTTCCGGTCCGGTCGATCAACATGTTCTCGGGCTTGATGTCGCGGTGGACCAGTCCGGATCCGTGCGCGTGGGCCAGCGCGGAGAGCGCCTCCCGCAGCAGCCGAAGGGTGCGGTCCAGTGGCAGCGGGCCATCGCGCTCCACCAGCTGCGCCAGGCTCGGGCCATCGATCAGCTCCATGGTGTACCAGAGCAGGCCCGAGCGGCCGCCGATGTCGTAGATGTTCACGATGTTGGGGTGCCGAAGGCCGGCGGCCAGCTGGGCCTCCCGTCGGAAGCGCTCGACCACCTCCGGATCTCGCGTCAGCAGCGGCTGAAGCACCTTCAGCGCCACTTGGCGCTCCAAGTGCAGGTCGCGAACCCGGTACACCCGCCCGAACCCGCCGGTGCCCAGCAACGACAGCAGCTCGTAGTCGTCGCCCAGGGCTCTCCGCAGCCGCTTTTCCCAGCGGGCCTTGTCCTCTGCCTCGGCCAGCGCTCCCTGGCCCACCGCCACCGCCGGGGTTTCGAAGGTGCCGGCATCGCTGGCGAAATCCTCCAGCATCTCGACGGCGGTGAGGTAGCGGTCATCCTGCGCCGGCTGCATCGCCCGCATCACGATCCGTTCGACCGTCCTGGGACAGGCCGGTCTGAGCTCGGTTGGACGCCGGAGCTTCGCCGGGTCGAGGGGCGGCTCCTGTCCGGTGATGGCGAGATAGAGCAGGGCGCCGGCAGTGTAGACGTCGCTGGTCGGATCTCCCGGCGCGCCATCGCGCAGCTCGGGAGCCATGAACGCCAGGTTGAGCGGCACCGTGCCCGGTGGAATGGCGGGAAGCATGTAGCTGCAGAAGCGAACGTCTGAGACGATGCCCCGGCCCGACGAGGTCAGCAGCACCGATGCGGGGACGATTCTCCGGAGGATGATTCCCTGGGTATGGGCGTGTTCGAGCGCGCTCAGAAGGTCGCGGGCCAGGGTGTGGACCATGGGTATCGGGCGTGGGCCCCGCTGAAGGGCACCCTGCAGACCCTCCCCGTCGATCCAGTTGCCTACCCGGTAGGCCAGCTCACCGATCACTCCGGCGTCGTACACGTGACGGATGGCGGGGTGGTCCAGCCGGCCCAGCGCCTCAGCCTCGCGGACGAACCACGTTCTGGTAGGCTCGTCGGTGTAGAAGTTCACCCGCAGGCTGACCCGCCGGCGGAGGCTCAGGTCCTGCGCCTCGAAGAGCACCCGTTCGGGCGAGACCGCCACGGTCCGCTCCAGACGGTAACGCGAGCCAAGCGCCGCGTTGGTGCGCTCGTAGTAGCGGGTTGGCTCTTCGTCCGTGCTCAGCGCAGCAACCCGCGCCGCCGCTCCACCATCACCTGGCGGCCACACACGGCGGCGCGGCACCAGCGCCGAGCCTGGCTCGGGGAATCGTCAGTGAAAAAGAGCGAGCAGGTGGGGCCAGCGCAGCGCCGAATGAAGAGCACAGGGTCGGACAATCCAGTCGCGGCCGAGCCGGCAATCGCCTGGAGCAGGGTGGGGCGGCGAGCGGGGGCAAACCGGAGCTGCCACTCGCCGCTGATGCGGGTCAGCTGGTGGTGTCCGCCGTTCCGTGCCAGCTGCTCGTTGATGGCGGCGATCGAGCCCGGCGGCGGCTGGAGATCGGAGTGAAGCGCCTCGGCCAGCGCGGTCAGGCGCTCGCGAAACCGCAGTGCCTCGTCCAGGGCGGGCGCATCGTCCTGAATCCAGTCGATGCTCTGGGTCCTGGCCCAGCGCTCGAGCGCCGCCCTATCCGGCAGCAGCTCGGGCGGCTCAGCCACCCGGCCACGGGCGGTGTTGACGAAGTCCAGCCAGACCGCGTCTCCCAGCAGGGTGAATTCAGGCTGCAGCATCGCTCACGAGCTCTCCGCCACCTCGACCGTGTTCCTGCCGCTGCGCTTGGCCCGATAGAGGGCGTTGTCGGCCGCGGCGAGAACGCTGCTGACGGTGGTGCCATGATGCGGGGATTCCGCGATTCCCATGCTGAGGGTGCACGCCCCGAATTCAGGGTTGGTCTTTTCCAGTTCGCGCAGGCTGGACTGGACTCGCGCCACGAACACCTGCGCCTCGACCGGCTTGGTCATCGGAAGGATGACGAGAAACTCGTCGCCGCCGAGCCGCCCGACCACGTCGAGCGCGCGGCACTGCCGGCGTAGAACGTTGCCCACCTGCACCAGCAGACGATCTCCCGCCGCATGCCCCATGGTGTCGTTGACCACCTTAAACCGGTCGAGGTCGAGCAGTAACACGCTGGTGTGAAGCTGGTGGCGCAGGCTCCGGGAGATCTCCGCCGCCAGCCGCTCTTCCAGGGCGCGACGGTTGAAGAGCCCGGTCAGCTCGTCGGTGGTGGCTGCGCTGTGGAGCTGCTCGACCAGCTCGGAGTTCTTGAGCGCGATGGCCGCGGCGAACGACAGGGTTCCTGCCAGCTCCGTCTCCGCCCGGCCGTACAGCTTGTCGCTGATGCGGGATCCCAGAACCAGCACCGCCATCCGCTCCGCTCCCGCATCCAGCGGCACGACCAGCTCCGCGCCGGGGCCAACCAGCTCTGCCAGCCGGAGATCCTCGGCCCCGGCGGCAGCGCTGCCGGGCGGCAGCGCCTCGTCCAGCGCCGACCGGTCGATGGAGGCGGGCCGGAGCCGGTCGTTCAGGGAGCGGAAGACGCTGGGCGCATAGCTGTCGCCTTCGGGGCGGTAGAGGCAGGCCCACCAGGCGAAGAACACTTCGGCCATGAAGTCCAGGATCAGCTGCTCGGTTTCCTCGGTTGAATGCACGGAGGACAACAGGCGGGCAACCTGGCGGAGGGCGCGGAGCTGGAAGACCGCATCGTCGAGCGCCGCCTGCCGCTCCAGCAGAATGCTCCGCAGCTCGATGACCACGCTGAGCCCGAGCGCCAGGGACATGGCGACGGGCCGCATCTCCTCGGCAGCGACCGGGTCTGCGTGGATCACCACTTCGGTGTCCCCGCTCGCCAGCCGCGCCACCTCCACGGCGGTTTCGAAGCCGGTGGCGGGGCCTACTCGCGGGAGAGTTTCCTTCGGGGACACCAAGTCGAACCAGATCCGCTCGCTTTGAAAGCGGCGAACCAGGGCCACCCGGCAGCGCTCAAACAACTCTCCGTCGGTGCGGGAGAGCCGGCAAGCGGCAGCGAAGGCACTGGGTAGGGTGGCTAAGGATGGGTAAGGGGTTAAACCCATGCCCTATAATACCTGCACGAGGTGCCTGCTGGGAGCGGTGTAACCTTGCGCCGACACGTCTGTTGAGTTACCTTCAGGTCAGTTAGGATAAGAACATAGCCCTTCGGGGCCCCAGGGATTTCGGCTTTGCAGCCTGGGTGACAAAAACTGCTAAGGCTACTCGGTCCCGGCGAGCATATAGCTCAGCCGGGATTTGCGTTTCCAGCCTGGAGCACCCGGGAGCTCTTGGGTATCTCGATTTTGCCATCCAGTGAGTCGGAGATGTACTGAATGAGCAGATCTGCGGCCCGGGGGGCAGACTCCCGCCCGGCGCAGGCCGCCTCGGCCTCGGGCACCACGTACCCGTCCCCTTTACTGCACGCGGTATAAGCTCCCAGCGCCACCCGCACCGTATCTCCCGGGGCAACGAGCCCTCCGCCGGCCCTGCGGATGTCACCCTGCAGCCTTCTTCCAGACGGTTTGGCCGGGTCGTATTGGAACGCGACCCCCGACACCTGGAGGAATCCCCCCGTCCCCAACACCCCGCGCGACACACTGTGTTCCAGCACTCGGCGAAGGCTGGCGCCGGTCATGGAGAAGGTGACGATCCGGGTCTGATCCGGAAACGGGAAGATGGCTTCGATGTGGTGATTGGTGACGGGACCGGCGGGAATCACCTTATCCAGCCGGAGTGTACCGGAGTTGAGCAGGGCGACGTCGGCGCCGGTGCCGGCACGCATGGCGTCGCTGACCAGATCGCCCAACATCGACTCCCGCCGGCGCGAGAGGCTGGCTGCGGGGTCGATGGGCGCCTTCGTTTCCCCTACCGTGCGCTCGGGACCCAGCCGCCGCTGCAGGCTGTCGTTCCACTCCTTCACCACCCGCTCTACGGCGGTGTCGGGCGGCAGAGCGGCATTGATCGGCACCAGGCCCACTGCCTGCCGCCAGCTTCCCTTTCCTCCCCACAGCGTGACGAACTGCGCCGTCTCGGCGTTGGCGTCGGCCTTGACCACATGCCGGCCCGACACGGTGGAGTCGAGGGCCTCGTGTTCGTGGCCACCCAGTATGAGATCGATGCGCGGCTCGCGAACCAGCAGGTCCCGGTCGGCCTGCACGCTTTGGTGGGTAAGGCCGACGATGAGGTCGGCGCCTTCCGCGGTCAGCGTTTCGACCGCCCGCTGAGCCGCGCTGTCGGGGTCGGTGCAGCGGATCTCGGGCCGGTAGCCACCCTGGAGGGTCAGGCCGAAGAGTCCCACCTTGTGGCCGGAGACCCGGAGCGTGTCCCAGCCCAGCACCTTCGGAACCGGCGACCCGCCGGCCAGGGTGCAGTTGCTGGAGACCCACTTGAACTTCGAGGCCGCTACCCTCGCGGTCAGGGTGTCGATCTCGACGTCGAAATCATGATTGCCGAATGTGGCGTAGTCCAGCTTGGCGGTGTTGAACGCCTCGATCATCTGGCGTCCACTGTAGTACTTGCTCGCCACGCTGGGACTGAGAACGTCACCCGCGAGTACGAACACCACCGGTCCCTGGTCCTTCAGCCGCTGACGCACGGTGGCCACCCGGGCGAGACCGCCGCGGGTCCCGGCGATAGTATCCGCCACGTAGACGTCGTTGACCAGAAGGAAGCGCACCGGCTTCAGCGGGATGGGAGGCGGCGCATTCCCCAGGCAAGCCGAGACGCCGAACAGCAGAACGAGTATGGCAAAGCGGCTCACAGGTCCTCTTCTCGTTGGCGCAAGCTGCGCACCAGGTCGGTGCTCATCAGCCGCAGCTCGGTCATCATCTCACGCTGGGGCCAGTCGGAGCGGGTGGCCAGAATCTCGAGCATGGAGCGATACCACCAGATGGTCTGGTCCGACCCGGCGCGGGAGACCGTCCGCACATACTCCACGCCGAGGCGGCGCAAGGCGGTGATAGTCGATCCGCAGGAGTGGATCTCGTCCGCCACGCAGATGTCGAGCGCACGTGGCTCCGCGATGGCCAGCTGAGCCAGGTACTCCTGCTTACGGGCCTGCCAGGCGCGCTCGGTTCCGCGCCAGTCGAACTTGGGCTCCAGCGCATCTTTGGCGATGGCCAGGGCCACCGGGCCGAACTTGTCGGCGATTTTACGCTCCAGGACGGGCCGCTTGTCCGGGGTGGCCTCCTCCAGCACGTGGTGGAGAATACCGCCGACGATAGTCACTTGATCGCAGCCGTAGCGAGACAGGATCACGGCGACGCTGGCCGGGTGCGCCATGTAATCCATGCCGGAGCCTGCCGGCGCCACCGCCCCGTAGTACTTGGCGGCAAAGGCGAACGCGTGATTGATGCGATCGGAGTAGCCGTGCATGATCTCAGCGGGACAGCGGGACAGCGGGTCAGCAGGGCAGAGGACGGCGCAGGATGATCACCGGAACATACTGTCCCGCTGTCCCGCGGCCCCGCTTACGGAATGCCGAGAAGCTTATGCGTCTGAAGGCTCAGCCGCCAGCGCGGATGCGCCAGGCAGTAATGCAGCGCGGCTTCGGTATTGGCCTGCCGTTCGGGCCCATCCATGGGCTGAAGGAAGAAATTCTCGAACCGTAACCGCTCGAACAGCTCGGGCTCAGCGCCAGCCTGAGGATAGACCAGCTTGATCTCGTCGCCACTCCGAACCACCAGCGTCGCGCCCGCCTTGGGACTCACGCAGAGCCAATCGATGCCGGGCCAGGCCGGCAGGGTGCCGTTGGTCTCGACCGCGACCTCGAAGTCTTCCTGGTGCAGCGCGTCGAGCAGCGGCTGGTCGAGCTGCAGCAGCGGCTCTCCGCCGGTGCACACCACGAAACGCTTCCCCGTTTCTCCCCTGGGCCACGCCGCGCTGACGGCGGCAGCCAGCGCGTCGGCGGTGGCGAAGCTTCCGCCACCCGGGCCGTTGATCCCCACGAAGTCGGTATCGCAGAACTGGCAGGTGGCGTCCGCCCGGTCGTGCTCCCGGCCACTCCAGAGGTTGCAGCCCGCGAAGCGGCAGAACACGGCGGCCCGGCCAGTATTGGCGCCTTCGCCCTGGAGGGTGTAAAAGATTTCCTTGACGGCGTAGGTCATAACAACCGTAAGCGGGAAAGAAAAACGTTTCGGTTACCGCTCACGCGTTTCCTCCCACGGCTTGGTAAGGCGCCGGATCGTCCATCCCAACCTCCTGGAACCCCTTGAGTCGCAGGGTGCACGCCTCGCACCGGCCACACGCCCCTCCCTCGGGAGACGGATCGTAGCACGTCAGGGTGATGGCGTAGTCGACGCCGAGAGCTAGTCCCTGCTCGATGATCTCGCGTTTGGACCGCGCGATCAACGGAGCGTGGATCGTGAGCCTGCGGCCCTCCTCCACGGCGGCGCGGGTGGCCAGGTTGGCCATGGCCTGAAACGACTCGATATACTCGGGCCGGCAGTCGGGATATCCGCTGTAGTCGAGGGCATTGGCGCCGAGAAAGATGTCCGAGGCGGGGAGCACCTCGGCCCAGGCCAGCGCGAACGAGAGAAAAATGGTGTTGCGCGCCGGCACGTAGGTAACGGGGATCCGCTCTCCGATCTCCTCCAGCGGAGTGTCCTTGGGCACTGGGAGGTCGCCCGTGAGCGCCGAGCCTCCGAAGGCCCGGAGATCGATGTCGAGCACGACGTGGCGGGGTATACCGAGCTGTTGGGCGACCCTGCGTGCCGCCTCGAGCTCGGCCAGGTGGCGCTGGCCATAGCGGAAGGTGAGGGCGTGTACGTCAAACCCGCGGTTCAGCGCGATGGCTGCCGTGGTGGACGAATCTATGCCGCCGCTCAGCAAGACGACCGCCCTGGGTGCGCTCATAGGGGAAAAGTAGCTCAGGTCTCCTTACCCAGCACATGACGCAAGGCGGAATCGAGATCGGGGTATCTGAAGCGGAATCCCGATGCAGTCAGGCGGGCCGGCACCACTCGCGCGCTGGCGAGCAGAGCGGCATCCCCCATCTCTCCCAAGGCGAGGCGGAGGGCCGCTGGCGGCACCGGGAACGGCGTAGGGCGGGAGAGCACCTGGCCCAGGATGCGGGTGAAGTCGCGGTTCTGGAGCGGTGCCGGAGCCGTGACGTTCACCGGCCCGGACAGGGCCTCGCTCGTGAGCAGGTGGACGACGGCACTGACCGTATCATCGAGCGCAATCCAGCTCATCCACTGCCGCCCGCTGCCCAGCCGCCCGCCGGCGCCGAGCCGGAACGGCCACAGCATCTTCTTCAGGGCTCCACCCTCGGGGCTGAGAACGACACCGAAACGCGGGTGCACCACCCGAATACCCGCTCCCCGAGCCGGCTCGGCGGCCGCCTCCCATGCTTGCCCCACTGAGGCCAGGAACTCCCGCTCCGGGTTTCCCAGGGCGCTGGTCTCGCTGAGTACCTCGTCGCCCCGGTCGCCGTAGATGCCGATTGCCGAGGCCGACACCAGCACGGCGGGCGACCGACGCAACCGGGCCAGCGCCCGGCTGAGCAGCTCTGTGCCCCGAACCCGGCTGCTCCGGATGCGTGCCTTCCGGGCTGCGGTCCACCGGGCGCCCACGTTCTCACCAGCCAGATGAACCGCGGCGTCGACTCCTTCCAGGTCGGCCGGATCGAGAGCGCCGCCTTCCGGGTCCCAGCGAATCTCTCCCGGCCCCGCTGCCCGCCGCACCAGGGGGGTGACCCGATGTCCCAGCTCCGTCAGGCGCTGGACCAGCGCGGAGCCGATCAGGCCGCCAGCGCCGGTCAGTGCGATGTGAAGCTGAGTGCTATCAGACCCTGAACGCTGCATGCAACCTCATGTCCGTGAAAAGCAACATCAATCACGAAAGCATTACCTTTTCGCCATGCATGCCTGCCTCACCGCACTGATCCTCACCTTTAGCGCCCTGGCCTGCGCGGCATCCCAGCAGCAGATGGCGGACTGCCTGGTTCAGCGGGTCTCTGACGGCGACAGCTTCCGTTGCCAGAACGGGCAGCGGGTGCGGCTGATCGGCATCGACAGCCCGGAGCGGCAACAGCATCCCTTCGGTGTGCAGTCGCAGGAGGCGCTGCTGCGGCTTGCTCCTCCCGGAACGGCGGTCAGACTGGAGAGCGATGTAGCGCCCACGGACCGGTACGGCCGGGTACTGGCCTATGTGTGGGTCGGGTCCACCCTGGTCAACGAAGCGCTGGTGCAGGAAGGCTGGGCCGTGCTGTACACCGTCTCCCCGAATGTGAAGTATGCCGACCGCCTGGCCCGGGCGCAAAAAGAGGCCCGTGCGCGGGGCACGGGCCTCTGGGCGGGACGCGGATTTACCTGCTTACCGTCGGACTTCCGCCGCGGGAAATGCCTGAACCAACCTTGATCGTCTTGATCATACCGTGGGCCAGGTGGGGCCTTCCATCCTTCGCGTCCGGAACGTAACAGAGCAGCCCGTAATCGCCCGGGGTGAGGTCCGCCGTAAAGGTGGCGCGGGTGCCCGTATCCAGAGCCACCACGCCGCCGATTGGCTCGGCAGGCGGCGGCCCCTTCATGCCACCCGCATCCCAGGCAGCGAAGTCCGCCACGGTCTTTCCCGGTGCCAGCTTCAACAGCGCCAGCTCATGGGCTTGAGGACCATCATTCTCTACCAGGATGGTTTGCTTACCGGCCGCGAGTGGAGCAGATAACTCGAAATCGTAATCCACCAGCTTGATCGTGGCGTCAGCGGCAGCGAGGTCGCCGACCGAGGCGCTGGTGGCGGACGTTACCCAGGGCAACGAGCACGATGCTCGACAATGCGCGTACGAAAAACATGCGAGCTCCTGTGTGAGGTTTGACGAAAGGCGCGCCAAGATTGGCGCCTCAGCCCAGATTCCGCCAGTCCCGGGCCCCTTCGAAGCGCTATTAAGTGGAAAACTGGGGCGGGGAGGAGCAGACGACACATAGTCGTGTCGGCTGCGCGGGGCGGGGCGGAAGGGATCTAGCTCCTCTGCCTGGCGCTACCGTCGGGCCGAGCCCGCTGGACCAGGAGCAGGTCGGTGATGTTGTCCGAGGTCAGCAGCCCGATCAGCCCTCCGGCCTGGTTCACCACGGGCAACGCCGGTAGCCGGCTGGAGCGGAGCCGAGTCAGCGCATCCTGGAAGCCCAGCGTCGGCGTGACCACCGGCACCCCCTGCGTCATGGCCTGGGCGATGGGAGCGCTCGGTCCGAGTTTGGATAGTCCCCGGATCAGGTTGTCGCGGGTGAGCATTCCCTCGAGCCGGCCGTTGTTGTCGACCACGGGAAACTCCCGCTGCTCCCCGCTCAGCAGAAGGTCGACCGCGTCCGCCAGGGTGGCGAACACCGGAATGGTGCGGAAGTCTGTCACCATGATCTGCGACACCTGAAGACCGTCGCCCGCGGCGCGGGTCTCCACCGCCTCGGCTTCGGCGCTGGCGCCCAGGAAGACGAAGAAGGCGATGAGGACGAGGAACGGACGCTGAGCGGTGATGCCGTAGAGTCCGCCGGCCAGGGCAAGTGTCTGCCCCAGGGTTGCCGCGACCCGGGTCCCCCGCACCATTCCCATCCGGCTGGCGAGCAGAGCGCGCAGCACCCGGCCGCCATCCATCGGAAACGCGGGGATCAGGTTGAAGAGGAGCAGCCAGACGTTGGTGACGAGCAGCTGGGTCAGGAACGGAGCGATGGGGTTCAGCTGGCCCACGTCAGCATCGCCGCCGGTGAAGCGCAGGATGAGATAGAAGATCAGCGCCAGCGCAGCGGTGACGGCGGGGCCGGCCAGCGCAATCAGCAGCTCCTGCTTCGGCTCGTCCGGAATGCGTTCGAGGCGGGCGACCCCACCGATGGGGAGCAGTATGACGTCGGGTGTGCGCACGCCGAAGCGGCGCGCCATGAGGATGTGGCCGAATTCATGGAGGAGGATGCAGGCAAAGAGGGCGAGCAGGAGCAGTGCCGCCGAGATTGCGCCATTGACGCCGGCCTCTCGATAGCCCAGCAGCGCCCACCAACCCAGAAAGAGCACAAACGTCAGATGGACCTTGACGTCGGTGCCCGCTATGCGACCGATCGTGTACACCCACTTCATCGTACCACCGCCTCTCGCGCTGAGCCCCACCACGGAAACATATACCGGGTGGGGCAGGCTCCAGCGACTGAGCGGAGATTTTTACAGCGACATGCTGGTCAGACGATCACGCGCAGGCCGAACTCGGTCCGCGACCGAAGCGCGAGCGATGGCTTGATGCTGGCCTGCGCCAGCGTAGCTCTGGCCTCGCCCGGAAGCGGATGCAGCTCGGCCCATTGGGCCATGGCGCTCCGGAAGATTACCTGGGCATCGATGGAGGTCAGATTGAAGGTGCGGACGTAGTGCATGATCGCTTCGTCGGGCGTCACCTCGTCGGCCAGAATCTCGGCGGTCTCCAACGCCATCCGCACGTGGGTGGTGGCGACCGCCTCGTCCGACATGGAGCCGGCCAGGCGACACTCCAGGTTGGTTTCTTCGATGTGCTGCACCCGCTTGCGCAGCGCGTCCAGCATCTGGTCCGGGCGGAGCACCGTCCAGCCCAACGCGCGGGACTCGGGCCTGGGCGCGCTTTCGATCAGCCCGGCGAGCGAAATCAGAGCCCGGGAGCGCACCGTCTCCTCCAGCGCGGCCGGTACCCCGACCTCGTGAAAGTACCGCTGCAGCGCCTCGTCGACCGACAGGCGGGACTTGAGGCGCCGGACGAATTCGGCCGCCTGAGCCTGGTATGTTTCGGCCAGCGCTTCGGATGCCCTCGCGAAAACCAGCTGAAGGCGGAGCTTGGTGAATGGGGGAAACCTGCGACTGCCCATCAGGTTCGGACCGGACATGACGCCTCACGAATTGCGGACGACCACTGCGATGTGTCTGGGATGCGGACGACTGCACCTCTGGGAACGCGAACTTTGTGCCGACCTGGGCCCCGAGGCTCTCCCCGGCCCGGCCCCGGGCGGCAGCGTTGAACCGCTCAGAAGCCAAGGAGTTAGCTGTTAGCTTTCGGTCGAGACGGTCCCGGGTGCTTCTCCCGCTGTAGCGCAGTCGCCACTGCCGGTGGGGCCCCCTACCACATTACAATTGCCCTTCCTCTCCACCACCGGGAGCCGCGCCATCACCAGCACCGTCGCCCCGCCGTCCTGGACCACAAAAGACGCCGAGAAGCTGTACAACATGACAGGCTGGGGCCTGGGCTACTTTCGCGTCAACGCGGAAGGGCACGTCATGGTCCACCCCGACGCCAACCGGAAACGGGGTCTCGATCTCTACCGCCTGGCCCTGGACCTAAATGCCCAGGGGGTGGGCCTCCCGCTGCTGCTGCGCTTCTCCGATATCCTGCAATCGCGCATTCAGGCGCTCGCCACCGAGTTCGGCAACGCCATCAAGGAGTTCGGCTACCAGGGCAGCTACACCACGGTGTATCCGGTCAAGGTCAACCAGCAGCGCCACGTCATCCAGGAGATCGTCGAGTTCGGCGCGCCGTACGGGGTCGGGCTCGAGGTGGGCAGCAAGCCGGAGCTTCAGGCGGTGCTCGGTTTGAGCGAGAGCAGCAACCACCTGATCGTGTGCAACGGCTACAAGGACGAGGAGTTCATGCGCCTGGCCCTGATGGGCCAGAAGCTGGGCCACAAGGTGATGATCGTGCTGGAGCAGCTTACCGAGCTGGAGGTGCTGCTGAAGGTAGCCGACGAGATGGGGGTGGAGCCCACCGCCGGCGTGCGCATCAAGCTGGCGACGGAAGGGTCGGGGCGCTGGGCCAAGAGCGGCGGCGAGCGGTCGAAGTTTGGACTGGGCGCGGTCGAGCTGATGAAGCTGCTGGACCGGCTGGATCGGTTGGATCGGAAAGACATCCTCAAGCTGGTGCACTTTCATCTGGGCAGCCAGATCACCGATATCCGCCACGTCAAGGCGGCGCTGGAGGAGATCGGGCGGTACTACGTCGAGCTCCGGAACATGGGGTTCGACCTCACCCACGTGGACGTCGGCGGGGGACTCGGGGTGGACTACGAGGGGTCCCGTTCCACCCGCCCGGCCAGCGTCAACTACTCCATGCGCGAGTACGCCAGCGACATCATCTATACCCTGGGCTCCGTGTGCCGGACCCAAAGCCTGCCGATGCCGCACGTCATCTCCGAGTCGGGACGGGCGCTCACCGCCCACCACGCCCTGCTGCTCATCAACGTGATCGACGTGGAGTCACAGATCGAGCCGCTGGCGCCCACGCTGCGGGAGGAGCCGCATCCGCTGCTGGCCGAAATGTCCGAGAACCTCGAGGGACTGACCGCCGACCGCATCGAGGAGGTGTTCCACGACGCGGTCTTCGCCAAGGAGCGGGCCCAGGAATATTTCGCCAGCGGCGTGTTCTCCCTGCGCGACAAGGCCGACGCCGATCAGCTCTATCTGGTGACGCTGAACGCGCTGTCCAACGCGATCAAGGAAGACAAGACGTCGTTTCCCGAGATCGTGAACCACATCGAAGCCCAGCTGGTGGACCGCTACTTCTGCAACTTCTCGGTATTCCAGTCGTTGCCGGACCACTGGGCCATCGACCAGCTCTTTCCCATCATGCCGATTCACCGGCTGAAGGAGCAGCCCACCCGCCGGGGCACGCTCCAGGACGTCACCTGCGACTCGGACGGGGTGATCGATCGCTTTACCGGCGGCAGAAAGGGGAAGCCGTCACTCGAGCTGCATCCCTTCGTCGAGGACGAGCCCTACATCCTCGGCATCTTCCTGACCGGAGCGTATCAGGAGATCCTGGGCGACCTGCACAACCTCTTCGGCGACACCAATGCGGTGCACGTCCGGCTGACCGAGCAGGGATACGAGATCACCGACCTGGTCCACGGCGACACGGTGACCGAAGTGCTCAACTACGTCCAGTTCCACGCCACCGATCTGCTGGCCGCGTTTCGCCGGAAGGTGGGGAGCGCCAAGGGTCTCAGCCGGCAGGAGGCGAACAGCTTCATCGCCGACTTCGTTGCGGGGCTGGAGGGGTATACCTATCTCGAGGGGGATGTACCAATCGAGGAAAAAGCGTGAGCTTTATCGCTTGCTCACCCTCTCCCTCTCCACTTTCCTTCGATCTCCCCGCTTCTCCAGCGGCACAAAATCTCGCTGCGCCGAGCCGGCGTAGATCTGCCGCGGACGGGCGATCTTCTGATCCTTGTCCAGCAGCATCTCCTCCCACTGGGCCAGCCAGCCGGGCGTGCGGCCGATGGCAAACAGGACCGTGAAATAGTCCATCGGGTAGCCCATCGCCTGATAGATCAGCCCGGAGTAGAAATCCACGTTGGGATAGAGCTTTCGCTTGATGAAGTACTCGTCCTCCAGCGCGATGCGCTCCAGCTCCAGCGCAATCTCCAGCTTGGGATTGAGCCCGGTCTGCTCGAAGACGTCGTACGCCACCTTTTTGATCAGCTTGGCCCGCGGGTCGTACGACTTGTAGACCCGGTGCCCGAAGCCCATCAGGCGCTCTGACCCGCCCTTCGCCTTCTCGACGAACGCCGGGATGTTCTTTTTGTCGCCGATCTCGTCCAGCATCTGCAGCACCGCCTCGTTGGCGCCGCCGTGCAGCGGGCCGTACAGCGCCGCGATGCCCGCGCTGATGGCGGAGAACGGATCGACGTGGGAGGAGCCCACCGCGCGCACCGCGCTGGTGGAACAGTTCTGCTCGTGGTCGGCGTGGAGGATCAGCAGAATCTCCAGGGCCCGCTGTAGCACCTTGTTGGGCTGGTGCCGGCCTCCGATGCTGAACGTCATGTTGACGAAGTTGCCGATATAGTCCAGATCGTTCCGGGGAAACTCGTAGGGCAACCCGCGCGAGTGCCGGAAGGCAAAGGCCGCGATGGTGGGCAGCTTGGCCAGCAGCCGGACCCGCTGGAGGTAGCGGTTGGCCGGGTCGTGGATGTTCTTGGCGTCGGGGTAGAAGGTCGACAGCGCCCCGACCGCGCCCAGCAGCATGCCCATCGGGTGGGCATCGTACCGGAACCCTTCCAGGAACTTGGTGATGTTGGTGTGGACGTAGGTGTGAAAGGTGATCATCTCCTCCCACTTGGCCAGCTGCTGCTTGTTGGGCAGCTCCCCTTCGCACAGCAGGTACGCCACCTCCAGGAAGGTGGCCTTTTCGGCCAGCTGCTCGATGGGATAGCCGCGGTAGCGCAGGATCCCCTGATCGCCGTCGATGTAGGTGATCGAGCTGCGGCAGGCGGCCGTGTTCATGAAGGCCGGATCGTACGTCATCATGCCGAAGTCGTCGTCGGCCACCTTGATCTGCCGCAGGTCGATCGCCTTGATGGTGCCGTCGGTAATCGGCAGCTCGTAGCTCTTGCCGGTGCGGTTGTCGGTGACGGTGATGCTGTCCTTGGGCAAGCTGGTCTCCGTCAGATGGGAGTTTCCCTCTTCCAGCGGAACATAGAGGGTCTAGGGTCTAGGGTCTACGCCGTCGACCCCTTGACCCTGGACCTTCGACCCTAGACTCTAGACCCTAGACCTTCACAGAGCGCACCCACATGAAGTCACTCGTCCCGTTGCTGGCTTTCGCCACCGCCGCTCCCCTCGCGGCGCAGGCGCCGGTGGATACCGCCGGCGCCGGCGTTCTGATCGACCAGGCCATGAACCACTCCGAGGTGATGCGGAACCTGGGGTATCTCAGTGACGTCATCGGGCCCCGGCTGTCGGGCTCGCCCGCCATGCGCCGGGCCAATGAATGGACCGCGGGCCGGTTCAAGGCCTACGGCCTCACCGCGGCGCTGGAGCCTTACCAGTTCGGCGTCACCTGGGAACGGGGGCCGGCCTCGCTGCGGCTGATCGCGCCTTTCTCCCGCGCCATCACCGCTCACAGCTGGGCCTGGACCGAAGGGACCGGCGGGAAGACTCTGGCCGGTCCGGTGGTGCTGGCCGATCTCTCTACCCCCGAGAGTCTGGCAGTGAACCGGGGCAAGGTGAAGGGCGCCTGGGTGCTGCCGCGGGCGCCCTACCCGGTGTGGAACCCGGATGGGCCGGAGAAGACGCTGGAGGATTCCACCCGCCTGGCGGAGGAGCTTCGGCTGCGCTCCCTGGCCACCGCTGATACCTCCGCCGCCGCCGTGGCTGGGCGGCGCCAGTTTACCGTCGACCTGCCGTACGAGCTGAAGGCGGCGGGTGCGCTCGGTACTCTGGTTGACGGCGGGAAGGAACACGGGCTCATGACCATGAGCGGCTCTCCCAACCGGGTGTCGCCGCTTCCCAACCTGGTCATCTCCAACGAAGACTATGCCATGCTGGCCCGGCAGATCCGGGCCGGCGCGAAGCCAAGGGTCGAGGCCCGGGTCGACAACCGGGTGGGCCAGAGCTCGGTGCGGCAGTGGAACACCGTCGCCGAGATCCGGGGCTCGGAGCGGCCGGGCCAGGTGGTCATCCTCGGCGCCCATCTCGACAGCTGGGACCTCGGCACCGGCGTGACCGATAACGGCACCGGGTCGATGGTGGTGCTGGATGCGGCGCGTGCCATCGCGCGATCGGGCCTCAAGCCCAAACGGACCATTCGGTTCGTCCTGTTCAGCGGGGAAGAGCAGGGGCTGATCGGGTCGCGGGCGTATGCGGAGGCGCATGCGGCACAGGCCGACAGTATCCAGGCCGTGCTGGTGCTCGACAACGGCACCGGCGCTATCACCGGGCAGGCGCTGCAGGGTCGCAAGGATCTGGAGGGACTCTGGAGGGAACTGCTGGGCCCGGTTGCTGCGCTCGACGCGGACAGCGTGCGCGAGGCCAGCAAGTCCGGCACCGATCATCTGTCGTTCCTGCCGTACGGGGTGCCGGGGTTCAACTTCGATCAGCTGCGCCGGGGCTACAACCACACCCACCATTCCGAGAGCGACACCTACGACAAGGCAGTGGCGCAGGATCTGAAGCAGGCGACGGCGGTGATGGCGGTGACGGCGTACGAGCTGGCCAACCTTCGGGAGCTGTTGCCCCGGGGGCTCAAGAGTCCGGTGGTGCCGGTGCCCTCGAGGCCATCGCCGGGTTTGGCGGTGAGTGGAAAGCCCGTACGGCGGTAGGGCGGCTTACCGCCCTACCACCACCTTCTGCACCTTCTTACGCTCTCGCCCCTTATTGTCGGTGACGAGAAGCTCGAGGGTATAGGCCCCCGGCTTGATCGACGCCAGCTTCAGCTCCTGCTCGCGGCGGGTGGCGACGCCATCCACCCGATCCTTGAAGCTGACGACCAGTGGGGTGGGCTTGGCCGACCTTTTCTTCCCGGCGGTCCGCTGCTGCTGCTGCATCAGCCGAACTCGCCCGCGGTAAGGCGTTCCCGACGCCAGGCCACACACATCGTAGTGGATCTCCACTTCCGATCCGGTGGCAACCCGGGGAACCGAGTCCATCAGCACGTGGAACTTCGGCGTTTTCCCTTTGGTCGCAGGCGGGCAGTGCGATCGTCCGGAAGCGCTCACGGCGTACGCGCCGACCAGTGTCAGGGCGGCCACCCCAGCGACCATGCCGACGGTGCGGGGGTTGCGCTGCCCCTGGCGCCACAGGTCCTGGCCGGATCGCTGCGCTCGCCGGAGTCCTTCTTTCGCGACCCGCTGCGCTTTCCCGAACCCGTTCCGTGCCGACCGGAGCGCGGGCCGCAGCGTCTCCTGCAATGCCCGAAGCGCTTCCTGTACCGGCCCCGGCTCGAAGCGCCGCCTGGTCGGGCGGGGCATCCCGGGCATCTCCGAGAATGGATCGCTCATAGTCCTCAGACCTCCGCAAGAAATTCTGGTTCGATCTCGATGGGCAGAGGGAGAAAACCGAGCAAGGATCGTGTAATTCGGGCCCGGAGGCATTGGGTCCGTAAGGCTCACGCCCAATCTATTTATTCGCAATCACATATAGGGTCGAGACAAAAGCTGCATCCGGCAAAGGAACTCTCGGGACCCGGAGGACTCGGCGGTTTGTCGGGCAATGTGCAAAAAGAACTGTATTGCGTCCTATGATCCGGTTCACGTTGCTGGTTATTATGCCTGACACAAAGGCACGTTGAACCCCGACATTCTTCTCGAACGGCGCCACCAAACCCCTATCTCCTTATACCCAAGCTCCGTTGATCGGTGGGATCGCCGCCGCTCGATGAGCTGTGCTCTTAGGCCAACTCTCCACCTGGACCGGTCGGATGAGCGATACCGCGGTTGCGGCCAACACCAAATCCGCTGGTCC